>Ga0209990_10003579_pt1 | contig 11310 bp, 21 predicted proteins | sample NOAtaG_6_FD_187304 | JGI IMG/M metagenome (GOLD analysis project Ga0209990, IMG submission 187304) | Freshwater lake microbial communities from Lake Erie, under a cyanobacterial bloom - NOAA_Erie_Diel5S_2200h metaG (SPAdes) (version 2) | ecosystem: Environmental > Aquatic > Freshwater > Lake ...
TTCGCCGCCGTTGGCATTAGACGGCTCTGGGGCGAGGTTGAACATTGGGAGGGGGGTGGGTGCCTCTGCGTACTCGGTTGCGATCCTGGTGTCGGCAATCGCACCTGCGCGGCCTGCTGCCAGTCGGCCAGACTGATTCGATCCATCGGGGAAGACTCCAAGATACCCGGAGGCGATGCTCCGGCGGATTGCGTTCACGGCGGCGACAGAGCCGCACGTTTCAAACTGGGCAAGTTGCTGACGGGCGGATCGGGCGGTGAGCGGCTTGCGCTTGTCCTCCCGGCGGAAGGCGAGCCACTCGGACCACGCCGCTCGGAAGTCGGGCGTGTCGATGCTGGCGGGGATCTCAACGTCCTCCCCCGGTTCCTGCCGCTTCGCCGCTTTCGCCGCAAGGGGGGTAGGGGGGTTTTTGTCTTCTTCTGTATTCTTCTCTTCTCTTCTCTTATCTATCGCGTTACATGAGCGTGACGTAACGTGTGACGTAACGCTGTCGTAACGCGTTACGCTCCCGTTGTTGTCTTCCTTCTCGCGGTACCGCTGCTGCCGGTTCTTTCCTTGTTCCCTGATCTTGCGTACATCTCGCTGGTACTTGCGGGCATTGTGCAGGGTAATGCCCCATTCGTCGCACGTTGCCCAGCCCGCCTCTTCCACCGCTGCGGTGAAGCCGGGGAACGTCCGCGCGTCCACGTCTTCACGCCCGTACCCCTCCACCCGCACGTCGTCACCATCGGTGTGCCCATGCTCCACGTCCAGGCACCAAAGGATGTAGAGGCACCCGATAACCGTGGGCACCGTCTGCCGGGTGGCGCGGGCGAGTTTCAACACTTGCCCGTGGTCGCGGAGGCAGGTACGCATCTGGACGTAGTTGCTCATGCAACACCCCCGAACAGAGGGGAATCCAGTGCCCGATCATCCCGGAAGGTCAGGGGCCGTTCCGCCTTGCCGATCCGGCGGCGGGCGAGTTCGGCGTACTCGGGGTTGAGTTCGCACCCCACCCCATGCCGCCCCAGTTCGCGGGCGACGGCGACCGTGGTTCCGCTACCGAGGAAGGGGTCGAGTACAACGCACGGGACGGGTGCCCCGGCTGCACAGCCGCAGGTGGGGGTCCAGCCGGTGGTGCGAACGTCCACCCCGGCAACGGTGTTGGCGCAGTGGTTGCCGGTGCCGTTGGTGCCGTCGCGTTTGGTCAGGGCGTTGGGGCGTTCGCGGAGAACCTGCGTCCGCTCGGTCTTCCTCCGGTACGGTGCCCCGCACGACGGGCAGCACCCCTTCTCGGAGGTGCCCGCCTTGATGGCGCGGCGGGGAATCTCGGAAGGAAAAACTGCGAAGTGGGCTTCTGAGTACGGCTCCGGGCCGAGGTGCCAGACGTTGCGCTGGTTGCGGGATGTCGGAATGGTGGGGGTCGCGTCGGGCCGCTCGTTGCCGGACGGCTTTCGGCCCATCGCTACAGCTCGATCTCCGTCGCCGCCGTGGTACTTCGTCGGCAGTCCGCCGTTGATCGCCTCCTCCTTCACCGCCTCAGCGTCGTAAAAATACCTGTCGCTCTTCGCCATCAGGAAGATCGGCTCCCACGACGACGTAGGCCGATCCGTCACGCTCTCGGGCATCGGCGACTTCTTCGCCCACACGATCACCGACCGCAGCCACCAGCCGTCAGCCTGCAAGGCGAGGGCAACACGCCAGGGCATCATGCCCAAATCCTTCGGCTTCGGCCCGCCTGCGTAAGCGTCCCCCAGATTCAACCACAGCGTGCCATCCTCCCGCAGCACCCGCCGCACGGCACGGAACACCTCCACCATCTTCCCGATGAACGCATCGGGCGTTTCCTCCAACCCGATCTGCCCGTCCACGCCGTAGTCCCGCAGCCCCCAGTAGGGGGGCGAGGTGACGCAGCAATGCACCGACGACTCGGGCAGGGTGTTCATCATGGCGATGGTGTCGCCAACCAAGATGCGTGCCGCGTCGATCACCGATGCTCCTTCAATGTGTACGTCCCCCGGTCCTCGACGATCCGATACCCGTGCTGCCGCAAATCACTCACCCGCGATGTGTACTTCAGCGCGATCCCCGCCAGTTCCGCGTTCGTCGCCGGACCCGCCCGCAGCCGGGCCAGGACCGCCGCGTTCTGGCCGCTCAACCGCTTCGCGTCAGCCGGGCGGACGTTGGGGTCGGTGGCGGGGAGGTCCCAGAGGGTCACGCCTCACCCGCCTTCGCCTTCAACGCCGCCACCTCGGCGACCGGGTTCTTCATCCCCTCGCACGCCTTGACGCAGGCCCGCACCCAGTATTTGTCGAACGGAAGCGGCTTCTGCTCGGAGTACGGCGCGTCCTCCGGCTTGACCAGCCCCATCAGGATGTACGCCAGCCAATGCCAGTGATTGGCCGAGCCTTCGACCATGCAGCCCTCGGATTTGCCGTAGCCGACCCACCACTCGCCCGCCGCTTCGGGGCGAATGAGGTTGATCCTCTTCGCCGCCTTGATGTTGTTGGATGGCATGTCGATGTCGCATGGTGTCCACGGTTCCATTACTTGACCTCCTGTTCGAGTGCGTCGATCTCTTCACGGCGGGCGTTGATAAGTCGCTGAGCGATGACGATCCGTTGCATCGCGTCCCATGCATCACGCTGGGCGTCGTCGGCTACCTCTTCCGCCGTGCGGATTCGCCGAGCGTGGTACATGCACCACACGATCAGCAGGGCGTTCACGAGCAGAGATGCACTCAGGCCCAACACTTGCACAGTCGTCACTTCGCAGCCTCCTTTGTGGTGTTCACTCGATTCACGTACTTCGCCGATGATCGGTGTGTGAAGTAGACGCGGCGAAAGTCAACCCGGTGCTTTATTGCCCGCGAATACCTCGTGCTGAGCAGCACCGTTCCGCGTGCTTCATCAAACCCGCGAACGGTAAAGAACGGCCCATCGCCCCACGGCAAGAACTCCAGCGTGATGTGGTCCGTATCAACCAGCGTCCGAATACCCGCCAGCGTTCCCGAAAGTGTGCGGTTCCAGGTCGGCACCCGCCACTTGGATGTGGCGGTAGTCCACGATGGTCTTGAGCAACAGCACGGCCTCTTCCAGATTGAGCGTGTCAATGCCGTACACCATCGCACGCTTGACCTTCCAGTAGCGAGGCTGAACCTCGCCGTCGAGAATCTGCCCCACCGACACAGCACGCTCTTTCGCACGCTCTTTCACTTGCTCACCCCGCTGAAATGGTCGTTCAAATACGACCGCAGTTCATCAGCCGAGTAGACCACCCACCAGTACCCGCCGCACTCCTTCACGCTCTGCCCCCACATGAGTTGGGCAACGCTGGGCTTGGCCTTGCCAGTCTTGCACTCCACGGCGATGAACCGTCCACAGTGCAGGGCGAAGATGTCGGCGGACCCAACGGCACCGAACTTGATGAACCCACCAGACTTGGTTCGCAATGCTCCGGTGTTGTTCTTCCACGCGAAGATGCCGACCGCTTGCAAAAAGGCGAGGCAGTCGCGTACCAGTGCGCTGTGGGCTGCGGATCGGTTCGCCATTACTTGGCCCCCTTCGCGTTGGCGATGGCGGCCTTCATGGCGGCAGCAGCATCAACGCAGACACCAAGAACGTACATGCCATGAGAGTCGGTCACCACCTCGCCCGACCGGAGGACCGCCTCCGCCGCCTCGATGAGTGGGGTGAAGCGGGTGTCGATGAGGGCGGCGATGTCGCGGTCACACTTGTCCAGCGTCATCGTGCCCCACAGGTCGTCGTCCGGGTCCAACGCCTTCCGCACCACCCCCTCCCCCAAAGTCTCCGCTTTCCGCGACGGGTCTTCCACGTTTGTCCTCTGCTCATTCATGCGAGTCTCCTTTCAAGAAATGCCCGGTGCCGGAGTCGAACCGGCGAGGTCTTGAGTCCACAGGACGGACCGCGTGTACGCCGCCACGCCGACCGGGCGAACCCCCCGAGGGGTCAGGACGAGCCGGAGCCGTAGCCGTCGCCGGAGCCGGAGCCGGAGCCGTCGCCGTAGCCGTCGCCGGAGCCGTGGCCGGAGCCGTAGCCGTAGCCGTCGCCGGAGCCGTCGCCGGAGCCGTAGCCGGAGCCGTCGCCGGAGCCGTAGCCGTCGCCGTAGCCGTAGCCGTCGCCGGAGCCGTAGCCGGAGCCGGAGCCGGAGCCGGAGCCGTCGCCGGAGCCGTCGCCGGAGCCGTCGCCGGAGCCGGAGCCGGAGCCGTAGCCGTAGCCGGAGCCGTAGCCGTCAGTCAAGCAATCCACGACTTCACCGCCTTCCACGCCGCAACCGCCTCCTCCGTCGCGTCGATCACCTCACACACCCCCAGCACCTTCACAGACGAAACCGGCTCGGTGATCTTGCCGTCGCGGGGGCCGTGAAGAGCCAGCCCGGACGTAGCCGCCGCGCCGCTCCACTGCCACGCCTTCATCGCGTTCGCCAGCGTCACCGTGTCTCCGGCCTCGGCGACCAACTCGCCACACCAAACGCCGGACTGCGACGACCGAACCACGACCCACTTCGCTGCCTTCTTCTTTGATGCTGCCATGCTGTCTCACTTTCTGGGCTGTTGCCCGTTGAATGCCCGGTGCCGGAGTCGAACCGGCTTGCACAGGGGAACACCTCCCTGTGCGGCGGCGGGGCCTTGGCATATCCCCACTTCGCCGATCCCCATGCGGGGTAAGTGCGCCGCGTGTCACCGTCCACGCTGACCGGGCGAACCCCCCGCCGTGCGTTTCCGCAGCGGGCGGGGAGGAAGAGAGAGAGTCGGTTGCTCACGGCGGTAGACGGGCCGTGGTCGGGACGGGTAGACCGTTATGCGGCACCAGCGATGACCGAGACTGGACGAGGCGGGTGGAGGGAGTAAACCGCACCGCCGCCCGAATCCGACCAGCGACGTTCCCGCCGCTGGCCAGTGTGGGAAAGGTGTTTCAGAACGGAATGTCGTCGTCCTTGACGGTGGCGTCCTTGCTCGCCGAGATGGGCTGCACCCTCGTGTTGATCGTGCCCGCCAGCGGGGCGAACCCCGTGATCTGCGCTCGCACGCCGCCGTCCCGCTTGTCGGGCTTGTGTTCGATCTTCACTTCAAGGTTGCAGCCGATGTAGTCCTTGCGGTTGAACTCGCCAGACGCGAAGGCGTCCGTCTTGCCGATCGCGTCTGCCACCTTGCCCAGTTTCCACGCCATCGTCTGCACGATCCAGTCCTTCATGGTCCGCTCGGTGCCGTCGTCCATGTAGAGTTTGAACTTCAGTTCGATCATCGGGTTGCCGGTCTTGCTGACCTTCTCCTCGGCGGCCAGGATGGTCGCCATGTAGGAGCCAGCGGGGATGATCTCGCCTTGCGGGGCGTTGGGGTCGTATCGGAAAGCCATGTGTGTCTCTCAGGGGGTGATGGGGGTGACGCGGGTACGCATGTGGGCGATGCACTTGGCGATGGTGTCGGCGGGCATGTCATCCCAGTCGTTGGCCTGGGCAACAGCCATCCACTTCTCGACGGTGTCGGCGGGGATGCCAGCCTTGACCACCAGAGCCGCCGCTTCCTCGGCCTGTTCCTTGGTCGCCAGAGCGACGGGCACGGCGGCCGCTTCCATCCGCTCCATGCCGTATCGCTTGGCGAACTCGGCATAGGAGAACGGCAGCACCGTGTCCTCGGGGAACTCTTCGACGCGGGTCTTGATGACCTGAGCGAACCGGTCCTTGCCCCGCTTCTCGATCTTCAAAGCAAGGTCGAACATGTAGTCCAGTTTGCTCATGCAGTCGAACGTGTCGCCATCTTGAGCCAGCGTCTCGCGGCCTTGGCTGTCCCGGCCCTTCACCCACTTCGCCTTCTGGTGCGAGGTGATGACGACGTTCAGGTCGAGCCTGGTGAGCAGAACCATGAGAGCCTTGACCTTGCGATCTGGGATGGCTTTGTGCTTGCCGTAGTCGGTGCCGGTGATGGCCGCCTGCTCGTCCAGCATGTTGTTGTACACGACGGTCAGCGGGTCGATGACCAGCGTGCGGTAGTCGTGCGGCTTGGAGAGCAGGTCACGCACCAGTTCCATCAGCGTCTCGAAGTTGGTGGCACCCTCACGCGGGCCGAGGTAGATGCCGCCCACCGCATTGAGCTTCTTGACGTACTGGTCGTTCTCTGCGCCAGCCTCCGTGTCAACGAGGACCGGCTTGGGGAACTGGATCGCCGCCGTGGTCTTGCCCACGCCAGCAGGTCCGAACACGAACATTTTGAGCCGCTTCTTGATAGCGGTGGGCTTCTTGGCCTTAGACAGACTCATTGCTCTGCTCCTTCTTGTCACGTTCACGCTGGATCACCTCGGTCCCACGCTCTTGCAGCGTGACGGCCCCGGCGTCGGTCAGCCATATCATCGCTTCGTCGCCCACGGTGTTGACCCAATCGGAGATGGTCAGCATGAGGTGGGTTCTGATCTCGTTGGCGGCGGGCATGTTGTTGCCGACCCGCCCCATCAAGTACCCCGCGTAGAGGTCCGCCAGCACGGTCGCGGGGACCGTCACCGTGTTGGTGGTCTTGTTGATCTGGATGAAGTTGTGGCTCACTTCGCACCCCCTTCGGCCTTGGCGATGGCATCCCCGAGAACACCAAAGGCTTGCAGGGCGGTTTCCTGATCCGTCGATGCTGACGGATGGACGACCATGGACATCGTGCCCAGCAGCCGCTTCGCCTCGACGCACGCCGCCAGCAGGTCGGGGGCGGCCTCGGCAAGCTGACGGTCGGACTCGGTCCACTCTCCAGACTCTTTGAGGTCGAACCACAGTTCGCCGCCGTGGCCCAGCGAAACCTTCCACGGTGCAGGGGTGTGCTTCACTTGCCACCCCCATTCGCCCGATGCCACGCCGCTTCGCGTGCGTCCATCTCGGCTAGTTCCGCACGGGTTTCCGCCGCTTCCGCGTGAGACTCGAAGTACGTTTGGTACTTCTCGTCGCAACTCATGCAGTCAGCGAACCGGGCGTTGCCACCGGGCACCGATTCCCACACTTCGTAAGCGGGCCGGTGACACCGAGGGCAAGTACATGTCTGGCTTGTCTTGGTCATGCGTAACTCCTGTTTGATGCCTCACGTTGGGCGGCAAGAAAAGCCACCACGTCGTCATGCAGGTACCGCACTTCGCGGCCCAGCCTGATTGCTCTGAGTTTGCCAGATGAGCGGTAGTGCTGGAGCGTGCGTTCGCTCACGCCGAACATCGCTCGCAGTTCGTGGGTGGTGTAGACGGGCTTGGCCTCGAACTTGGGTGCCGACAAGGGGACAACCGTGGGGCCAGCGGCCTTCGGTTCCTTCGTTGCGTTGTCTCGCATAAACGGGCCGGTCGGCGTTGGCCTGACCAGCCCGCAGGGGGAAGGGTGCTACTTGGGGTCGCGGGTGAGCGCGTTGAAGACCACCTGGTCATCGACCTTCTGCATCACGTCCATCGCCAACGTGAACGCGGCGAGCTTGGTGAGACGGAACTTGTGGGCGATCTCGGACAGCCGCGCGTAGTCGGCCGCCGGGACGCTGATCGTGCGGGTGTACTGCTGGGTGGTAGTGGAACTCTCGGGCATGGCGTAAGTCTACAGGGAGACTTACTGGCCGTCAATAGGTATGGTGAGATTTTTCGCTTTTCGTGACAGATCAGCCGCCGTTACCTCTACTGGGGAACAATGATCACCAACCGGAGACTACCATGAAGAAGTACCGCGCAGTCAATATCAGCCAGCCATCGTTCGAGGAGTGGACAAAAGCGGTCGATGCGATGGGCTTGACCCAGCTCGACGCGGCCGAGGGCGTGCTGTTGTGGTGGGCTCGCCTGCCCTTCAAGGCGAAGTTCGCTTTGCTCCACGGCGACAAGCCCGAGTTCGTGCGGGAGTTCCTGCCCGACCTCGTGCAAGCAGTCCAGGCGATGGCTGACCCCACCCCACCACCGCCACCATCACCCGCGACCAAGGCAGCCGACGTTGCTGCCCAGAGACGTGTTCGATAACGGCCACGTCGGCGTAGACCTCGATGATCTGTCCCTCGTCGGGAATGAACCGGCCCGTCGTGGTGATGAATCCCCGAACCGAATCACCCACGCTTCCGAAAATGCAACCCATGCCCGGACCCTCCTATCAGTTGCCTAGCAGGATACCACGCACGAGTATAACCTCAAGTACAATCCCCCAATCAGAGGTGACAACAGGTAGTCACCCCGATGGTTTTTGGGCAAAAATTGGGCAACGTGGGTGCATTTGTGGGTATCTGACCGTCGCCGGGTGTACCCCTGAACCGCGTCCTGTGCCTTGTGACCGGGATAGTGGGGCGCAGTAGGGGGTGGACCATCGACCTGTCGATCCGGTGGTTGCGGGTTCGAGTCCCGTCCGCCTCGTATAAAAAACGCCTCTGGCACGATGCCAGGGGCGTTTCTGCTTCCGGGGCGAGTGAATACTCAGGCCGGTGTGGGCAAATGTTGGGCAAGTTTCGCCAACATTGAGGTGAGTTGGGCGACCTGTTCCTTGAGGGCCGCGACCTCATCGACCGTCGTGCCTTGTGGCGTGACCACCGCCGCGACCTGTTCGGCCAGGGGCTTGACGTAGTGCTTCTGGGCGACGGCCGGGTCGTGCCCCATCCACGCCGCGACCGTCAGCACGGGGTACTCGGCCATCCATTCAGACTCGCGCGACTTCCGAAGGGCGTGAAACGCTTGGGGGTAGGGCGGCACCCCCGAGATGCGGAGGATCGCCCGCATGAGGGCTTGGGCGGAGACGCTGGAGCCCACCCGGCACACGCTCGCCGTGCCTTGTGGGGCGGTATCGAACGCCTCATCGAGTGCAGCCCGGAGGCGGGGCTCGATGGGGACTTCGCGGTAGCGGTGCTTGGTCGTCGGGGCCGCCTCCCCCCGGTTGTTAGCGGGTGGGTGGATGCGGAGAACCCCGGCCGCCAGGTCAACGTGCTGCCAGCGGAGGCGGATCGCCTCGTTGAGGCGGAGTCCAGCCCAGCGGCACAGTGCCAGCAGGGCGCGGGCTCCGGCGTGCGGTGCCGCGTCCGCCATGCGGCGGAGCGTTGGCTCGTCGATCATCCGCCAGTGCTGGCCGACATCCACGACAGCGGTAGACTCCAGCCGGAAGGGGTTGGCGCGGATGTGGTCCACTTCCATTGCCGCCGCGAAGATCGCGCGGGCGTTTCGCATGTGCTTGCGGATGGTGTTGGTTGCCAGTTTGAACTCGGCCGCTCCCTTCCGCTTGGATCGCTTGAACGTCCTCCCCTCCAGCGCGGTGCGGAACTGGCGGGCGTGATCGGTCGTCACTTGGTCGATGCGGGTGTCGGCCCCGATGACCTGAGCGAGCAGCACGGCGGAGAACTTCAGATCGGTGATCGTCGATTCTCGCGCGTCGGTCTTCCCCTCGATGACATGATCGCACCACTCGCGCAGCCCCGGTGCCTTGTGGCCGGGCTTCTCACCCAGGCCCATGCGGACGGCGAGTTGTCGGCACTCGCGGAGAGCGGCGGTGCGTGACATTTCGGACTTCGGCCCCAGCAGCACGCGCTTTCGGGCGTAGGGACCGACAGCCCAAGCGGCACGCCAGTACGCGCCGCACGATTCGAGTCGAACAGTGGTATACATAACCGCCGCGCGTCGGCGTTGGCCGGACGCGGGCGGGTGGAGTGTCAGTCTTCGGTGCCGACGCTGGGGTTCCAGGAATCGACCGCCTTGTCAATCGCACGCCGGTAGTGGTCGGGTTCTCCGCCAGACTCGCGGAGGAACTGTTCGCAGTATTCACGAACGGCATCCTGCCACTTGGCGTATCGCTGGCCGTTGTCGGTGCGTTGCCACACCCCACCAGCCCAGACGATGACATCCTCGAACACCTCGCCGCAGCACTTGAATCGGGTCACGGTCAACACTCCACGCGGCAACCCGTGCCGCTCGGCCCCCTTGAATCCGCCGCCGTGCCTTGTGGGGCAAGGGGCGGGGATGGTCACTGACAAGCCTTGAGCGCGGCCTTGGCCGCCCGGTACCGCTGCGCCAGTTCCCATTTCGCCGGGAGCCCGTCCTCGTCGTCGTCATCCTCCGCCGTCATCTTGGCCGCACGCTCCTGCAAGTAGGCGAGGGCAAGCGGCAGCATGTCATCCAGGGCGTAGTAGAGGGCCGATGCGTTGGCCGGGCTCACCACGTACATCGGGGCATGGTGGACCGTGTAGCGGTAGAACTTCCGCATCGGGTCCAGCGGCGGGCAGCACGAATCCATCGCATCCTGTGCCGCCTCTTCGGCCAGTTCCCGCGTGGGAAAGGGGCCGTCGTCCAGATTCTCCACGATGCGGCCGTTGTCGGTGATGGTGAAAGTCCACATTTGCATAGCAACACTCCACACGCCCGGACCCGCCGGGCTCGGCCCCCGAAAGCCCGCTGTACCTTGTGGGGCACGGCGGGCGGTGGATCATTCGCCGAGGTCCGCCGCAAGCCGAGCGGTGCCGGGTTCGGTGGGCGAGCGGCCCAAGGCCACGGCCACGGCGGCGGCGGTGCCTTGTGGGGTGGGCTGGCCGAGAGCTCGAGCGCGGGCCAGGTAGGCGGCCCGGATGCACTCGGCGTCCTCATCGTCGTACTTGGCGTGATCGGCGAACCGCACCAGCATCCAATCCAAAGCCGCCAGCATGTCCGGCGCGGCCGCCCGCAACCGATCCGCCTCCATCTGTGCCTTGTGACTGTCTACCATCGCTTGATACTCCACTATCGCCCCCGGTGTTGGGCAACACGCCCGCGCCGGGGGTTTTCTTGCGAATACGGGGCCGGGCCGTCTCCGGCGCGCCCCGCTGTGCCTTGTGGGGGGTCAGGCGCAGACAGTGTGCCGCACGTCGGGCGATTCCTTGACGCGGCGGAGTGCCTTGGCGGAGTATGCGGCCGAGAGTGCCACACTCCACCCGGCCGGGTCAACTACCCCCGCCTTGATCGCGTCCGCCTTGGTGAACCCGGTGCCGTTGAACTGTGCGCCCCACTTCACCAGCGCGGCGGCGGGTTCGGGGAGGGTTGCGGGCTTGGGTGCCGGTGCCGGGGCTTGGGGCTTGGGCTCCGCCTTGGGGGTGGGCTTGGGTGCCTTGGGTGCCGGTGCGGGCTTGGCAACCGGAGCCGGAGCCGGAGTAGCAACCGGGGCGGGCGGCGGTTCGGTGGGCTTGGCCTTTGCGGGCTTGGCCGGAGCAGGGGGCGGCGGAGAAGGGATATCGGCGTGGTATCCGCCGATCTTGCGGAGTGCCGCGTCTACCTTGGCCAGCGTATCCCCTTCGCAGTTGATCGGCATCAACAATGCCCCCGCCCCGTGAGAAGTGGCCAGGGACATGGGCTTGTTTGCTGCGCCGATGCAAAGCGT
>Ga0209990_10003585_pt1 | contig 11296 bp, 7 predicted proteins | sample NOAtaG_6_FD_187304 | JGI IMG/M metagenome (GOLD analysis project Ga0209990, IMG submission 187304) | Freshwater lake microbial communities from Lake Erie, under a cyanobacterial bloom - NOAA_Erie_Diel5S_2200h metaG (SPAdes) (version 2) | ecosystem: Environmental > Aquatic > Freshwater > Lake ...
GAACCCCCCCCCCCCGACACGTACCGGAACTTTCGTCGGAGAACTCGGATGTCGATGGCAACCAACCGTCGGGCCGCGTGAAGAAAAAATGACCGGCGGGTCCGGCTCGCCGTTCTTCGCAGCGCGTGGGAGCATGTCGATGGAACGACGCAGAATCGCAACGGTAATTCCGCCGTACAACGGGAGGAAATACATACATCAGGCTATCGAAAGCGTGCTCCGGCAGACCCGAAAGTCCGATCGTATCGTGGTCGTCAATGACGGGTCGTCCGATGATGGAGCCGAGGTTGCTTCCCGCGATTTTCCGGCCGACTCCTGCGAAATCATCCACACCGCGAACGGCGGCCAGTCTTCCGCGGGCAACATCGGGGTGAAGGGGGCGTCGGGCTGCCATCTCGTCGCCTTTCCGACACAACGGTATCCAAGACCACAGCACGCGCGTCTTGGTAGCGCCTCGTGCTTGGACAAACAACCCTGGTTGCCCTCCCCTGGACTCCGTTCCGCAACTCGCCCCGTGACCACAATACGATCGGGTGGCTCTCCATGTGGCTGGAGGGTTCAGTTTCTTCGGAGCCGCATTCACGCGGCCACTGGGATGACGTCTCAAGGGGTAAGACAATGCCGGCACTCAAGATTTTCATCGGGTGGGATTCGCGATTTCCGGAGGTGGCGGACGTGCTGCGACACAGCCTGCTGGCGCACGCCACGATCCCCCTCGATATTCGCTACCTGAGGCTCAGTGAACTGGACCTCGCCCGTGACCACGACCCACGGGCATCCACGGAATTCACCTATTCCCGCTTTCTCGTGCCTTCCCTCTGCGGGTTCCAAGGCAAGGCGATCTTCATGGACAACGACATGTTGTGCTTCGCCGATATCAAGGAACTCGACGACCTCTCCATGGAAGGTCTGGCGCTGAGGGTCGTGAAGCATGACTATCGGCCCACCAACACGATCAAGATGTACGGCTGCGAGCAGTCGGCCTACCCCCGGAAAAACTGGTCGAGCCTGATGATCATGAACTGCGAAAAGCTCACGCTCTGGACGAAGGCCGCCGTGGCAACCCGCACCGGCGCTTACCTGCACCGCTTTGAGGACATCCCCGACGCAGAGATCGGCGACATTCCGAGTGCGTGGAACATGCTCGACTGTATGAACGACACCACGAAACTCATCCACTACACAGAAGGTGGGCCGTGGTTCGATGCCTACCGCGAGCACCCCCACGCCGATGTCTGGTTCCGCGTTCGCGACGCGATGCGGGCCACCACGCGACGTCAGGCGGCCGCCTGATCGCAGTTCACCGGGATAGCACGTCGCGTCCTGAGGTCGCGATCATGATGCCTTTCGTCGTCGGAGCGATCCGCTCGGGAACGACCCTCCTCCGGCTGATGCTTGATAGCCACTCGCAGATTGCGATGGCGGCGGAGACGGCATTCCCGGAAGACATCTTTCTCGCCGCCCACACTGAGAGCGGGGATCAGATCGGCCGGCGGGTCATCGCCACTCCGAAATGGCCGGACCTGGGCGTGGATCGCGACGACTACCTGGCTCGATGCGCGAAACAATGCGGCGCCGGAGCACTCTGTCTGCTATGGGAGTTGTACCGCGAACGGCAGGGGAAGCGACTGGTCGGGGACAAGAGCCCGGGCTACGTCCGATACCTGAAGTCGATCGAGCGGGTTCTTCCCGGCATCCGCGTGATCCACCTGATACGGGACGGCCGAGACTGCTTCGCTTCGCAGCGTCACGCCCGCTTCTCGCTCAGGTCGAACGCCGTCCGCTCGCCCCAGCAGCAGGCCGAGGAGTGGTGCAGCGCGGTTGGAGCGGGAAGACGTGACGGTCCCGCTCTCGCGGCGTACCTCGAGGTGCGATACGAGGATTTGATCCTCGATACCGAGCGGGTGCTGCAACGCGTCTGCGGCTTTCTCGGCGTGGACTACGAGCCGGAAATGAACGACTACCATACCCGCGCCGCAGTTCGGCTCCTCGAACTGGGCGACCGGGTCGTAGAGGGGGGTCGGCGGCAGTCAGGAGCCGTTCGCCGCGAGGCGTTTGCCCTCACGGGAAGCCCACCTGACGATACACGCGTCGGCCGGTGGAGAGAAACGCTTCTTCCCAAAGAGGTGGCCGCATATGAGTCGGTGGCCGGACCTCTGCTTGCGGAGTGCGGCTACGAGCCTGCTTCTGTGATTCTCGCGCGCCGTAACGAGGCCGCCTCGCTCGCCCACGCGCAACGGGCGACCGTGGCGATGAGCCGTCGCGACTACGTCGAGGCCGCGCGATGCGCCGTACGTGCCTACCGCACCGACCCGCAATCACACGTGCGGATGCTCTCGCTGATGAGCCTTGCCGAATGGGTGCAGGACTTTCCCGTGCAATGGCGGATGGAAGTCGCCTGCGACACTGCTCTCGAGGAACGCTTTCGCGGAAGGCTGCCTTGCTGGGGCGGCGAGCCGCTCGACGCCGAGCATCGGCTCTTCGTGTGGCGCTCGCATCGGCATCTCGGTGCCGACGTGCGCTATGCCGCGATGCTGTCAAATCTCGGAACCATGGAGGCACATTGCACTGTCGCGGTGGATCATCGTCTTCGCGCCATGGTGAAGCGGCGCTTTCCAGCGATCGACGTGGTGACCGGCGATGCCGAACCGCCGCCACATACCGCATACCATGCCTCATGGGAACTTCTCGGCCACTACGTGCTGCCGTCGGAAGCGGCCATGCCGGCAGAACCCTGGCTCGCGGCGGATCCGGACCGCGTGGCCGCGCTGACACGTCGACGTCGGTGGCGCAGGCTGCGGCCGCGCGTCGCGATCGCATGGCACAGCACCAATACCGACAAGCATCTCCCACCTCTTGAATCATGGCGGCACGTGCTTGCGGTTCCGGGAGTGGAATTCGTGTCTGTGCAGCAGGGCATCGACCCGAGATCCATCGCCGAATGGCATGGGCTGGGACGTCGCGTGCGGGTGGCGCCAATCGATCTTCACGGCGACCTCGATGGACTCGCCGCGCTCCTCCGCTCCTGCGATCTCGTCGTGGCGATCTCGGCGTCCCAGGTTCATCTGGCGGGTGCTCTCGGGGTGCCGACGTGGGTTGTGATGCGGGAGCTTCCCCAGCTGAGCTGGCCTCTCGGCTCCGTGAAAACTGCCTGGTATCCCCGCACGCAGTGCCACTGGGTGCGTTCCGACGACTCCTGGGAACAAGTCATGCGGCACGTCGCTGCTGAACTGCGTCGCTTCTTCATCTGAGAACCCTTTCCAACCCCTCTTGGGGCACGAGAACTCTCTCACAAGACCTGGTTCACGATTTGGGGAGGGGGTCCATTCGGGCTCCGCGGTGCCTTGCGTCCGCTGGCCAGATTGAATGCCGGGTTCCGCGGGCTATGCCCGGGGATGATTCCTGCGGCCGACGAGGAGACGCGGCCCCTCGGGCCGGACTGAGGCGACTGTCAGTCGCCGCGTTCGAGCAGGATCGACCATGCCAGGGCCCCCTGTTTCTGGCCCCGGGCCGGATCGAAGCGGAATTCCCGCAGCTGAAGCAGGCGAAAGCCGTTCGTGAAGTCGCTGCGGATGTCTTGTTCCTTGACACGGGGCGGGCCCTCGAACCGCCAATAGGTGTCCTTGTTCGCGTTGCCGGCGAGGATCAGAACTTTCGAACGGTCGCGTGTCAGTTTCTTGACGGCGGCCACGTAGGCCCCCGGATCGCGTTGGCGAACTTCGTGATAACAGCCGCGGTCGTAGACGACATCAAACGGCTCGAGCGGCGGCACGTTCAGGATATCGGCAAGCATCCAATTGACTTGGACGCCCGCCTGTTCAGCCTTTCGCGCGGCAATGCTGAGCGCGGTCGGCGCGATGTCGATCGCCGTGACGTCGAAACCCTGGCTGGCCAGATAGATGGCATCGCTGCCAGTACCACAGCCGATCTCCACGGTGCGACATGGCTTGATCTGGCCGGTTTCAACCATGCGTTTGAGCTCAGTCGACGGGTGGCCGGTGTCCCAAACGGTTTCGGTGCCCGTTTGATAGGGCAGATCCCACTGCAGGCGGCGCTGCACAGCTCCCATGTCCGACGGCAGAATCCCCGCGGGGAGGAGGCGATTGGGGACCAGCTTTTTGTCGTCGTGGTCAAGGATTTCAATCCGGCCGCTCGCCGGACCGTTTGGGAGCCACAGCCGAATCGTGCGGCCGCCGGCTGCGCCCCCCTTTTCAACCAGCTCCAGCCGCACGTCGTCTCTCCGTTGCTCCGCCGAGCAGGCAGGGAGGATCGGCTCGCCGTCCTTCGCGAAACCGATGATCTGCAGCGATCGCGTCCAGGCGGCTCGCCCACCACTCGACTCACCCGCATCAGGTGCGGGTGGCAGGAGTGACTGCCCGCGAAACCGCACGCCCTCCGCGGCTCGGGGAACGACGGCGTCGAGCAGCCGAGGTGCCTGGCTGGCGATGCGGGAGTCCACCTGATCGTCGATGACGATCAGGTTCGGCCGGAAGTAGAAGGTCCGCCGCACCAAGTCGGACGTCGTGCCGGATACGTACGCGAAGTGATCGTGCTCCTCAAAGGCCGCGACGCGTTCGACGCCGAACACCGCCGGAGCGGGCAGGGACGGAAGGATGTCGTCCGCCGCGAAATAGCGACGGATCGCCGGCACATCGAGTGCGCTCGGGGGGCGGGCCTCACTCGGAGGGGCCGCCGCCAGAATCGGCGTCACGGTTGCGACGCAAGCAGACAGGAGCGACAGGGCCGGCGCCAGCATCGGTGGTCCGTGGCATCGAGCCGGCCGCGATCGTTTGAACATCGGATTTTGAGTCTGCACAGCAAGCCTGAAAACCCGGATCCACGTCAGTGATGACACGCTTGGATTTCCTGTAGCAAGTGACATGCGGGTTTACGAACAGGGTTTGACCAAGAGAACCAGCGTGTGCGGCTGGAGGCGAGGCCTTGGCCGAAACCGGAAGCCGCACGCGTGGCCGCGAACCCTGCCGGGGACTGGTCACCCAACGAGTTGTGAGGCAGTGATCGAGAGCCTGACACTGCAGCAGGTAGGAAACTTGCCCAGGCGTTTCCGGGGGTGGAGGTGGAATTGTATCGCATCCGGTGGACCAGATGCATGCCGCTGAGCCGCCTCAAGTCGTTGGATGCCGAAACGGCGAAGGCGTTGGCGGGGTATGCCAACGGCCCGGTCTTGCACACCGGCCTGACCGCCATCGACGCTCCCAATGCCGTGGAGATTGCCAACGCCCTGGCCACGCGCACGGGGAATCTCGCGCTCCCCAACCTCGAGAAAATCTCCCCCAAGACGATCGCGGCATTGATCGAGAATCGCGACGTGAAAATCCCGCGCATCGACACCTTGGAACTGATCCAGGAGCCGGACGGGAGCGGCACCGAGGACTTCGTGATCCCGGAGGATTTTCGGCAGCCTTTGCAGGCTGTGGAACAAGTCTGCCCGCGCAGGATGCGAGGCATGCCGACCGGGCAAACCCTCGGCGTTTCCACCGGTCGGCCACGTGGACAAGGGCCATGAAGGGCTTTGTCCACGGATAGTGAGCCGCGGTCGGGGGCGGCCCAACCGCCAGCGGACCTCGGGTTTCAGCCCCACAACTCCGGTGTCCCGTGACGTGCCCAAGGGTCGCTGGTCAGGCGCGGGCTTGAGCCAGAGGTTGATGCGGCCGTCCACCACATGCTCGTCGATCGCCCGCAGTTCGTCGCCGGTGAACGTCATCCGTTCGGTGGCGGCCACCAGTTCCCGAATCTGGTCGGGTCAGCTCGCGCCGATCAGTGCGGCAGCCACCTCCCTGACCGTACGGCCCCGGCCACATGTCCCAGCCGGCCTTTGACGAGTCACTCGTTCGTCACGGCAGGGGCGGAAGTCGCGGGCTCCGCGTCCCGATGGTGGTGCGCTGGCCGCGCGAAGATCGTCCCCGGCCAAGCCGCAGGAGACGACGCCGGAATGATCCGGCGACGAGCCATGGCGCCGCGGCGGGCGAGATTCATTCCGCAGCCGCGGGCGGCGGCTCGATCCGCAGCATCGGCTTGAGTTCGCGGTAGGTTGCCGGCCCGATGCCGTCGACCTCGAGGAGGTCGGTGAGCCGGCGGTATGGCCGCCTCTCGATGATCCGGTTGGCGAGCGCTTCGCCGACCCGCGGCAGCCGCATCAGATCCGCCCGCGAGGCCGAGTTGATGTCCACGACGACGCCCGGCGGCAGCCCGGCCCCGTCGACGGCCACGGCCAGTTCGCGGGCCTCCTCCCGCTCACGGCGCCGCTCAGCCGGCAGCGCGTCCCAGTCAGTGTGGGCCCAGATGCCCGCCCCGCGCTTGGCCGCCTGGAGTTCCAGGTCGGCGAGCGTCTCCCGATACTCCTCCGCCGTGTCACCGCGGAGCGTCGTGCGGGCCACGCCGTAGGCCCGGGCGAGCCCCTGCGAGACGAGGTGGGCCGCCAGATCCCGCCCGGCGGCGTCGAACACGAAGGCGTAGATCCGCTTGTGGCGACCGTCGCCGCGGGCGTCGGCGTAACTCGTGTGGATCGTGAACGGCCGGGACAGGAACCGCCGCGTCTCCGCCGTCGCCTGGCGGGCGAGATCCTTGGCCAGGGCGATCGACGTCGCGGCGTCGGGCCGCACGCCGGTGATGCCGAAGTGCCGCCGCTGCCCGCGGAGCCGCCGGGCGTCGGTCTCACCGGACACATGGGCTTCCAGGCAGTCGGCGCCGTACAGCCGGACGGTGTGCACGACGCCGTCGGCCGTCCGCACGGGAAAACTGTCGCCGTCGGCCCACTCGGCGGCCACGAGCGTGCAGCCCTCGAGGGCCACGAGTTCCGCCGCCGTCGCGATACCCGGCACGCAGACCGCGGCCCACAACACGACCAGCCATGCTCGCCTTCGCATCGCTGCACTCCCGGTCAGCCCCCGAGATCGGTCTCCAGGCGTGCGAGCCTGTCCCGCAGGTCGGCCACGGTGCGTTCCAGTTCCGCCACGCGATCGGCGAGGGCGTCGCGGGCCGGCGGCGCCGCCTGCGGAGAGGGACTCACGGGCGTGGGCTCCCGCACCGGCTCGGCCACGCGGTCCACGTCGGCCGTCGAGGCCGCGGACGGCGACGCCACCGCGGCCCCCGCCAGCCCCAGCTGCATCCGCACCTTCTCCAGCTTCTCCGCCGGCAGGAGGCCGTGCGTCAGCATCCGCCCCCGCCCCGGCGGCGAAAGCCAGATGACGAGCCCGCGATCGGCGAGCCGATCGAGATGCCCGCGGAGAATGTCGAGATCGGGAATCGGGTCCATGCGGCTGGCCCGCCCGCGAAGGTCCCCTTCGGTCTGCTCGCCACGCAGCAGCAGTTCACCGAGGATCGCCAGTTCCTCCTTCTCGACTCCCAGCCATTCGTAGGCCAGATGGCGATACCGCGGGATCTTCCCGCTGCCGAACACCTCCGCCATCGCGCCGCACTGCCGCAGCCCCGCCACGGCCCGCATCACCTGCTCCTCGTCGAGCGTCATCACGGGATCGCGGTTGCTCTTCTGATTGCAGCCGGTGACCAGCGCGTTGAGCGACAGCGGATACTGGTCGGGCGTGGTCTTCGCCTTCTCGATGAGCACGCCGAGCACCCGGCGCTCGAAAGCGTCGAGCGGACGGATCGTGCCGGCGCCGGAGGCGGGCGGCGGGTCGGTCTGGGATGGGTGGTCGGTCACGAGACTCCGATCGAAGTCTAGGCGATCAGGTCGGGGATCACGCGGGCATGCTCGACGCCGGTGAGCCGCTGGTCGAGCCCGAGGTGCCGGTAGGTGAGCCGCTCGTGGTCGAAACCCATGAGGTGCAGCACCGTGGCATGGAAGTCACGAACGTGAACGGGGTCTTTCACGATGTTGTAGGAGAAGTCGTCGGTTTCGCCATAGATCTGCCCAGGCCGCGAGCCGCCGCCGGCCATCCACATCGTGAAGCAGCGGGGGTGGTGGTCGCGGCCGTAGTTCTGCCGCGACAGGCCCCCCTGGGAGTAGACCGTGCGGCCGAACTCGCCCCCCCAGATGATGAGCGTCTCGTCCAAGAGGCCGCGGGCCTTCAGGTCTTGCACGAGCCCGTAACAGGGCTGATCGATGTCCTTGGAGCCGTTCGTCAGCCGACCCACCACGTTGGCGTGGTGATCCCAGTGGTTCAGATAGATCTGGACGAACCGCACGCCCCGCTCCACCATCCGCCGCGCCATGAGCACGGAGTTGGCGAACGATCCGGGGCTCTTCACCTGGTCGCCATACAGGGCGAGCGTGCTCTCCGATTCGCCCGCCAGATTCGTCAGTTCGGGCACGCTCGACTGCATCCGAAACGCCATTTCGTACTGGGCGATTCGCGTTCGTGTCTCGGGATCGCCGATCTGCTCGAGCGTGCGTTGGTTCAAGGCCTGGAGGCCGTCGAGCGTCTTCCGCCGCACCTCCGCCGACACCCCGGGCGGGTTGTTGATGTAGAGGATCGGGTCGCCGGCACTGCGGAGGCTCACGCCCGCATGCTCGCCAGGGAGGAAGCCGCTTCCCCACAACCGGGCGCCAATCGCCTGCGCCTGCTCCGGCTTCGTCGAACGCGCCACCAGCACGACGAACGTGGGCAGGTCCTTGTTGAGCGAGCCCAGGCCGTAGCTGAGCCACGCGCCGAGGCACGGGCGGCCGGCAATCTGATTGCCGGTCTGCATGAAGGTGATCGCCGGCTCGTGATTGATCGCCTCGGTGTGCATGCTTCTGATGAAGCACATCTCGTCGACCATCTTGGCCGTATAGGGCAGCAGTTCCGTCACCCACATGCCGCACTGGCCGTGCTGGGCGAACTTGAACTTCGACGGCGCGATCGGAAATCGCGACTGGCCCGAAGTCATCGTCGTCAGCCGCTGGCCTTTGCGGATGCTCTCAGGGAGATCCTTGTCGTACCACTCGTCCATCTTCGGCTTGTAGTCGTACATGTCCTGCTGCGGCGGGCCGCCCACCATGTGCAGGTAGATCACATGCTTCGCCTGCGGGGCGAAATGCGGGCCGACCGCCCCCGCCACCCGCTCCACGCCGGCGGATGGCGTCGCGGTGCCGCCGTGGCCGTGCTCGGCGAGCAGCGTCGCCAGGGCGGCCCCGCCCAGCAGATGACTGCCCTGCGCGAAGAACCGGCGGCGGGTGAGGCTGAGGCCGAGCTCATCGACCGGCGACAGAATGGGTGGATTCATCGCAGATTCCTCACTTGCACAGGAACTCGTCGAGGTTCATGACTTCGTTCGTCAGCATCGTCCAGGCAGCGAGCTGTGGGGCGTCGCCCGTCGTCGTTTTGGCGTCTCCCACGGCGACGAGTTTGGCAGCTTGGTCGGGATGCGCGGCATACCAGGCCGAAAGGTCGGCGAGCGATCGCGTCACGATCGCCCGTTCGTCGGCGGCGAACGGCCGCGACAGCACCCGCGTGGCGATGAAGTCGATCCGCGCGTCGTCGGTGCCGGCCGCCTGGATGGCGCGATCGGCCAGCACCCGGGCCGCCTCCACGAACTGCGTGTCGTTGAGCGTCACGAGGGCCTGGAGCGGCGTGTTGGTCCGCTCCCGCTTCACCGTGCAGTTCTCCCGCGACGGGGCGTTGAAGATCTCCATCGACGCCGGCGGCGCCGTCCGCTTCCAGAACCAGTACATGCTCCGACGATAGACGGCGTCTCCCTTGTCTCGCTGGTAACGGTTCGTGTTGCCCCCCATCGAGACGGCCTCCCAGACGCCATCCGGCTGGTAGGGCTTCACGCTCGGGCCGCCGATCTGCCGCACGAGCAGGCCGCTGGCGGCAAGCGCCGCGTCGCGGACCATCTCGGCGTCCATCCGAAACCGCGGGCCCCGCGAGAGCAGCCGGTTGGCGTTGTCTTTCGCGAGTTTGTCAGGCGTGGCGGCGGCGGACTGCCGGTAGGTGGCGCTCGTGAGCATCAGCCGGAACAGTTTCTTCACGTCCCAGCCGCTCTCACGGAACTCGACGGCCAGCCAGTCGAGCAGTTCCTGATGGCTCGGCAGTTCGCCGGTGATGCCGAAGTCGCCGGCGGTCCGCACGAGGCCCGTGCCGAACACCTCCTGCCAGAACCGGTTCACCGTCACCCGTGCGGTGAGCGGGTGATCCTCGAGCAGGAGCCATTTCGCCAGGCCGAGCCGATTCTTCGGCAGTTCCGCCGGGAAGGCCGGCAGGATCGCGGGCGTGCCGGGCGTGACCTCATCCTTCCGCTTGTCGTATTCGCCGCGGTCGAGAATGTAGGCCTTCGCCATCTCGTCCTTCTCGTGCATCACGTGGGCGATCGTGCCCCGTTTGCGGATCTCGGCATGTTCACCCTCGAGTTTCGCCACGGCAGCCTTGGCCGCCTTGGAGGGCTCGTCGAAGTTCGCATGCCACCAGTCAAAGAGCCCGCCGGCTGCCTTCACCCGCTCCTCGGCAGGGAGCTTCACGATCTGCGCGAGTGCCTGGGCACGGGAGAGGCTCTCCACCTCGCCGGCCGAGAGAGCGCGGCCCCACAGCTCAATGCCCGCCAGGCCCACGCCGTGGGCCGTCGCCGCCTCCGACCGGCCGCCGATCACCAGCGGCGTATCGGTCTTGATCGTGCTCTTCTTGAAGGACTTGGTCTCGGCCTTCGCATTCTGCGGCTTGCCGTCGTAGAAGATCTTCACGCCCTCGGCCTTGCCCGAGCCGTCGTACGTGACCGAGACCAGCGTCCAGGCGTCGGCCGTGAGCTGCGACGACGACACCACCTTGATCGCGTCGTCGGGGTATGCATGGACGAGATGGAACCCGACCCGGCGACGCTCCACGCCGACATCCCAACCCCGCTGGGAGCCCTGCTCGTCCATCCGCGCGAGCACGGCATACGCGGTGTCGTTGGCCGGCGGCCGGATCCAAAACGTCACGCTGAAGGGCTGGTCGTGCTCGAAGTCGCCGGCGGCGTCGAGCTCGGCCGCCCGTCCGTCGAGCAGCACCGCAGCCGCCCCGCTCGGCCCGGCCTGCCACTTCGTGGTCGTGGTCAGCGGCAGGTCTGTTTCCTTGCCCCCGATTCTGGCGCGGGTCTTCGTGCCCTCCCCTTCGAGGAGGTCGAGTTCGAGAAGCGGCGTGTCTTGCGGGGCGGTCTTCGCCACGGCATCCGGCGTCGCCGCCCTGATCCAGCCTTCGAACTCCGGCCGGGACGCCTGCTTGCGGGCCTCCCCCGCCTTGCGGGCAGCGGCCAGTTCGCCCTCGATGGCCGTAAACCGCGAGCGATCTTCCGGCTTCGGCACCACGACGATCGGGGGCGTGTCTTGGACGTTGCCGTCCATCGCTTTCTGCGTCGTGTT
>Ga0209990_10003588_pt1 | contig 11292 bp, 14 predicted proteins | sample NOAtaG_6_FD_187304 | JGI IMG/M metagenome (GOLD analysis project Ga0209990, IMG submission 187304) | Freshwater lake microbial communities from Lake Erie, under a cyanobacterial bloom - NOAA_Erie_Diel5S_2200h metaG (SPAdes) (version 2) | ecosystem: Environmental > Aquatic > Freshwater > Lake ...
TTGATGGATTAAAAGATTTCCCTGAGAATATGAATAAAAGATTTTATACGGATGAAATCTCTCTAGATGAAAATATTATTTATCAAGGAGATGGAATTAGAGACCTTCCGTTTATCGTCTTCCCAAGCACTAAAACAGGGAATTTAAAAGCTGTTATCTTAACAAATACTTGTGACAATGATATCAATAACAAAAGGTTGAATACATCATATATCTGTTATTCACCTCTAATCCTGCTTGATAGTTATAAGGAATCTTTACTAAAAAACTCTCAACAAAGCAAAGAATCTGTTAGAGGACATATTGACAGTATTAAAAGACAAGAAGCCACACAATTTTTCTATTTTCCAAGAGGTGGGAATTTAGAAAACGACTCTATTATTGATTTTAGTTTAATTTGTAGCTGCACAAATAAAAGTATTGCAAGGGAATCCTTAAGGCAAAAAAGACTTTTTTCTTTAAGTAATTATGGGTTTTACCTACTATTATTTAAGATGTCTGTCCACTTCTGTAGGATGGGAGAAAATATAGATAGGCGCTAAATAAACAAAAAAAGACAAAAAATTAGGTTTTGTGTGTTGAGTGACATTCATCACAACGCTGAAGAGCATCATGGACGACAGAAGTGCTAGTTTTCAAACTTTCTGCTAACTCCACATAAGTCCATTCTGAATTTAAGCAATATAACGATATCTTGAGGCTTGAGCATAGTTTAAGTCTGGATTAAATTAACTTTATTCTATATTCTCGAATCATGAATATAGCAGATTTAAGCCTTATTTCATGCTCTTTTTATAGCCAATTTAGCGGTTAATATAGTAGACTAGGATAAAAATGATAATGATTATCATTTTTATAATCTTCGTTGCCAAAAGTCTATGTCTGTCGTCACAGAAACATCTCAGAAAGATCCGCCCACTCAAGTATGGGCGATCGCTGGAGCAGTGGGAATCGGCAAAACTGGTTGGATCTATCAACAAATTGAGCAAATATCTGCACCAGTTGTTTATTTCTGCCCTAGTGCTGGTAATGTTCCCATCGATCCAACTTGTCTTATCGCAGAATTTCCCCATGTGCAAATTTTCGCCGATGGGCAGGAATTAGAACTGATTGAAAAAGTAGAGCAGGGCGCGATCGCTTTTATAGAGTTGGGCTTTCACTTAGATTTGAGATCGGGAGATATGCTGCTAGATACTCTTGCCGATCGCCATGCTTGTAAACGGATAGCCCTTGTTCCCTCTGAGTTAACCAGTTCTGAATGGCATGACTGGGCGAATGAAGTAATAGAAGTCAAATATAATTTAGATTTTCATGATTTGCAGATTTGGCGATCGCCCTTTACGGGACATGTTTTTGATCCTTCGAGTTTGAATGTCCTTTGGTATGAAATTACTCAAGGAGCCTATGGGGAAGTCAGCCGAGCGAAAGGAATTTTCGACTTATTCGATGGTCGTGCCTTTCATCTAGATTTTGTCGCAGGTATGGAAGATAGCCTCTATTTACCCCTTGATGTGCCGCTTTGGTTAGATGGTCGTCCTGAGCGCTTTAGTGGAATTGAAGTTGTCGGGCGCAATCTCGATGGGAAGGCGATCGCGCAGTGCATTATCGATTGCTGCCTATCAGAAGAAATCATGCTCCATTATCAAAATCAAATCAAACAATCACACCAAGTGGCTGCTTAAATTATGAAAATCGCTGTAATGTCTTGCATTCATGGCAACTATGAAGCCCTTGATGCAGTTTTGAGAGATATAGACCACCAAAAAGCCGAAAAAATCTTTTGCTTAGGCGATCTCGTTGGTTATGGTCCTTTTCCCAGTAACGTTGTGGAAATGGTGCGATCGCTAGATATTCCTACGACACAGGGTTGCTGGGATGAGGATATTGTGGAAGGATTGAACTCCTGTGAATGTAGCTATCCATCCATGCTTGCGGAAAAGCGCGGTCGGCTTGCCCATGAATGGACAAACGAGCATATTTATCCTGAAACTAAGGAATATCTAGCAGCTTTACCGAAAGTGATTAAGCATGACAATCTCGCCTTTGTGCATGGCAGTCCGCAAAGTCAGCATGAATATCTTTTGCCAGAACTGGATGGCTTTATTGCCCTAGAGCGAGTTCTCTCGACGGGAGCCGATATACTCTTTTGTGGTCATACCCATGTGCCATATGTGCGAACCTTAGATGCAGGTCATTTGCGCCTCTTAGTGAGAACTGGTACAGAGGTTCCAGAAGCAGAAATGCGCGAATTTAATGCACCCTTAAAACGGATTGTCAATGTTGGCTCCGTTGGCGAGCCGCGTCATGGTCGCCCCAATGCTACCTATGTGATCTATGACACCGATAGCGATCGCGTTACCTTACGCGAAGTGGAATATGACTATCAAAAAACCTGTGCCGCAATCATTGAGAGAGGTTTGCCACCAATTTTTGCATGGCGTTTAGCCAAGGGTTTAGAATTTGCCGAACGTGCCGATGATGCTTCCCATTTATGCGAGAGAGGTGTGTAGATGTCACATTGGGCAATTTTAAGCGGTATCGAAGCTAATCTCACGGCTTACGAAGCAGTGCTAGAAGACATTAAGCGACAAGTTCCAAAAGTTACCGAACTTTATATTCTTGGTGATGTGATTAATGCGACTACTGCTAGTGAGAAGGTCGTAGCGAGGATTCGCAATCCTCGGATCGGTGAGCTAGTACCTCAGGTCTGCAAAGGCTGGTGGGAAGAGCAAGTGCTGATGCTGCATGGATTCGTTCCCGATCTTGAGCCAAATCCTTTGGTAGAAAAATATGGCGCGGCTGGTGTAAAAGCCCTTTGGGACAGCATTTCCAAAGAAACCGTGTCATGGATTAGCAATCTCCATTTTGCTTTTATGGAATTTGATTGTCTATTAGTACATGGCAGTAGTTTGAGTGTGTTTGAAGAACTCACGCCTGAAAGTTCGCCTTTACTGCTTTTAGATCGAATTGCTCGTAGTAATGCTAATCGCCTATTCTGCGGACGTTCTGGGCAAACCTTTCGCTACCAGATTAAGGATGGTTCCCTCAATTCCCATGTGTTAACCCTTGATGGTGGAGAGGCTTTGGAGACTTTCAATACTAGCGATCGCCTTGCGATCGGTGTCGGCAATGTCGGCGGCACTCCCAACAGAGCAACCTATACAATCTACAGTCCCAATACTGATATTGTTCAGTTTCGGACAGTGCGCTATGGCAAGAGCAAGGGCTTTGGGAAAAGTTGAGAATAGTATTTGGTCAAGAATGTTATGATACAAAAATAATAATGATTATCATTTTCAAAATTAAACAATGTCTCTAAAATTCTGAAAAATTATGTTCAATCAATTTTCCAAATCTGTATTCAAAGCGATTGCTATTTCGGCGATCGGGATTCTCCCTAACGCCGTAGCTAGTGTGTCGGCTCAATCTATCCCTCCAACCAAAGATATCATAGGACAGAACGTAACATCGGTTTCACAACTGAGCGATGTAAGACCTACCGATTGGGCTTTTACGGCTTTGCAATCCTTAGTGGAGCGCTATGGCTGTATCGCAGGATATCCCGATCGCATCTTTCGCGGCAATCAAGCCACCAGTCGTTATGAATTTGCGGCGGGGATAAATGCTTGTTTGGACAAAATCAATGAAATTATTTCCGCAGGTTTAGCCGATAAAGTTGGGAAAGAAGATCTTGCCACATTACAAAAACTGCAAGAAGAGTTTGCCGCCGAACTAGCCACATTGCGCGGTCGTGTAGATGCTCTGGACGCAAAAACTGCCAAATTGGAAGCACAGCAGTTCTCTACTACTACAAAACTGGAAGGTCAAGCGATCTCGGCTGTTTCGGTTGGAACTTCAGGCTCTGATTTCCTTTTGGACTCAACAGGAACACCGACAACCAATGCTGGCAAGGTCAATACAACAGTAATCAGCCGCGTGCGTCTGAACTTTAAGACGAGTTTCACAGGTGAAGATTTATTGCTCACACGCATCTAGCTTGGTAATGGTGGCACAGGATTAGGCAATTCTCTTGAGGCTCCTGAGAGCTTATTAGGCTTCACGGGATTTGGGAACAGTTCTAAATTTGATTACAGTGGTGTTGGCACGACTGCCACACTCAATCGCTTACGTTACGATTTCCCAATCGGTAAAGATATTCAAGCTTCGATTGGCACAAATATGTCACTGAACGATCATCTGGATGCCAATAGTTTTGCCAATGATGAGTCGGCAGACTTTTCCAGTGGGATGTTTATTAATAATCCCTTAATTTTGCCTGTGAATGATGGATCTGGAGCAGCGATCGCTTGGAATCTTGGTGGTAGTGCTTTTACTCTAAGAGCAGGTTATGTCGCTCAGAATGCGAGTCTTCCGACCTCTGACGGTACGATCAATCGTGGCTTATTTGGTGATCCCTATCAAGGCACGGTTGAGCTAGAGTTTGCACCGAAAAACGCTGATGATGCAAGTCCCTTTGCAATCCGTCTGCAATATACTCGCGCCTCGGTAAATAATCTGGACTACAACACAGGTGGCGTAAATCTTGAGTGGGCTTTTAATAAAGCGATCGCCACGCTCTTTTGCTGCAAGTTTGACTTTATCTGCACCATATCTAGATAAGTCTTGCCATTACTGCCATTGAGAAACCAATAGGAATCTAAAAACCTCTATTCTTTGTTCTTGTGGCAGTTGTTTGACAAGTTCTACAACTTGCTCATTACTTAGTGTTAGCATTGGCATTTTTTTTTCTCCAAATATTGATTCTAAAATATATTTGATGAGACGATCGCCCAATAAATCAAAATATCACTACTAAACTAAAGATTGTTTTCATGAGTTTTAGGCAATGTTGTAACCTTAGTGGGCTGGTTTTGTTGTGTAACTCTAATCAGGAATCTTAGGGCTTCATTGACTGCATCGGCGTTTGGAAATATTGCAGCAACATCAGGTTCTAGACGTACAGTTGAACCGCCAAAGCCTTTACGTCCTGAGCCTAGTTTTCTGACACGCAGACTTTTAAGGTCATATTCGGGTCTAAGGTCGTCTTCTAGTTCTAAGTCAGCCTTCTTCATATGCTTCACGCTCCGATTTTGTAACTTCTCTGGCACTGATGATCCGAATTAATTCTCTTCTCTCTGTATAGGAAACGATTAACAATCGTCCTCGATTTGACTCGCCGACAATTAGATAACGTTCTTCGTCTTCTGAGTGGTCTAGATCATAGAAATCAACATACATCGGATCGTCAAATATGGTTTTGGCTTCGGTAAAGGAAACTCCATGCTTTGCCAAGTTTTTGACTGCTTTGTTTTCGTCCCACTCATATTTCATGAATTTATTTTAACAAGTATTGAAAGCGATCGCCTAGTCTATGAGTTGCCTTGCGATCGCCTGATAAAAACTATTTTTACTACAAGTTGAGAGTATGTTTCAGGGCTGCATCAACATTTTCTGTTGGAATCGAACCAATTAATCGATAAATTGCTGATGTGGCGTATGAGAACTACATCACCCCGTTTAAAGTTTGGCTTTGGCTGCGTCATAGTCATCATAAATACTCATTTCAGGGCTATTCCAGTCTTCGGCAAAGGTGGCTAGACTTGCTCGCAAAAGTTCTGCTTGAGCTTTGTCGATGCCCTGAGAGGCTAGGTCAATTGTTTTCGTTTCTAAGAAAGTAACAATGATTCGCGTTCCTTCAAGTAGATTATTTGGGCTTTCTATAAGTTCTATCTGTCCGTTACGATAGATTCCTTCAACAGTAGTTAACATTTTTCACCTCTTTATAAATTTAAATTTTTAACGGTCTACAGATCTCGTCATGTCAACAATCACTTCAAAAGGTAGAGATAAATTTACGGTTACTTAGTTTTTCGGCATAGTAGGTGCTTTTTATGCTTGACAGGTTATTGCATATTGAATTTTGGTAACCAACCAGCCTCATGTAATCGTTCCCACGCTATATGAATATGACGGGATTCAAACATACGTTTTCTAGTATTCCAATCATAGATTTTGGCGACAGCTAATTCTGCGGTTGTTGCTTCTTCTCTCGTGGCAACCCAATGTACCGTTGATAGCAATTCCATTCCAAAAGTTGTTTCAAATCCTTTAATCAGAACGGCAACACGATCAAACCTTAGCCTTGTAGACTCATGCTCTGCAAGAAAGTTTTCGGCTTGCTCAAAAGCATTAGGCATCAATTCTAGTGGCTTGTCTGGTCGATCTTCAGCATCACCGTAGCCACTAATGAAATGTCCTTCAATATAACTGAGGACATGGCGTAGATTTTCTGCATAGGGACCATAGGGAGCCTTTTGATAATTTAGCCGCAGAGGTTCGCCAGCCTCTTGCATAAAGTACATGAGCTTATGCACTTCTAACAGGGTAACGGTAGGGTCCATAACAGCAGACAAGTAGCGGCGCATCAGTCCTAAGAGAGCGGCTCGTCCCACAGTCATATTTGGGACTTTACTCTCCTTGACCATTGACTTAGCTTGAGGCGCACCTACAGGCTCAAATAGCAAAACAGATACTTCTGGTAGGGACTGAAAAGCTTCAATAATTAGTGGTCGCACATCTTCCCAGTTTAGTCCACCTAAACCACAACCTAATGGAGGAATTGCGATCGAGCGAATCTGATGTTGCTGTACCACATTTATTAAATCTTCTAGCCCAGTCTTAATGTCTTCGATGTGGCTTTTGCCTTTCCAGTGGCGCTTAGTGGGAAAGTTGATGATGAAGCGAGGCGCATACAAACGATTAAGGTCATACACAAACATTTTGCCTGCTTGCACTTCGTTAGCTTTGCAAGCGGCTTCATAAACCTTGAAATTTTCTGGAAAAGCTTTTCGGAATTGCAGAGCAATACCACGTCCCATAACGCCAACACAATTGACGGTGTTAACCAACGCTTCAGCGTCAGCTTTGAGGATGTCGCCTTGAGTTAGCTCAATCATGGGTTTAGCGTCTGCGCTCAGAAATACCAATTAGGTTCTACGGCTATAACAGGTTTGTGTGCGACATTTGCTAAAGTCGCCTTAACCTTTGCTGCCATCGTACTATTGATTATCCCAATTTTTTCGACCCAATGGTGATCGCTGGTGATAAATGGGTATCAATCCATATGGTCATGCGACTAATACGGGATGATTGAGTTTACGTGATGCATAGGCTAGTACCACTTTTAGGTCATCTCTTTCGAGATCGGGCATTTCTTCTAAAATCTATTCGGCACTGAGTCCAGCTACAAATAAGTCGAGAACATCTGAAACGCGAATTCTCATGCCTCGAATGCAGGGATGACCATCGTATTGTTTGAGGTTGATTGTAATTCTTGTAAATGATTCTGATATTTAATCTAGCATTTACAGCAATTTGGTTTTAAAACAGCTATAAATAAGAATATGAAATCCATTGTCGGGCTTATCGTTGACTAAAATTTTATAATGTTGCATAATTTCGGTGTCCGATATTCTTTTAACACTGAGACGCATTAATTACCTTTTATTCATAAGTTTAAACATGATCGGATCGCTAAAAAAGTCAGGATTGATATTGCTAAACGTAATCGCGGTAGTTGCATTTTCTCAACCTCAGAGAATCTTTGCGGAACCTGAACCTATATCCTCAGAAGAGAAGATCAGACAAGGTGCAGAGCCTTTTATTGTTCGGATCGATCTTGTTGGTAACGAGGGTAAACAAGGATCTGGAGTCATAGTCGATCGTCAAGGAACTACATATACTGTTTTGACCAGTTGGCATGTAGTTAATAATTCTGGTGATTATTATATTCAGCCTAAAGGGGATGAGAAATATACCGTTAGATCTAACGATATTCAACGAATAGGCAGTCTGGACTTGGCTGAATTGAAATTTACTAGCGATCAAATCTATCAGCCAGCAAAACGTGGAAACTCAAATGATATAAAAAAGTACGAGACTCTCTATGTTGCTGGTTGGATTAATCCAACTCAATCTCTCAGGTTTAGAACTGTATTTGTCAATAGGGGGGATTTCGTTGATCGCACTAAAGAGAATAGTGAGGGTTATTCTCTGGTATATTCGCTAACCAATCCAAGTGTTGGCACGAGTGGTGGAGCCGTTTTAGATAAAGATGGTCTTTTAATTGGTATAAATGGACAAGCCTACAGAGATTATAATACAGGAGCTGTAGGAACAATTGCAGCTATTCCTATCAACAAGTATGCCCAAGTGAAAGGTCTGTCAATACCTCCATCCAAATCTCAAAAGATATCACCTCTTCCTAATTACACAAACTTACCTCCACATAGAAAGCTATCCATTCAAATGCAAGATATTGAAGCAGAACTTATTCGTTTAGATAATCAATTGCCTGCTCTGAGAGGTCTATCACGGAATTATTCCGACAAAAAAGAAATGTTTAAGGAAGCAATACTGAATGCTTATAATTTGTGTGATGAACTTGATAAAAGGATAGAATCTTTTCGGCAACTAGCCTTTCAATCTGAAAAGCTACTCACTGTAGATAGTTTTCGTGATCTTTACGAAAAGATTTTTGAATTTAAAAATGGAGCAGCCAGATTTCGTGGAGAATTGGACAATTTGTCTATTAGAAATAAATGATAAACATCACGTCACGATCACAAGTATGCAATTACTAATAGGACATATATACTACTTGAAAACATATGCAATATCTTCAATAGGAATTGCAAGGCTTGAATTAGAAATTAACTTTTGAATACTAAGACTAGGCTCTGTCCCATCTTGATATTGCATGGGTATATCCCAAATTGGATCGTCACGAAGTCCGTTGATTCCTATAACTTCTCCTTTACTATTTAATACAGAGCCACCACTCATACCTACGTCAACCGAACTTGTGTATGCTAGCCTATATCCATTCATTAATGGCTTATTGAGTAAGATCACAAACTTCCCTTCACGAAAAGCAAGAGACTTATTTAATTGAAAACTTGAATTAGCACCTAATCTGTCATGCACTCTTAGTGGAAACCCAACTGCATAGACATCTTCGCCAATACTCATTTTACCAATATCCCCGATATTGGCAATGGAATAGTTAGCTTGTGAACTAAAAAACTGAAGCAAAACTATATCTTTTTTCTGTTTAACAGAATTATCTTTTGATACCTTCTCCGCCAAATATATTTTCCCGTCAGGAGTTTGAATTGTATATGGAGAATTAATTCCATTTATTACATGAGCAGAAGTAATTATGGTGTAAATATTGCCACTTCTTTTTATAATAGTTCCCGAGCCTAAAGTATTAGTTGACAATACGCGAACAGTTATTTGCTCAGCAATAGCATTTATACGCTTTACATCTAATGAGTTTTTGTCAGAATTAATTACGAGTTCGCTCGATCTAAGTCCATCAACTTGAAATATTGATAAACTGCTAGCACATGTAGCAAGCACCAAAATAATTTGGAATAGTAATAACCATAAATTTCTGTAATAACACCAAAGATACTTCACGGCAGACTGAGGTTATATTTTTTGAGTCGCATAGGGTAAACAATTCTAGACGTTAATATTTGCCAGAAGGTTTATAGCCTATCTATCATGACTTTAACATTAATAAGAGCTTCACCATCTCTATAAATAATAAATTCGTCAGTCAGATAAAGTGGCTTTCCTGAAGAGGCAATTCGTTGTAATTTCAGAAGTTGATCTAACGCTTGAAAGCGATTGACATTTGGGGGCAATGTGACAATAACATCAGAGTTTAGGCACTTACTGCTTGCAGAGCGGGCTACACATATTACACCCAAATTATTAACAACGTCCGTTTTAAAATACGTTAGCCAACCATTGTCATAGTACCTTTGAAGTCGGTTGGAAACGTTAGCACATCTAGCTTCAGGTGTTCCACCCGAAGCAGTAAAATACCTTGATATCCACAAGATTATGGAGGTTTCTGTACCTTTCTCTGTTTTGGCTATAGTTGCAGGAACTATAATTCCGTCCTCAGTAGTATCAGTCTTACAGGAAAATTGAGTTCCACCAGCGACAGCAGCAGGTTGATAGAGAGAAAAGATGACGCTAAAAAAAACTGCAAATTTAGTTAACGTAGAAACACAATTAATAGATTTTTGGTTCATCTGCGAACGCCAAATTACATCAAAAAATTATAGGACATTTTTAAAAAATCAGAAATGCCACCAAAATTTATTAAGATTCTGTTATCTTGAATGAACGTATTACCTCCTTGGCAGTAGATTCGTACTTGTTGAAGTTAGGTATATCAGCCATGTAAACAATTTTATAAGCTATACCTTTATCTAGTGTTATTACCTCCAAAAACTTAAAATTAGTATTGTCAACCTTACTGATATAGGAAATTTGCCGTGCTTCTCGATGTGCAAATGTTATCTCTTTAACCTCAATTAAACGATCTAGCGATAGCCCTAGTGAACGAGTAGTGGATTCTTTGATATATTCAGAAAGTGATAGAACCTTTTCAATCCTTCCGCACTCAATAATCAACTTTACCTGTGGTACATCATCCTTACTAACAAGCAAAATTTCAGGGCTAAAGGGGTTTTTAAGGAATTTATAAGTCCAACCTTCAGGGTACTCACCACTAAACATGCATATAGAATCTTTAGGACTATTAAAAGATTGAGTTTTAGCGGGTTCGCTAGGTTTATCTGTTGGCAAGTTTGGCGATGGTAATCCAATGTAAAACAGGATAAACACTAGAACAAATGATGCAAAGCCTCCCGTGGCTCTAACTTGAGCTTGTTTTATCGGAATATAAGCTACTAAGTTCCCAGAAAAAAGATAGCCAAGTAAGCCAGATCCCAAAGCTGCTAAGAATCTAATAATTGCTAGTGTTAAACTATATTCGATTTTTTGTGGATTTAGAGCAATATAGATAAAGGCAACGATAACTATCAAACCGATACCAAGACAAAATCCCCGTTCAGCAGATGAGAGGGGTGGAGGCATTTTATGACTCATGACAATTACCGTTATGAACCTTAATGTTTTTTCAAATCATATTGATTAATAGCATATTAAAATAACGTCTTATCTCGTTCTTCCCAATCCTCCCATGCCACCCATTCAATAATTTCTTATAATTCCGAGCGCAACATAATTTCACAGCAAAATCAACTACAGGAGGAAGACGATTAATATTATCAATGGAAAGAACTAAAACAGGTCTTGTGCCACTTTGCTCTCTGCCAGCAGTAGGATTGAGATTTACAAAATAGATTTGCGATCGCAATATAGCCATATTTCAAAGACCATCAAAATCTGTAACAGCAAACTCTTGCT
>Ga0209990_10003591_pt1 | contig 11284 bp, 5 predicted proteins | sample NOAtaG_6_FD_187304 | JGI IMG/M metagenome (GOLD analysis project Ga0209990, IMG submission 187304) | Freshwater lake microbial communities from Lake Erie, under a cyanobacterial bloom - NOAA_Erie_Diel5S_2200h metaG (SPAdes) (version 2) | ecosystem: Environmental > Aquatic > Freshwater > Lake ...
GGTGACATCATTATTCAGGCGGACCGGAATCAAGGGTCACTGGGTAATCTGGTGGGCCATCGGCACTGGAAGTCTGAGCGTGGCGAGCATGGTCTGGGGGCGCTGTGCACCGGTCGCTGCGGCAAGCCCACTGTGATTCTTGTTCCGCCGGGTACGCTGGTGAAGGATCTTGAGCACGGGCATCTGCTGAAGGATCTGCAGGATCATGGCGATTCCGTCGTGGTGGCTCGCGGGGGCCGTGGCGGGAAGGGGAACAAGCGATTCGCCAATTCCGTGAATCGGGCACCGCGGGAATCTGAGGGCGGGCATCCCGGTGAATACCGTGAGATACAGCTTGAGCTGAAGATGATTGCGGACGTGGGGCTGGTGGGAAAACCCAATGCCGGCAAATCCACTCTGCTCAGCCGCGTCTCCCGGGCGACTCCCGAAATTGCCGACTACCCATTCACCACAAAATATCCCAATCTGGGAGTCGTGCACGTCAGTTTTGATCATGAGTATGTTCTGGCTGACATTCCAGGTTTGATCGAGGGTGCTCATGCCGGGGCTGGTCTGGGACACGAATTTCTGCGTCACGTCGAGCGGACTCGACTGCTGGTACACCTCGTGGAACCTTCTCCATCCGATCTCTCAGACCCGCTCGACAATTACGCTCAGATCCGTGAAGAACTCAGGCTGTACGATCCGTCCCTTGCCGAACGCCCGGAAATTCTGGTGGTGACGAAGGCCGAGCTGACGGATGCAGCCACGTGTGCCGAGCTGCTGCGGGAGACGACGGGACGCGAGGTTTTGCTGGTTTCGGCGGTGACAGGTCGCGGACTTCCCGAGCTGAATCGTCAGATTATTCAGCGGCTGGCTGAACTGAAGGCTGCCGATGCAGCAGTCTCCGCGGATGTCAGCCCAGCATCACAACCCGCAGTAACCGAACCGTTGCCGGAACGGCCCGAGTGACGGCGGGAGGTGGAGGCATGCAGTCGGCGGAAGCGGAGCGAATTGAAGCTGCAGCAGCCAGGGCTCAAACTGCCCTGCTGGATCATCGTGTGGCGGGCGGCTGGTGGGCGGGGCAGCTGTCGACATCAGCCCTGTCGACTGCAACCGCTGTGATGGCTCTGCTGCAGGCTGTGCAGGCGGCCGAGACAAATTCAGCAGAGCGGGCAGCAGGTGATCAGCCGGGACGTCCGACAGCACAGCGCTGGAGAGTTCTGGCGGATAACGGTCTGCGGTGGTTATCCCAGCATCAAAATCCGGATGGCGGTTTTGGGGACACTGTTCTGAGTGTCAGTAATATTTCGACGACGATGCTGGTTCATGCGGTGTTCCATTTTGCTGCCGGGCTGGGCTGCAGTGATCCTGCCGGGCGATATCCGCAGGTGTGTGCGGCTGCTGCCGATTACGTGCAAAGATCCGGTGGTGTGCCGGCACTGCTGCAGAGATATGGTCGCGATCGGACTTTTTCTGTTCCGATTCTGACGCACTGTGCACTGGCCGGCATCGTGGACTGGCGGGATGTGATCCCGCTGCCATTTGAGCTGGCCTGTGTACCGCAAAAGTTCTACGCAGCGCTGCGGCTGCCGGTGGTCAGCTATGCGCTGCCCGCTTTGATTGCAATCGGTCAGGTGATTTTTCGGAAACAGGGGCACTGGAACCCACTGCTCCGCTGGCTGCGAAACGCCAGCATACGGCGGTCGCTGCAGGTTCTGCAGTCGATACAGCCGGTGAACGGCGGCTTTCTGGAAGCGACGCCGCTGACAAGTTTCGTCTGCATGAGTCTGATTGGATGCGGCCTGCTGAGGCATCCGGTGGTGGAAAAGTGTCTGCAGTTCATTGAGGCTTCGGTGCGACCCGACGGCAGCTGGCCGATCGATACAAACCTGACGACGTGGGTTACGACGCTGAGTGTCAATGCGCTGCAGGGAGCTGACGATCAGCAGTGGCGGCAGCAGTTGCCTGCTGACTCTGTGCGGGACTGGTTACTGCGGCAGCAGTACCGGGTCGTGCATCCCTACACCGGTGCGGCTCCGGGAGGCTGGTCGTGGACGGATCTGCCCGGTGGTGTGCCTGACGCCGATGATACTCCGGGGGCCATGCTGGCGGTGCTGAATCTGCGGGGGGCGGGCGAGTCGTATTCTGAGTCGGAGCGGGCGTCGCTGCTGCAGGCGGGGACGTGGCTTTTGAACCTGCAGAATCGGGATGGTGGCTGGCCGACATTCTGCCGGGGCTGGGGTGCCCTGCCCTTTGACCGCAGTTCCTGTGATCTGACTGCGCATGTCCTGAGGGCCTGGCAATTGTGGGATCAACGGTTGGGATTTCCAGATCCGAAATTCAGGAAATCCATGGAGCGGGGTGTGCGGTATTTGCTGCGGCAGCAGCGTGGGGACGGCACGTGGCTGCCGTTGTGGTTTGGCAATCAGTTTCAGCGGGATGATGAAAATCCGCTGTACGGAACGACTCGCGTGCTAAGGGCTTTTGTTTCCCTGAATTTGATGGGGAGCGTGGCGGCGGAGCGGGCGGTGCGGTGGCTGGTCGAAAATCAGAACCTGGACGGGGGCTGGTCTGCGGAGCGGGGGATTGCCAGTACGGTGGAGGAAACGGGTTTGGCGCTGGAGGTATTGTCGGAGGTTGCGGAGCTGGGTGTGGGGGCGAGTGAGCTGGCGCTGGCTGCGGCGGACCAGGCGGCGTTGTGGCTGGCGATAAGGGTGGAAGCAGGAACAGTTGAGCAACCCAGCCCGATTGGCTTTTATTTTGCGAAACTCTGGTATTTTGAAGCACTCTACCCGCTCATCTTTGCCGTCTCGGGGTTAAATCGCTGGACCAGCGTGCGAAAACGCACGAAGATCGCTAGAATGGGATCGGATTAGGTGCATTTGACCAGTGCGGAGAACTTGACCGTGTCGATTGCTCAGGGCCAGGCTGAAGTTTCGGATGACGAGCCGATTCGTCCTGAGTTTCCTCAGGAGACGTTTCACGACGACGACGATCCGTTGCCTGTGAAGAAGAAGGGGCGTCGTCGCAGCACGACTCACCTGAAGATCGTCCCGGAGACTCTGGAGCTTCGCGAGCGGGTGAAGCAGGCTGCAGAGCAGTATGCGGTCTCGCTTGATCGTTCCCGCGCATTTACTCGGGACGAACTTGAGCATCATGGCCGTGAGCTGTTGAATCAATTGCAGTTGCCGGAAAAGTACCTGGGCTTTTCCATGGTGATGGTTGGCAACTATTTCTGGAAGCAGCAGTTTTTGGCAATCCCGTTCAATCGTCGGATGCTGCTGCTGCCGCACTGTTTGAAGCATGCCGAGGGTTGTCCTGCCGAGTACACTCAGTTTGGACTGGACTGTGAGCGGTGCGGCGCGTGTTCCATTGCCGACTACAAGGTGCGTGCCGAGCAGCTGGGATACAAGGTGCTGGTCGCGGAAGGCTCGCCGGTCGTTCTGAAGATCATCGTGTCGGGTTACATCGACGGCATTCTGGGCGTAGCCTGTCTGAACGTGCTTGAGAAGGCGATTGACAAGGTACTGATAGCGGGAGTGCCGTCTTATGCGGTGCCTCTGCATTCAGGCGACTGTCTCAACACGACTCTGGATCAGGCGTGGGTCTGGGAAGTTCTGGACCGATATGAGCCATTGCCGGAGAAGCCCACGGCCAGTTATGTGCCGCTGATGCGTGCGTCGGCGCAGGTTTTTGAGCAGGACGTTGAGCGTCTGTTGCCTCGGCAGCGGACGAAGCCCGGTCAGTCGGGCAGTCAGGCGCTGGCGTTTACCGAGCGGGTGGCCTGCGACTGGCTGGCGAATGGTGGCAAGCGGTTCCGTCCATTCATGACGATTGCAGCGTGGTATGCAGCAGCCGGTCGCCCCATGCTGTCCTCAGGCGATCAGACTCCGCAGATCCCCGACGAAGTGGCTCGGGTGGCGATGGCGATTGAAGCCTTCCACAAGGCTTCGCTGGTACATGATGACATTCAGGATGATGACCAGTATCGGTATGGTCGGCAGACGCTGCATCGGCAGTACGGTGCCGGGCAGGCGATCAACATCGGCGACTATCTGATTGGACTGGGTTACCGATTGATTCACGCGGCAGCGGACGGGCACCCGGCAGCGGCGCTGGACGTGCTGAACAGCATGTCAACGGCCCATCTGCGGCTGTGCGATGGTCAGGGAGCCGAAATGGCTTTCCAGAAATCTCCGGACTGGAATCTGTCACCGCTGGATGCCCTGCAGATTTATGCATTGAAGACTTCCCCCGCCTTTGAAGCGGCTCTGTATTCCGGACTGCGTCTGGCCGACCATCCACTGGCTCGCACCGAACTCGTATCTCAGTTCTGTCGGCATGTGGGGATTGCGTTTCAGGTGCTGAATGACCTGAAGGACTGGCAGGGTGACACGGACAACAAGCTGGTGGCTGGTCAGGATGCGGCCGCGCTGCGTCCCACAGTGCTGCTGGCACTGGCCCTGAAAGATGGCAGTGACAGCCAGCGTGCCGAGTTGCAGGCAATTCTGACCGGGCAGCAGGACTGCGGTGGCGCGGAGGCTCGCATCCGTCGTCTGCGTGAAATCTTCGAAGCGTGTGAGGTGTTTGATAAGGCCGAGGTGCTGGTTGAGCGTCTGCGAGCCAAAGCGGATGCTTTGCTGGAAGAAATCACCGACGTGCCGATTCGGGACCTGCTGCGGTTCTTTACAGAGACCGTGCTGGCAAAAGAGCTGCCTCCGACCAATCTTGAAGCCAATCCGAATATCCTGGTGCAGCTGAACACTGTCACGAATGGCAGTGTCAGTCTGCTGCCGGTGATCCGCATGTAGATCCTGCGATTGCAGGATTTGCAGTCAGACCAGCAGGCCTTCAATTGGCTTTGATGCAGGATCAGCGATGGGCAGTTCGCGTCCATCGACCAGGAAATTGCCGGTGGAGTCCACTCCGACGGCCTGCAGCCACGTGTGGAACAGGTTGCCGTGATCAACCTGCTTGTCGACAACTTCCGTCCCCTTGTCATTGGTCGCTCCGAACGCAGCTCCGCGGGGCATGCGGCAGCCGGCCGTGCAGACGGACCAGGCTCGTGACCAGTGATCGCGTCCGTAATACTGGTTGACGTTGGGGGTGCGTCCGAATTCGCTGAGCACGATGATCAGAGTGCTTTCCAGCATGCCGCGTTCCGCAAGGTCGGCGACAAAGGTGGAGAAGGCTGAATCGAATTCACCGAGCTGTTCAATGTGGAAGTTGAAGTTTTCGTTGTGCGTATCGTAGTTGGAATGCGACAACTGGACGAAGGAGATACCGCTTTCGAGCAGGCGGCGAGCGAGCAGGCAGTGTCGTCCCAGGTCATGCTTGCCGTAGCGGTCAACGGCTGCAGCCGGTTCCTTCGACACATCAAACACATCTCGCTGGTTCATCAGCTTCTCTGCCTGCTCGAACGAGTACGTGAAGGCTTCCGTGACAGCGGTGCGGCGTCGGCTGAGGAAGCGTTCACTGACCTTGCGACGAAAATCCTGTCGAGCCTGATCGGAGTCGGCCGGGATGCTGTCGGGACGGACGGTGTTGGGGGGCGGGTTGCCATTACCCAGCTGTACGCTGGAGTACCGAGGGCCCAGCCAGGCAGAGTCATTCCCGCGACCACCGCCACCACCGGGAGTAATTACGATGTGTCCGGGCAGCGAGCTGTCCGGTGGATTCAGAGTTTTGGCGGCGACGGCACCCAGCTGGGGGAATTCGCCGGCCGGCGTCTGACGGCGACCGGTCAGCATCAGATAGGCGCCCTTGCCGTGATCGTCTTCAGACGTATTGACTCCGCGGATCAGGCACAGGTGCTGCATCTGCTGGGCCGTTTTGGGCAGAAGTTCGCAGATGTGAATGCCGGGCACTGAGGTTGGAATGGAGAGAAACGGACCGCCGGTATCGGTTCCGGGTTTCGGGTCCCAGCTTTCCAGTTGGCTGAGTCCGCCGTGCATATTGAATACGACGATGCGTTTCTGATCGGACTTGAGTGCGGCCGCAATTCCGGGGTTCGCAAAGGCTCCCAGACCGCCCACCATGGTGCCGGCACCGGCCGCCATGGTGCCCAGAAAGCGACGGCGAGCCAGTCCGTGGGCGGCGGTGTTGCAGGGGTAATTGAGTGTCATAGCTGGATTCCCTGAAAGGATTGGGGGGGGGCCCGCTGAGCAGCGGTATCAGTGATTGAAACGGAATTCGGCGCTGCTGAGCAGCCCCCAGACAAGTTCCTGAGCCGCAAGACTGCGATCCGGGCGAGCGGCCAGGAAGGCGGTCACTTCATTGACTTCGTCTTCGGTCGGCATGCGGGTGAGCACACCGAGGTAGAGTTCTTCTGCTGCGACGCGGGGATCAGTGGCCTTAATGATGCGTTCCGCCGGATTACCGCCAGCCGGAGCAACCCAGCTGTTGATCGCCCCGCCGTTGGCTGTGAACAGTGCCTGGTCAGGACTGGCGTAGAAGTCCGTCTGCGGCTGCCCCGGAGCACCACCGTACATCGACACATAGGATCCCAGGTTTCCCTTGAGCTTATCCCAGGCTCGCTGTTCCAGTTGTGCTGCTCGAACCGCCATGGCTGCCGGATCCTGTCTGAGTTCCTCGGTCAGTGGCACTGTCTTGCTGAGTTCTGCTTCTTCAGCCGCGACGTACCGATCATAAACCGTGGTCACTCGGAAGACTGTCCAGCACAGTTGTTCCGGGGACAGCGGTTTGAGTGGCGACAGGGCGAATCGGCCGGCAAGATCTGCGGGGATCGGTTCGGCAGCTGTGTCAGCAGCCGTGACCGCCTGACTGAACTGCTGCTGAGCAGCAGCGACTTCGGCTTCTGCCGCTGTGGACGCTGTTTTACGACGTTCCAGCTCCGCCTGAGCGGCGGTCAGGTTTTCGCGAGCTTTGACGAGGGTGGCATCAGCAGCGGCCATTGCCTGTGCTGATTTCGCAGCGACGGCTGTCAGGGTGTCTGACGTTCCGGCGGCCGCAGTGAGTCGTGATTGCAAAGACTCGGCCAGCGGGGCCGGGACCAGTTCGGTACCGGCCGCAGCGGCCTGTATCAGCGAGCCTGTGGCTTGCGTCAGCAGGTTGTGGATTTGAGCTGCTTTTGCGGCGTTCGCTGCAGCCACCTGATCAGCTTCGGCGGCTGCGGTCTGTGCGGTCACAGCCTGCTGCAGTGCCTGTTCCATGGACTTCACTGCAGTCTGTCCTTCATTGACCGACTGAGCTGCTGCGATGACCGCCGCCTGTCTTGAGGCAACATTCTGCTGAGCTGACTGTTCAGCGGCCTGCGCTGCGATGAGAGCATTGATACGAGTGGCGGCATCCATCCGGGCCGTGAGTGAGGACTGCCGCAGCAGCAGATCGCTGTGCGTACTGCGAGCCTCAGTGGCTTTGGCCTCTGCTGCAAACATGGCCTCTGTCAGCGGTGCGGTTTTCTGGTGGGCCGCTTCCAGAGCGGCGACAGCGGTTTTCATGGCTTCGGCCGGGGCTGCGACAGCCGCCGTCTTTTCCGTGGCTGCCTTTTCCAGTGCGGGTAATTCTGCAGTAACGGCAGCGGACCGAGCGTTCAGTGTCTGACCGGCTGCCTTCAGCGTTTCGTCGCCTGCCAGGGTTTCTGTGGCGCTGACCGTCGCTGCGGCTGCGGCGGCCAGAGTTTCGGCGAGTTGTTTCTTCTGGTTGAAGGCGGCGGTCGCTGCCGCTGCCGCCTGCTCCGCTTCCACCAGCTTTTTGCGGGCTTCCGTCGCGGCAGCACGGGCCTTGTCGTATTCAGCAGCAGCCGGAATCAACGCGGTTTCGGCGTTCGAGAAGGCTGTGTCGATGGCATCGCGAGCACTGCTGGCTTCTGCGGCGGCTGCGTCCACAGTCACCTTGATGGCAGCCACCGCTGGCAGCTCGGCAGCAGCGTGCAGCTGCTGCGCAACGGCAGCCGGCAGGTCGAATGGCCGCTGATAGGGTTCACTGAGAGCCAGCTCACGCAGCATCCCGCGAACATCAAAGCCCGTGGCTGCAAACTGCTGTCCCAGTTCCCGCAGCAGCTCAGGGCTGACAGCCGGATTGTCCGGGTGCAGCATGTCCAGAGGCTGCACCAGGCCGCGTCCGAACATCAGTGACCAGACGCGATTGACCGCGTTTTCATTGAACAGCCGCTGCTGCCCCGAGGTGGCTGTGTCAGCCAGCCACTGCCGACGATTACTGATCGGCACCGAACGGACTCCGTCAGCAGGCGCTACGGTGTATTCCTGCCCGGGGATCAGAAATGGCTCACGCAGCGTTGTGCCGCCTGGCAGCCGAGCCCCTGTGCGATGAGGAGTCCCTTTGGCGAATACACTTTCGAAAGTCAGATCGCTGCCCGCACGATCGGCCAGCAGAGTGACGTCTTTGCCCTCAATTTTGCGGACCACCGTGGTGATGCTGGAAGCCACAGCCAGCAGGCCCTGATAGTCCTGCTGCAGGAAGTCGGTCGTTAACGGCGAGTCGTGGCATTGAGCACACTGCATGTCGCGTCCGAAATACAGACGCCCCACGTCGCGAGCCACCACGTTGGGTTCGGCACCGCGGTCCAGCAAAAACCGGGCGGCAGCGCGCTCAGTGCCGGGTTCACCGTCGGCCGTCAGCAGCTCACGCAGCAGCACGTTCCAGGGCTTGTTGGCCTGTACCGAGGCCATCAGCCACGCCATCCACTCGTCCTGTGACACGTGGGTGCTGGCACGACGTTCCATCAGCATGACGTCAAGAGTTGCTGCCAGATGTCGGGTGTGCTGCGGGGAGGCCAGCAGTCGATCAACCAGCTTTTCTCGCCTGGCCGGATCCGTATCGGACAGGAATGCCCGAGCTTCGTCGGCGGTCGGGGGCATCCCGATCAGGTCCAGCGAGACGCGACGCAGATATTCCGCATCACCTGCCGGCGGTATCGCAACACCCGTCGGCAATGCCAGGTGGCGATTGACAAGTGCTTTCAGCGACTGTGCTGCAGCCGAAGCCGCCTGCGGGGCCTGAGCTGCAGTCTGCGAAGTGAGGCAGACCGTCAGTGCGACTGACAGCAGAAACTGAGCAAACAGTGAACGGATCGCGTTCATACCACGTTCTCCGTGGTCTGATCCCGGAAGTTGTCTGCGGGAGGGACCGCCGGGGAAGGTCCCGGACGGCAGGCAGAGTTCTTCAGAGAAGTGGGAGGGAAAGATCAGGCTGCGATGAGACCTGCTGAAATGAATCGGTGCAAATTACTGTGACATCGCATCAATTCAGCAGAATACCAGCGCATTCGTTCGGTCAGAACGCTGCCTGTGACTGATTTACCCTGCGATACTTTCCCACGTCAAGCGGGAAGAAAGCCAGAACGATCCGATCGCCTGATTCCTCGGAAAGGGAAATCGGAGCGATTGCAGCGATTGTGAGGGTTCTGTGGGGGCCACGGCGAAGGATCGGAACTGCCGTCGAGCTACTTCTGGTAGATTGGCAGAAAGTGATACTTCACGGAAAGGCTGAGCACTGCCATCGCTGTGCAGTAAACGCCTCCGTGATTGCGTTCCTCGCCATTTTCCGCCAGCCACGATCCGTCAGCCGCCTGTTTCGGCAGCAGCATCTCCTGCACCAGCCGCCGGGCAGTCTCCGCATGTTCGCCACCACGCTGATACATGCCCTGTGCGTAGTAGTAGGTCCCGTATGAACAGAAACGTTCCTTCCACTGCGGCGGATGTGCCAGCAGCCAGTCCGCAGCCCCAATCGTCAGCGGCGATTCATATTCACCGCACACCTGCATGGCCAGCAGCCCGGCGGCAGTCATGGTGAAGGTCGGATTGTTTTGGTTGGGTTCATAGCAGAATCCACTGGCCTTCTTTTCCGGCAGTCCATTGCGATCCAGCGGCGAGGCATACGATCGTCGCAGGTACTCCACCGCGTCTGAAATGGCCGTGGCGGGCACGTCCAGACCGTCATTCTTCGCCGATCGCAGGGCCATCACCTGCCAGACGGAAACACTGAGATCCGCGTCCGCTGCCGACGGCGTATATCGCCAGCCACCTCGGGCCTGCACCGGTTTGCGGGTCTTCTGAGCACTGAGGATGACATCGATGGCCTTCTGGCAGCGGTCATGAATCAGCGTGTCCTGTTCATCGGAAATTCCCATGCCAAGCATTTCGGTCAGCATCAGAGTAATGATGCCATGTCCGTACATGCGAGACCCGTCCCGATCGCCGAAATAGCCTTTCGCATCAACTCGATCATCCTTCAGCACAAATGCCAGTGCGCGCTGCATCGACTGGCCGGCAGGTGTGGGACTGCCAGGCTGCACTCCCACACTGGCCATCGCCATAATGGCAAGTGCCGTCATCGTCGTATCATGGCCGCGGTCAATGATGGCGCCGTCCTCGCGCTGCTTTGTCTGCAGCCAGGCAACAGCCCGATCCATCGCCAGATCGACTTCGTCTTTTTGAAAGACAGCGGCAGTATCCTGCGCCGTTTTGTCAGTCGCTGCACCGGGCTGCGTTGCGGAAGTCTGCTGTGCGACCACCGTGCCGCAGCACGAGGCAGACAGCAGCACCACAACCATGCATCGCCGCAGCCGGCAGACGCCCTGGCGAATCGTTACGGGCCTCAGGATCTTCATCGCACTGCTCCGCATCACTGAGGTTTCCGACTTCGTTCTGACAGCACGCGGAAATAGGTTTCCACACTTTTTCGCCAGGCTTCGGGGATCGGTTCACCGCGACCGCGAGCCACATCTTCGGCCGCCTGCCCGCGCAGTCGGCCCCAATTGGCATTCTCGGTCCGATTCACGCGAGCCACATCAAATGGCTGTGCTTCCGGAGGTTCTGAAAATCCGTCGGCGGATTGCTGTGCCGACTGGGCCAGCGACCGCACAGCCTGCTGCTGCGCCTGACGGCGGGCAGCGGCCAGCCGTGCCTGCTGAGCCTGTGCGGCCTGAGCCTGAGACAGCGGCTGCTGAGCACCCGGCGGCTGCACAGCAGCCTGCTGTGACTGCCCGCTCGCCTGAGCCTGCTGTGCTGCCTGAGCCGCTGCCAGCTGACGATCCAGTTCGTCCAGGGTCCGGGCCAGCTGCCGAGCCTGCGACTGCTGCTCCGCAGTCAATGCCGGCTCGACTGCCGGCGACTGAGCTCCCGACTGTTCACCCGGCTGTCCCGTCGGCTGCTGTCCCGGCGTCGGCGGCTGCCCCGTCGGCTGTTGCCCCGGTGGCTGTGCTCCTGCCGGCTGCTGGCTGCCCGGCTCAGGCCCAACCGCTGCTTCCGCTGCTGCAGCCTCTGCCGCCGCTGCCGCCTGCTCCAGCGGATTCAAAGCCTGCTCAATCTGCTCGGCCCGC
>Ga0209990_10003607_pt1 | contig 11260 bp, 3 predicted proteins | sample NOAtaG_6_FD_187304 | JGI IMG/M metagenome (GOLD analysis project Ga0209990, IMG submission 187304) | Freshwater lake microbial communities from Lake Erie, under a cyanobacterial bloom - NOAA_Erie_Diel5S_2200h metaG (SPAdes) (version 2) | ecosystem: Environmental > Aquatic > Freshwater > Lake ...
CGCCGTACGGGGTATCGCTGATCCGCGAGGCCTCGGGGAGCTACACGATTCCCCTCGTCCTGATCTTCATTATAGCGATCATCGGGCGGGCGTTGCTGATCCTGCTGCCCGCGCCGGCCGGATGGGGAAAGTTGGCGCCGCGGATCTGACGCGGCGGCCCATTTTGGCCGCACTGATCGACGGTGGTTCCAGCTGGCCGCCAGACCGGCGGAGGTTACCGGTTGTCGACCAGGCGCTGAAAAGCCTCGCGGGCCGTGAGTGGGCCGATGATGGCCACCTGATCACCACTCTCAAACCGGAAATCGGGGGCGGGGTTGGCAGTCATCGCGCCGGCGCGCAGAACCCCGACCACTGAGGCGCCGGTCATCTTGCGAATGGCGGCCTCGGCAATTGTCCGGCCGACGAGCGGCGATGCGCTTTCGAGCAGGAGCCACTGCAGATCGAACTGCTGATCGGCGCGACGAAGGCTGCTCAGCGAGCGAAACTGTTCGGGGGAGCTGGAGCAGGAGCAGAGGAGTTCTTCGCGCAGCGCCGCGGTCTGTTGCTGGATTGAACTGATGGGAATTTGCAGGTGGGAGAGAACCTGGCGGGTCATCTCGATTCCCGCCTCATACTCAGGCAGCACGACATCGAGCACGCCAAGCCGCTCGAAGACCGGGAAGAAGTCGGGGTCGGAGGTCCGGGCAATGATCTTCAAATTGGCCAGATCAGGCAGGTTAGGCTGCCCCTCCCGGGCGAGCCGGATGATCTCCTGTGAGGTGATCACCGACGGCGTGGTAATGACGAGCATCCGCGCCGTTTTGACTCCGGCCGCTTCGAGAACGATCGCGTGGCTGGCATCGCCAAAGATGACCGGCATTCCGGCCTCGCGGGCCGCGCTGAGACTCTGGTGATCGATCTCGATGATCACGAATTCGAGACCGATCCGCTGCAGAACCCGGGCGATCTGAAACCCGACCCGGCCGCCGCCGGCAATGATGACGTGACGCCGCAGTCCGGCCTCGGGAAAGTTGATCTGCTCGGGCGCCGTCGGTTGATGGTGGCGCTGCCAGAGGCTGAAGAGGCGGGAGGTCTGGGCGGTGACCAGCGGAGTGAGGATCATGGTCACGACTGCCGCGGCGAGGATGAGTGAATAGAGATCGTGGCCGATCGAACCGGTCGAGACTCCGAGCCGGGCCAGCACAAACGAGAACTCTCCTATCTGGAAGAGGCCGAGACCGACCGCGAGGGGAACGATGCCGCGGTAGCCAAAGAGCCACGCCGTCAGGCTGAAGATCAGCCCTTTGCCAAGCCCGGCGACAACGACCAGCAGAATGACGGTTCCGAGGTTGGCGAGCAGAAAGGCCGGATCGAGCAACATGCCGACCGAGGCGAAGAAGAGCAGACCAAAGAGGTCGCGGACGGGAATGATATCGCTCAGCGCCTGGTGGCCATACTCTGACTGGTTGAGAACCATCCCGGCGACAAACGCGCCGAGGGCGAATGAAAGTCCCACCTTCCAGGTGATCAGGCCGATCCCGAGGCCAATGGCCGTGATCGCGAGCAGAAAGAGTTCGCGCGATCCAAGCCGGGCGATATGGGTCATGAGGATCGGCAGGACGCGCGTCCCGACAAGAAGCATTCCCCCGATAAAGATGGCCGCCTTGAGGAGAGCCATGCCGATCGCCGGCAGACCGATCGCCGGATTCTTCATCTGCGGAAGGAGGATCATGAGCGGGACGACGGCCAGATCCTGGACGATCAGCATGCCGATCATGACCCGACTGGGAAGCGTCCCGATGCGCCCCTGGCTCATGAGCGTCTTGAGCAGAACCATGGTGCTCGAGAGGGAGAGGAGGGCGCCGAGCCAGATCGAATCGTTCCAGCCCCAGCCAAACCAGCGCCCGATGCCCAGGCCAAGGATGATCGTCAGGATCATCTGCAGCGGAGTGCCGATGAGGGTGACCTGCCGAATCGGCGCGAGATCACGGAGTGAGAATTCGAGCCCGAGCGAGAAGAGGAGCAGCGCGACGCCGATCTCGGCGAGCAGCTCGATGTCGTGGGCGTGCTCGACGGTCAGACCGCCGGTGAAGGGACCGAGGATGATCCCGGTCAGGATGTATCCGAGGATGAGCGGCAGTCCGCAGCGCTGCACGACGAGCCCGGCCAGAAAGGCCACCGTCACCAGCATGATGATGTCACTGGCTATTCCCATCTGCTCCTCCGTTGCTGAGTCGCGAGTCGATCAGACGATCTCGCGAACCTCTCCGTTACGACGCGTGATCCGCTGACGGTCAAGGTACTCGAGGAGGGGAATGGCGTACTTGCGTGAGACGCCGGTCAGTTCCTTGAAGACAGCGACATCGAGTTTTGGTCCGTGGGCCTCCTTCTGGCGCCGGAGTGTCTCGCGCAGCCCCTCGAGGGCGCGGCGGTGAAAGACGAGTTCGGCGACCCGGACCAGTTCGCCGCTATTGATCAGCATCTGGGCAAAGCGCTGGGCGCGGGCAAGATCGATGCCGGCCTGCGAACCGGCGCGGGCGACCGCTTCGTCGAGTGAAAGTGGCTGGAGTCCAGCCTCGGCGAAGAGTTCGGCAAGGCGGTCACGGGCGGCCTGCTCCTCGGCGGAGAGGGCGATGCGGTGGGAGGCGAGCCGCAGCAGATCCTTTTCGGCAACCAGCTCCTGGCGTTCGACGAGCTGGTTGACGACAGCCCGGAAGATCCCGGGCGGAACATCAGAGAAGATGCGCTCGCGCACCTCCTCGCGCCCCATCCCGGCCTCGAGGGGCGAGCGCTGGTGGAAATTCTTGAGGAGCGTGCGGACTTCACGGGCCAGATCGTCAAAGGCGACGCGGGAGATGAGCAGCCAGGGCTGGGTCGTCGCCGCGACCAGTCGGCGGCTGCGAATGAGCGATTCAGCGACACGGTCGATCGTCTCATCCGGCGCCCCGCTGCGGGCAGCGAGGTCGGCCTGGGAGAGCCCGAGACGACCGGCCATCTCGACAAAGAGGGCGATGCGCTCGACAGGATCGGCGGCGGCGAGGCGGGCGACGGCCTCCCGCGCGGCCAGGAAATCACGGTGGCGGTGCTTGAGCGGATGGGCGTCGATGATTCTCCCGCCGCCAATGGTGACGATCGGGGAGTGGCCACGGATGATATACCGGTCGCCGGGGAGTCCGGCGAGCGGGGACTCGAGGCGGAGCTGGGCAAAGCATTCCTGACCAGGCTGGAGTTCGGACTCACCGAGCAGGACGACCCGGGCGAGGGTCTCGGCTGTTCCGAGGTGGAGGTGGACCCGGGAGCGCGAGCGGAGGGGCCGGCCGGCCGAGGCGAGCAGTTGCAGTCGCACATCGAGCAGCGAACTGGCCAGCAGTCGTCCCGCCGGGGCGAGCACCTGGCCGCGCGAGATCTCGGTCAGATCGAGCCCCTGCAGATTGACGGCGGTCCGCTCGCCGGCCCGCGCCTGCGGGGTCGAGCGTCCGTGGACCTGGAGATTGCGGACCCGCGCGCGTCGGCCCGCCGCGGGAAGCAGCTCGAGCTCGTCACCGACGCTGATGCTGCCGGCAATGAGGGTGCCGGTGACGACGCTTCCAAAGCCCTTGATCGTAAAGACCCGGTCGATCGGCAACCGCGCCACGGCCGTCTCATCGCGCGGCGCGAGACGGGCCGCGAGCCGCGCAAGGGTCTGCTTCAACTCGTCGATTCCCTGCCCGGTGCGCGAACTGACGCGCAGAACAGGGGCGCCCTCGAGGAACGATCCGGCGACATACTCGGCGACCTCGGCCTCGACCAGTTCGAGAAAGTCCTGGTCGACGAGGTCGGCCTTATTGATGACCACCAACCCGGACTTGATCTCGAGCAGACGGCAGATTTCGAAGTGCTCGCGGGTCTGCGGCATCAGACTCTCATCGGCGGCGACCACGAGCATGACCATATCGATGCCGTGGGCGCCGGCGAGCATGTTGCGCACGAAGCGCTCGTGGCCTGGCACGTCGACGAAACCAAAATGGATGTCGCCGATCGTCAGATCGGCAAAGCCGAGGTCGATCGTGATTCCCCGTTCCTTCTCCTCCTTGAGGCGATCAGCGTCAACGCCTGTCAGCGCCTTGATCAGCGATGTCTTCCCGTGATCGATGTGTCCGGCTGTGCCGACGATAATTCTTTTCATTGATTAAACCCTTCGCTCCCTTCGCAGAGGTCAAGGGAGAGGAGTCCCGATCCCCGACGTTCATGTTGCTGATAACTTCTTATCGTACTTCAGGGACCAGAGGTCGGCAAATGATGCGTGGACTTGAACATCCGGGCACTTTGGAAAAGAATGGATCCGGCGATTCATCCCTACTTCAAGCTGGTACTTACGGACGAACGCATTCGAGCAGGTATGGGCGAGCAACCGATAGCCAAAACCTCGGCAGACGCTGGGTCACCGGAGCCACAAGGTCGCTCCCGGGGCCGACGTGTTTTCAAGATCCTTGGATTTACCCTGCTGGCGCTCTCCGTGGCTGGTCTCTCCTCCATTTTCTATCTGCGTTCAACCCGTTTCAACCGGACCGCGGTGGGGTTTATCGAATCGAAGCTGCGTGAATACGGCCTGCGCGTCGAGGTCGGCACGCTCGCCTTCTCCCTCAAACCACGCACGGCGAGCCTCGGGAATCTGCGCATCCTCAACGACAAGACTGGTGAGCTGATCGCGACGGTCGGGCAGGTCGACATTACGATCGAGCTGCGGTCCCCGTTCGGCATCCGGCAGCCCCGCGAGGTGCGGGTCGAAGAGGTCAAACTGAGCGGGTTGGATCTCCACCTCACCCTCAATGAGCAGGGGCAGAGCAATCTGGAAGGCTTGAAGAGGCCAGCCGCCAGCCGGAAGTCGGTCGAGATCGACTACTCTGATCTGCGGTTTGGGCTGACCGGCAGCCGGCTCCATTTTCGTGATGAGCGAATCGATCTGGGGATCGATCTGGAGGAGGTGGAGGCGCAGGCGGGGCCGGGTTTCGGGGAGCGGGTCGGAATTGCGCTCAGGGCGGCGGCGGGATCGGTTGGATTCGAGGGACGGACGGCCCCGCTGAACGGGCTCGAACTGCGTGGAGAGGCCGGACCGGACTCGCTGCAGATCGAGCGACTGGAGCTGGACTCGACCATTGGACGGGTCGAAGCAAAGGGACAACTCAGTTCGTGGACGCCCTTCAGCTATGAGGTCGACTTCACGGCGACCGGCCAACTGGAAGAGGTGAGCCGGGTCTTCGCTCCCCGCGCCGCTCTGCGGGGAACGGCCCGCTGTCAGTGCCGGATCAGTGGCACGGCCGCCGACTTCCTGATCACCGGCGATCCCGCCGCGCTGCGCTTGGGGATTGGCGAGAGCTGGCTGGAGGGGGTCGGTCTGGCGGGAGTGACGCTGCGGCGGCGCGGAGACCAGCTTGAACTGGGGGCGCGTGAGGTCCGGGCCGGGCGAGTGCGGGTCGGCAGCCTCAGTCTCGAAGACGTGGTGATCGGCCAGACCCGCGGGTTGATCGGGGTGGGAGAGACGCACCTGAGCTCGAGCCGCGGCGCGGTGACGGCCATCTCCTGGCCCGGAAGCCGGCTGGAGGGGCTGCTCCTTGCTCCACTCCAGACCGACTTCGTCGATCGCCGCTACCTGGTCAGAGCGACGGCGGCGCTCGCTGACGGAGTGATCGCCGGTGTGCCAATCCATGATGCCCGGGCCGCGGCGACCTTCGATCCGGAGGGGCTGACGCTCGCGGCGCTCGAGGTCGGCATCGACGAGGGGCAGGCGAAGGCCGCGGTGACCATCCCTCTCGGCGGGGAGAGACCCTTCCGCATCACAGGTCAGTTCAACCAGCTGCCAACCCATCGACTCTTCTCGACCTTCAATGTTGGGCGGATTCCGCTGGCCGGCTCGTTCACTGGCGAGGCCAATCTCGAGTGGCGGGGTGGGGCGGCGAGTTCGCTCGCCGGAGCGATTACGGCCGACTTCAGCGGTGGGACACCCGGGGCGACCGGGGATACGCCCGTCTCCGGCTGGTTAAGAACGACGATCGCGGCGGGTGTCTTCACTCTGGCCGATTGTGAACTGCGCACTCCGGCGTCGAGTCTGCGGGCGAGTGGAAGCCTGGCGGTCGATGGCCAATCGGATCTGCGGCTGGAACTGGCGTCGGATCAGGCTGGTGAACTGGTCGGGATCGTCCGGGCGATCGACAAGGTCAAACCCTTGATCGATCAGTACCAGCCGCACCTGCCGCGACAATTCCGCTTCAGGGGGGAGATGCGCGGCGACCTTGCCGAACCGGTGCTGCGGGGAGAGGTCTTTGCCGATCCGTTCGGATTCCGGGGCGTCGAGCTGGGAAGGGCGTCCGGCCAGCTCAACCTGAGTGGGCGCGAGATCAGCCTGGCCGAGCTGGTCCTGACCGATCGGGATGGCGGCGTCGGGCGGCTGACCCTGGTCCTGCCATTCGCGGCAAAGTCCACCACCGGGTCGCTCAAGGCCAGTCTCGATCGACTGCCGCTGCGGGAATGGCTCAGGGCGCTCGACATTCGGGAGCCGGTCGAACTGGCGGATCTGCTCAGTGGACGGCTCGATGGTCAGGCGCAGCTGACCGGTCTGCCCGGCCGCCTCAACGGAGCGATCACCCTCGGCCTCCGTGACGGAACGGTGGTCAGGCAACCGGTCGAATCGGCCCGCGCGGCGATCAGCTTTGTCGACCACCAGGCCCGCCTCGACAATTTTAACCTGCGCCTCCCCCAGACGACGGTTATGGCCCAGGGATCGTGGAATCTGGTTGACGACTCATTTTCACTCGACGGCCAGACCAGCAACATCCCGCTCGCCCTCCTTGCCGAGGCGCTCGATTTCAAACAGCTCGCCATCGACGGGTCGGCCGAGATCAGCTTCAAGGCGATCGGGAGCCCGCCCGAAGCGGGTCGGGAAGCCGAGCCGCTCGACTGGCAGCGGCTCTCCTTCAACCTGCTCGCGACGACCACCGGTCTCCAACTCAATCAGCGCCCGGCTGGCGACTTCCGCATCTACGCCGGCACCAGTCCGACGGGTCGGCTGCGGGCCGTCCTCAACTCACGCGGGGCGACCGAGCGCGAGATCGTCTTCGCCACGGTCGAGCTGAAGGAGAAAGAGCTGCCGATGACGGTCAACGGCAATCTCGAGAATGTCGATCTGGCCCCCTTCATCGCCATTCTCGCCCCCGAACAGGCGGGGCGACTGACTGGCACAGTCAGTGGCGGAGTGTCGATCGCTGGTCCATTGCGGGCCAATCCTGCGCCTGACAGTTCGAGCCAGCCGACCATCGAGGCCCTGCGTGGCAATCTGACGATCAGCAAGCTCGAGCTGAACGTCGCCGGAAACCAGCTTCAGCTGACCTCTCCGCTGACGATAGGACTGGCCCAGGCGACGATTACCATCCCCGTGGCGCAACTGGCCGGGTCCGGCGTCGAGATCACCGCCGACGGGCGGGTCGGTCTGGCCAACCAGAAACCTCTGGCGCTCGGGTTGCGGGCCAAATTGGATCTGAGCCGTCTCAGTGGCCTCACCCCATCTCTGACCACCTTTGGAACGATCAATCTCGAAGCGCAGGCTGATGGCACGGTCGAACGACCAAACCTGTCCGGAGTGGTCGAACTGCGCAATCTGGGGGTCTCGTCGCGGGAGTTGCCCTTCTTTCTGAGCAATGGCAACGGGCTGATCACCCTCGCCGGCGAGCAGCTGCAGATCAACTCGTTCCGCGCCACGGCCAACGATGGCCGTTTTGAGGCGAAGGGATCGGTCAGGCTCGACGGCCTCGAACCGAGTGAGTGGCGAATCGAGCTGAAGGCGGAGCAGGCTGAACTCTACTATCGGGAACTGGGAGCCTCGCTGAGCACCTCCCTCGTGGTTGCCGGCACCCCGGCCGGGCAGACCATCAGTGGATCGGTCAACGCAACGCGGCTCGAGTACGATTCAAGCCTCGATCTCGACAACCTGATTGCTGGTGGCGGAGGGGTCAGTCTCGACTTCGATCCTGGGGCGATCGGCTTCTTCGGCTCCGGCGTGGCCGAGACGGTCGGCCGCCGGCCGTCGATCCCGACCCGGCTCGACCTGCGGCTCGAAGCCCGTGACGCGCTGGAGATTCGCGGCGAGCAGCTCAACGCGGTCGGGACGGCGCTGCTGACGGTCGCCGGGCCCAGCCACGATCCGAACATCACCGGCCGCCTCGAGGGAGAGTCCGGTTTCGTCCGTTTCCGGGGCCAGCGTTACGAGATCACCCGGGCGACGCTCGATCTGCTGCCGGGAAATGGCGGAGTGATTCTCAATCTGGTCGCCGAGTCCGACTTCCGCGGCTACCGGGTCTCGCTTGGTCTGGCCGGGGAGATCGATGCCATCGAGACGACGCTCCGCTCCGAGCCGGCCCTTTCACGCGACGAGATCATCTCGCTGATTACCACCGGGAGAACGGAGTCGGGGACGCTGACCAGCCAGGATCCGCTGCGGAGCGGCTTCGGAGCCGCCGCTTCGCTGCTCACCTCCGGTCTGATCTCGCGGCCGACGGAGCAGCTTCTCGGACTGAGCCGCTTCCAGATCGATCCGATCATCCGGCCCAACGCCAACCCGGCAGCGCGGTTGACGGTCGGCCAACAGCTCTCGCGCAACCTCTACGTCAGCTATTCGACCAACCTCGCCACCGAGCAGGACCAGACCGCTCTGACCGAGTACACCTTCACCAACCGTTTTTCAGCGCTGGCGACCTATACCCAGGGCGGGAGCTCGACCCGCCAGGGGCTTGACGAGAACGTCGTGACGATTGAACTGCGGGGCCGGCAACGCTTCTCGCTCGGCTTTCTGCCCGGGCCGACCGCGACTCCGGAGGATCGACGCCGCGCGCGAACGACCAGCCTCTCCGGCCGGGAGAGCGATCTGCCGAGAGCCCTCGTCAGCCTCACGCCGCTGCCCGACGTGAAGCTGCGCGAGAAGCGACTGCGGGAGCTCCTCCCGATTCTGGGCCAGGGCTTCAGCCGCTCCCTGGCCAGACTCGGGGAGCGCCGGCTGCGCGAATACCTGCAGGAGCAGGGATACTTCTTCGCCGAGGTCAACTTTCGCTGCGAACCACTCGACTGCAGCGGAACGACGCCGCAGGTCTTCTACGACATCGACCCAAGCCGGCTCTTTGAACTGAAAGAGATCCGGATCGAGGGGACCCGGCAGGTCCAGATCGACGACCTCCGCGGTGAGCTTCAATCGCTGACCGCCAGCCGCGTCGGCGGCATCCCCTTCTTCAGGGATCTGCCGCTGATCGGCGGATCGCTCCGCGGCCTGACCAGCAATGAGCGGCTGAAGGGCGACGAGGAGACGATCCGGCGGCGGCTCGTCGAGCGGGGATATCTCCAGGCCCGCGTCCGCTCGAGGCTCGCGCTCCGTCCCGAGAATGACGACCTGCTGCTCATCTTCAACATCGACGAGGGACCGCTGTCGCGCGTCGGCGAGGTCTCGATCGAGGGCAACCGGACGATCGATCAAGCGCTTCTCCGCGCGGCGGTTCCGCTCGCTAATGGCGCTCCATATTCGCCCGCGCTTGCCCGGCTCGGCGCACAGCAGATCCGCCAGCTCTACGCCAGCCGTGGCCTTCTCGACACCCTGGCCAACCTCGAGGTCGCCGAGACCGGAGCGAAGAACAGCCACGTCCTCAAGCTGGTCTACCGCATCAACGAGAGCAATCCGGCCGTCGTCCGCGAAATCGAGATTGCCGGAACGACGCGGACGAGTCCGGAGGCGATCACCCGCTACTACGACTTCAAACCGGGAGAGATCCTGACTCCCGAAAAGCTGCGCGCGACCCAGAGCGCCCTCTATGCCACCAACGCCTTCCGGGAGGTCAACCTGCGGGTCGACGATCTGGGCGGCCCGACCGGCTCGGCGCACAAAGTGACTGTCAACCTGAGCGAAGCGCGGCCCCTCCTTCTCGTCTACGGTCTCGGGTATTCGAGTGATGACGGCATTCGTGGCTCGGTCGAGGTCGCCAACACCAACCTGCGCGGGTCGCTCAACTCCCTCTCGCTGCGACTGCGGGCGAGCAGCCGGGAACAGATCTCCCAGCTCTCGTATGGTGATCTGCGGCCATTTGGATTGAAGGTGCCGACGACGATCAACCTGTTCTACAACCGTGCGGCCAACCTGCGCACCTTCGTCCGGCGCCGCCTGCTCGATCAGAACGGCCAGCGCAGCGACAGCACCGAGGGGCAGGGCTTCGGACTCGATCGCTACGGCGCCTTCATCCAGTCGGAGAAACGGCTTGGCCAGCGCACCTCACTCCGTTTCCGTTACAACTTCGAGCGGGCAAGCCTCTTCGGGATCGATGACAACCTCATTCAGGGAACCGACGTGACGCGGAATGAGCGGGCGATCCGTCTCGGCATGCTCTCGGTCGGCGTCTCGCGCGACACGCGTGACAATGTTCTCAATCCGTCGCGCGGGCAGCTGATCAGCGCTGACCATTCTGTCGCCGCGGTGCCGCTGGGGGGCAACGAATCCTTCAACAAGTTCTTTACCACCTATCAGCGTTACCAGACGATCGAGGCGGCCACCCCGCTGCTCGGTCGCCTGCTCGACAGGACGACCTTCGCCTTCTCCGCCCGCCTCGGGCTTGCCGGAGTCTTTCGGAACGCGGATCGCAACAAGGACGGGGAGATCAGCGAGAGCGAGCGGCGGCTGCCGATCAGTGAGCGCTTCTTCTCCGGCGGCGCGACGACCCTGCGCGGCTTCCGGTTCGAGACGGCGGGTCCGCAGGAGATCCTCGAACCGCGCCCCGGTCGGAGCTGTGCGCTCCCGGCGCGTCCCTGCGATCTCCCGACCCTCGTCCCGGTCGGCGGTGACGCCCTCGCCATCCTCAACTTCGAACTCCGCTACCCTCTTACGCAGCGGCTGCGTTTTGTCCCCTTCTACGACGTCGGCAATGTCTTCCGCCGCGTCAGCGACTTCTCCTTCCGCCGGGTGACAAATACGGTCGGTCTTGGCCTGCGCATCAACACGCCCATCGGGCCGGTCGGAGTCGACTATGGACTGCTGCTCGATCCGCCCAGCTATCAGTCAGCCGCCGGAGCGCTCATTCGCCAGCCGCGCGGAGTCTTCCACATTCGACTGGGCCAAAGCTTCTGATTCAGTTTTCAAAGCCGATCTTATTGTGCAAAATAGCATTGCGTTGGGGTGTCGCAAGTCAGTATTAGGGCTTCGGGCCAAGGGCTTCGGGCCAAGGGCTTCGGGCCAAGGGCTTCGGGCCAAGGGCTTCGGGCCAAGGGCTTCGGGCCAAGG
>Ga0209990_10003612_pt1 | contig 11251 bp, 5 predicted proteins | sample NOAtaG_6_FD_187304 | JGI IMG/M metagenome (GOLD analysis project Ga0209990, IMG submission 187304) | Freshwater lake microbial communities from Lake Erie, under a cyanobacterial bloom - NOAA_Erie_Diel5S_2200h metaG (SPAdes) (version 2) | ecosystem: Environmental > Aquatic > Freshwater > Lake ...
CTCGGGATCGACGACAGCACCGTCCGCCGTGATGATCTCCAACTGGCGCTCGTCGGAAGCGACCGCAGAGAGGCGCGGATACTCCTCGCCCACAATCCGGCGATCATTCGAGAAGCGGCCCGGGCGGGAATCGATCTCGTGTTGTCAGGACATACGCACGGCGGGCAGATCAACTGGCGTCTTCTGATCGGCCGGGAGAATCACAATACCCAGAAGTGGCTGCGCCGGCCTTCCCGGCGGCTCATGCGGGGATACGCGCAACTTGGCGAGACACATCTCTACGTCAACCGCGGACTTGGCACAGTCATCCTGCCGCTCCGGTATGGCTGCTCACCGGAGATCTCGCTGCTCGAACTGACCCGCCACTCCGTAGCGGACTCAGACTGAACCGCTGATCGGCTTCCGGTTGGTCTCGCCGGTGTGCAGAACCGCGATGCCCTCGTCGACCTCGCCGTGGGGACGCGGTATGACGTGGGTCGAGACAACCTCACCAATCCGCCGCGCGGCAGCCGCCCCCGCCTCCACCGCCGATTTGACCGCCGCGACCTCGCCGCGCACAATCGCGGTCACCAAGCCGGCGTCGATCTTCTCATAACCGATCAGCGTCACATTGGCCGTCTTGACCATCGCGTCGGCGGCCTCGATCATCGCCACCATTCCCCGACACTCAACCATTCCCAGTGCTTCCATGATTCACCAAATCCTTGCCATCTCAAAAATAAAAGAGTCTGGAAGAGTCCGGGAAAGCTGAAGGCACGTCCCGGGACTCACCCGGCCGACATAATCCTTCCACACTTTCCCAGACTTTTCCAGACTGAGCGTGCCGGAAAGAAGACTGTTAGAATTTAAGTTTCAATCCGAACTGCATCACCCGTGGCCCACCAACGGTGTTGGTGATCTTGTTGAAGTCGGTTCCACTGTCTCCAATCACATTCTCGGGAGCGGCAAAATTGACGGTGTTGAAGAGGTTGAAGACCTCCCACCTGAACTCCAACCCGACCTTCTCCGTGATCTGGGTGCTCTTGGCCAGCCCGACATCGATGCGCTGTTGTGAAGGAGCGCGGAGAATGTTCCGACCGAGGTTCCCAAATCCATAGTTGTTCGGGTATCCGCCCGCCGCGGTCAGCGGTGAGCAGAGCACCCCGGGATTGAAGTAACGCTCTGTCTGGTCCCCGCCACTCTGGCGCAGGTCACTCAGGGAGCCACAGAGACTGGGCCGGCCAAAGGCGAGGCGGTAGAGGCCACCAGACCCGAGGCGGGTGCTGGCGTAGTTGGCCGCACTTCCGGCCACCACCTCGGCCGAGAAGACCGAGAAGGGGGTGCCGGTCTGGTTCTGCAGGAAACCGGAGAGCTGCCATCCCTTGACCAGTTTCGAGTTGGATCCAAAAGTCGGCAGTTCATAGACGAAGCTGGCGCTGAAACGATGGCTCCGGTCGAAATCGGAGGGCGCATAGTTGACGCGGGTGTTGAAGGCATCTCCCTGCGCGGTGAATCCGGCATTCGGCAGATCGGGCTTGCCGCTGCCGGCCGTGCTCCCCGGCTCGACGGAGCTGTTGTCCATCGCCTTCGACAGACTATAGGCCAGATTGAACTGCAGCCCCTTCGAGAATCGGCGCGTCAGGCTGAACTGGGCGGAGTGGTAGTTGGAGAAGGCTGAGTTGCCAAGCAGCACGGCCTCCGGAACATCGAAGCCGAGGAAGGGGGTCCGCCCCTCGAAGGTTATCACCGCGCCGCCCTGGATCGCATTGGCGGCGCTGCAGCTGAGCCGGTTGGCAAGGTTGAAGTCGACCGGCGCATTGGCCGGCAGGCTGATCTGGCCATTGGCGCAGGTCGGCGCCACTCCAAGAATGTAGGGGTTCTGGAAGCCAAACGCTCTCCCAAGTCCACGCAACCGCGCGGTATTCCCATCATTGAGCGGACCGTTGGGAGCGCCGGCCGCCACGTAGGCGCGGTTGAAACGCTCAAAGATAAAGTCGGGCGTCGCCGGGTTGTTCAGATCAAAACCCTGGGTGAACGAGGTCGCCTGGAGCAGCTTAACGCCGCGCGTCCCGTTGTACCGCGCCTCGAACATCAGATCACGACTCAACTCATACTGAAATCCGAAGTTCCACTGCTGGACATAGGGTGTCCGCAGGTTCTGATCAACGGCGCGAAACTCGAAAGTCTCGGCAATGTTGCCCTGGAATGGCTGGCCCGTCGCCGGATCGGTCGGATTGGGACGACCATCGGCGCCGATCGCCACGCCGGTATTGTCGCGAATCTGGTAGGTTCCATTCGCCCCGCCGGTCCGGACAATCCGGTTCGGGAGATACTGATTGAAGGGCTGATTTGGGTTCTGATTCGACCAGGCCCGGTTGAGGGGAACGGCGCTCGCCGGGAAGGTCACCTCAGCCTCCCGCAGGAACGGGTAGTTCGAGAAGATCGTGTTGATGAAGGCGGCCGAGGGGCGGTCATAGAAGATGCCATATCCGCCCCGGAAGACCAGCCGACCGTTAGCGAATGGTGTGAGAGCAAAACCGAAGCGCGGCGCAATATTGTTCAGATCCTGGCCATTGAGAGTATGGTTGTTGGCGGCCTTCCTGGTCGCGGCAACCGCCTCGTCGATGGCTCTGAATCCGGTTGGCTTGACATTCCCGGCGACGAGAAACCCGGCGAGCGGCGTCGAGAAGTCGGTCACGGCGCCGGGCACAAAGTTCCCGATCAGCCCATTCCGCTCTTCGGGCCACCCGAACCACTCCCAGCGCGCGCCCAGGTTGAGGGTCAGCCGCGAGTTGATGCGGTAGTCGTCAGCGACATAGAGGCTGGTATCCCGAAACCGGAACTCCTTCTCGGTCACCCCAAACTGGGTGTCGGCCTCAAAGGCCAGACCACGCAGCAGCATCGTGAAGTTATCGAACTTTTCGAACTCGGTCGCCTGCTCTTCGGGCAGGGCGCTGTCGAATGAGTGATTCTTGTACTCGCCACCAAGGCGGAGGCTGTGCGCCCCCTTGAGCAGGGTCAGGTTGTCGGCCACGCTCCAGGTCCGCTGTTCGCGGCGGTTGAAAGAGTCATTGGTTCCGCCAAACGAGAACCTCTCCATCAGCGTGCCTGGACGCCCGATGTAATGGCCGAGTCGACGTGTGCCCGGTCCCTGGTCGAAGGCCAGCGCCGGATTGGGAATCCCCACCGACTCGTTGGTGATCTCAAGAAAGGGATCATCGAGGACCCGCGTGTTGTTGAGGAAGAAGAGTCCAAACCGCACCTCATTGATAAGCGAGGGGCTGAAAGAGTGGATGTCGGAGATCGCCAGCGTCATATTCCGATCACTGCGACGGAGGGTGACGGGAGAGACCAGACTGTTTGGATCCGGGAATGGATCGAATCCGGGGAAGTTCGAATAGAAGAGCGTTGCGCTGAGAGTATTGCTCTCGGCGGGCCGGTAATCGAGCCGCGTCGTGAACTGATCCTGCCTGAAGGAGGCCGGGAAGACATTGCGCTGCCGAATGTAGGGATTGCCGCCAACCGAAAGATCGGCGCCGGCGCCGGTGCTGATGTCCCGCCCGACGACATTGTTGCCGCGTGGCGCCGGGATGAAAAAGTCTCCGGTCGCCGGGTTCCTGATATTGAGCAGCCGGACTGCGACATCAGAGATCGCCGCCGCGTTCGGAATCGAGGCGGTAATGCCCGGATTCAACTGGCTGAAGGCCGCGAAGAGATTCTCCTTCGTCCGCGGTCCGTTGATCAACTGCAGCGCCTGGGGCTGCACCGAGATGCTGCTGGCGGTCGGCACAAAGGCGGTGCTCGCCTCCGTCCGCTGGTAGTTGCCAAAATAGAAGAGCCGGTTCTTCCGAATTGGCCCACCGAGCGTGAAACCGCCTTCGTTCCGTCTGGCCCGGGGACGTGCAATCCCGTCTTTGTTAAAGAAGAAGTCGTTGGCGTTCAGCTTCTCGTTCTGCAGATAGTGGTAGGCCGATCCGTGCAGATCGTTCGAGCCGCCCCGCGTCACGAGCTGGAAGTTCCCTCCGCCCGATCGACCGGTCGAGGCGTCATAAAGGCTCGTCTGCAGCTTCACCTCAGAGAGTGACTCCGGTGAAGGCGAGATGTTGTTGTTGAGCGATCCTTCGTTGGAGGTGATGTTGGTCGCGTCGATGCCATTGAAACTGAGGCTCGTGCTGGTCGTCCGCGTCCCGTTGACAGATGGCGAGATGTTGCCATTTCCGTTGGTCAGGACCGGTGGCAGATCGGCGCTCACCCCGGCCTCCGCTGAGAGGAGGTGGGTAAAACTGCGCGTCGCCGTCGGAACCCTCGTCAACTCTTCGGCATTCAACTGCCGAAAGGTGGTCACCGTCGAGGGGGTCAGCAGCGGGGTCGTGTCGGTCACCACCACTTCGACATTGACCTGTCCCACTTCCATCCTGATATCGAGTTGACGCGGAACGGCCGCCTCGATCGTCACCGTCGCGACCGCGTTGCTGAAACCTGCCGCCTCAAAGAGAACCTTGTACGGCCCCACCGGCAGGACGACCAACTGCCAGCGCCCCGTGGCATCGGCGACGACAGTGCGGACCAGACCGGTCTCGGTGCTCGTCGCCGTCACCTTCACGCCCGCGACAATCGCCCCGGTCGTATCCTGAACATTCCCGCCCAGACTTCCAGTCGGTCCGGCCTGCGCATGGACGCTGGGTCTGGTGGCAACCACCATCAGCAATCCTAAGAGACAACTCAATATCACCTTCTTCATCAGACTCCTCCTGATTTGGATGGCGGCCGGTCAATCCGCACCGTCTCCCGGTCGGTCATCCGTGACGTTGTTGAATGGCTTGAAAGAAGTGCTGAGTTTAGATGGACAGAGTTAAGCCTGAATCAGGACAATCTAAGGTTGAGCTAAATTCGATTTTAAGTTGATGTTAAAGGGACTGGTGGCGCCAGAGTGTGTGCCGGATGACGATTGGGCGATGGCTGAGATTGGTTCATCAATCCCTTCTGGCCCTTCTGGCCCTTCTGGCCCTTCTGGCCCTTCTGGCCCTTCTGGCCCTTCTGGCCCTTCTGGCCCTTCTGGCCCTTCTGGCCCTTCTGGCCCTTCTGGCCCTTCTGGCCCTTCTGGCCCTTCTGGCCCTTCTGGCCCTTCTGGCCCTTCTGGCTCTTCTGGACCCGCCTGACCAATTGAAGCTGACCATCCAGCCACCTTCCCCTTTCCCTCACTGTCACGTCACCAGGTCGCAACGATTCCCGTTCGAAGGGTGGCGGGATAAGGCCTGGTGGGTGCCGCCCGGCTCCTTGCATTTTCCCGTCAAACCGTAGTCTCATGTCATCGCGACCCCGCGCGGCGATCGGGTCGTACAACTACCCACAGCAACGAGGAATTCGACGGTATGAAAATCAGACCGGGCAGACAGGTCGAGGTGTCAGTGTTGAGACTGATCCCGCTGATTGTTTTTTTGGCGATCGGCTTATTTGGTCTGGCCTGGCCAGGGGAAGGTCAGACGCAGTCCGGACGGATCGACTTTGGACGAGAGATTCGACCGATCCTCTCCGATAAATGCTTTGCCTGTCATGGACCGGATGCTCCGGCGCGCAATCAGCGGCTGCGGCTCGACACGGAGGAGGGGGCGAAGGGCGAACTCGGGCGCGGAAGGCGGGCGATCGTGCCGGGCGATCCGGCGCGGAGTGAGCTGGTGCGACGGATCACCACGACGGATGAGTCGTTGCGCATGCCGCCGCTCAGCGCCGCCCACCAGCTGACGGAGAGCGAGAAGACGCTGCTGATCGAATGGATCCGCCAGGGCGCCCCGTGGCAGCAGCACTGGGCCTTCGTGGCCCCGCGCCGACCGGCGCTGCCAGCGATCAGCCAGCAGTCCTGGGTCCGGAACGAAATTGATCGCTTCATTCTCGCCCGGCTCGAGAAGGAGGGGCTGAGCCCGGCCCCGGAAGCGGATCGGGCGACGCTGCTGCGGCGGGTGACCCTTGATCTGACCGGTCTGCCCCCGACCGTCGCCGAGCTGGAGGCATTCCTGAACGACCAGTCGGCCGACGCGTACGAGAAGGTCGTCGACCGTTTGCTGGCCAGTCCACGTTACGGTGAGCGGATGGCCTGGCGCTGGCTCGACGCCGCGCGTTATGCGGACACGAACGGATACCAGATCGATGGGGATCGCTCGGCCTGGCGCTGGCGTGACTGGGTGATCGGGGCCTTCAACGGCAATATGGGCTACGATCGCTTCATCATCGAGCAGCTGGCTGGCGACCTGCTGCCCAACCCGACGCTCGAGCAGCGGATCGCGACGGCCTTCAACCGCAACCACCGGATCAATGCCGAGGGCGGAATCGTTCCCGAAGAGTATGCGGTCGAGTATGTGGTCGATCGCGTCGACACGACCTCGACGGTCTTCATGGGTCTGACGGTCGGTTGCGCGCGCTGCCACAACCACAAGTATGACCCGCTGACCCAGAAGGACTATTACCAGCTCTACGCCTACTTCAACTCGATCCCCGAAGATGGACGGGCCTTCGACTGGGGCAACTCGGCCCCCTGGATCAGTGCGCCGACGGCGGCGGAACAGCAGCAACTGGCCCGCCTCGAGAAGCAGATCGAGACGGTCAGCGCGCAGTTGAATCAGCTCGAGCCGGAGATCGCGGCGCGACAGAGGCGCTGGGAGGCCGGACTGAAGCGCGAGGCGACGCTGGCGGGAGTGCCGGAGCGGGGGCTGTTGCTCCACCTGCCCTTTGGACGCGAAGCGAAACCGGTGCTCAACAAATCGGCCCAGGAGTGGCACAATCCGCAGCCGGCCAAGCTGGATGAGAAGACGAAGAAGCCGCTTCCGCCGACCGAAGCGGACGAGGCCAGGTTCGTCGATGGGCAGCCGGAGTACGTTCCGACCCCCTTTGGCGAGGGGCTGCGGTTTGATGGAAAGATCTACTACAACGCCGGCCGCGTCGCCGACTTCCGCTACAAGTCGACTACTCGCGATTTTCGGGAGCGCTTTGCCGTCTCCGCCTGGATCAGACCGGAAACGGAGAATGGCGGAGCGATCTTTACCAAGATGGCCGATACCGCCGAGGAACGGGTCAACGGACTGCCGCGCCTTGGCGGGGTGGGACTATTCCACGCCAACGGGCGGCTCCACTTCCAGATGGTTCGGGAATGGAACTACGACGGCTACCGCTCGGAGACCGTCGCGGCGCTGCCGGCCGGGGAGTGGCACCACGTCCTGTTGCAGTTCGATGGCTTCCGGCAGTACGACGACCGGGTGCGCCTCTTCGTCAACGGGGTTGAGCAGAAGCTGAAGGTCACCCAACCGAACCTCTACCTCTACTGGGGTCTCCCGAACCAGCCGCTGCGGATTGGTGGCGGCGGGGGAGCGGAGATGCGTTTCCGGGGCGTCATGGACGAGCTGCGCTTCTTCACCCGGAATCTCGCAGAGGAGGAGATCGCCGTCATCTCCGGCCGCGAGCCACTTGGCGCGATCGTGGCGCGGCCGCTGAGCACGCGGACGCCAGCCGAGCAGCAGCGGCTCCGGGCGGCCTTTCTCGCGACAAAGGCTCCGGATGAGATCCGCCGCGTGCGGGAACAGCACAAAGACCTCGTCGCGCAGCGCCAGGAGATGATCGATCGATTCCCAACCCTCATGGTCATGGAAGAGCTGCCACAGCCGCGGCCGGCCCATCTGCTGCGGCGCGGCGCCTACGATGCTCCGGGAGAGCAGGTTGGCCGGGCCGTTCCGGCGGTGCTGCCGCCGCTCCCGGCCAACCTCCCCAACAACCGGCTCGGACTGGCGCGCTGGCTGACCTCGGCCGACCATCCGCTGACCTCACGGGTCGCGGTCAATCGTTTCTGGCAGATGGTCTTCGGGGCCGGACTGGTCAGAACGGTCGAAGACTTCGGGTCGCAGGGCGAGCTGCCATCCCATCCGGAGCTGCTCGACTGGCTGGCAGTCGAGTTCCAGTCCCCCGCGCATGGCCAGGCCTGGGACATCAAGGCGCTGCTGCGGAGGATTGTCACCAGTGCGACCTACCGGCAGTCCTCGCTCATCTCTCCGACCAGCCAGCAACGCGACCCGGAGAATCGCCTCCTCGCCCGCGGACCGCGCATGCGCCTCTCCGCCGATACGATCCGCGATCAGGCGCTGGCTGCCGCCGGGCTGCTGGTCGAAAAGGTCGGCGGGCCATCGGTCAAACCATACCAACCAGACGGACTCTACAAGGATATGACCTTCTCCGGCCTGACTGGCTATGAACGCGAACGGGGCGAAGGACTCTGGCGGCGCAGTCTCTACACCTTCTGGAAGCGCACTGTCCTCTCGCCAAACATGCAGGTCTTTGATGCCTCGGCCCGCGAGTTCTGCACCGTTCGTGAAACGCGGACCAACACGCCGCTCCAGTCGCTCAACCTCATGAACGATGTGACCTACATCGAAGCGTCCCGTCTGATTGCCCAGCGGATGCTGCTTGAAGGTGGTGCGGACGAAGCCTCGCGTCTCGCCTGGGGGTTCCGGACGCTGACCCTCCGCGAGCCGGATCAGAATGAACGGAAGGTGCTGATCCGCTACCTCAATTCACAACGACAGCACTTTGCCAGCCAGCCAGCGGAGGCCGACCGCCTGCTCAGCCTCGGTGAGCGACGCGCCGACCCCAAACTTTCGCCACGGGAACTGGCCGCCTGGACGATGGTCGCCAGCCTGATCCTTAACCTCGATGAAACGATCACCAAACAGTGAGGCCTTATGAAGAACAGTCCAATTGAAGCAGAGAGAGCATTACAGATGACGCGCCGCCACTTCTTCAGTCGGTGCAGTCTCGGGCTGGGCACAGCCGCGCTGGCGACCCTGCTCCGTGAGGATGGATATGGCGCAGCACCACAGGCGCCTTCCCTGCCCCAGCCACACTTCAAGCCGACCGCCAAGCGGGTGATCTACCTTTTTCAAGCTGGCGGGCCGTCGCAACTCGACCTCTTCGATCCGAAACCGGGACTCGAAAAATACCGCGGCCAGAATCTGCCCGATTCGATTCGGCAGGGGCAACGGCTGACCGGCATGACGGCCTATCAGTCGAGCTTCCCGACGGCGCCATCAAAGTTCAAGTTCGCCCAGCACGGGCAATCGGGAGCCTGGCTGAGCGAACTGCTGCCGCACCACGCCGGCGTGGTCGACCAGCTCAGCTTCATCAAGTCGCTCCACACCGAGCAGATCAACCACGATCCGGCCATCACCACGGCGCTGACCGGCTTTCAGCTCGCGGGTCGTCCCAGCCTCGGCGCCTGGCTGGCCTATGGTCTGGGCAGTGAGAACAAGGATCTGCCATCCTTCATCGTCCTCGTCTCGGTCGGGAGAACGGGCGGGGATCAGCCGCTCTATGATCGCCTCTGGGGCAATGGTTTTCTACCCTCACGTTACCAGGGGGTCAAGTTTCATAACGGCGCCGATCCGGTCCTCTATCTCTCCAACCCCCCGGGCATCGACCGGGACACCCGGCGCAAGTTTCTCGATGAACTCGGCGAACTGAACGCCCTCAATGCGAACCGCTACGGCGATCCGGAGATCCTCTCCCGCACCGCCCAGTACGAGATGGCCTTTCGCATGCAGTCCTCGGTGCCGGAGTTGATGGATCTGAAGGGTGAGTCGGAGAAGACGCTCGAGAGCTATGGTCCGGATGTGAAGAAACCGGGAACCTTCGCCTTCAACTGCCTCATGGCGCGGCGTCTCGCTGAGCGCGGGGTGCGCTTCATCCAGCTCTTCCACCGGGGCTGGGACCAGCACGGCGAGCTGCCAAAGAATATTGTCAAACAGGCGCAGGACACCGACCAGCCCTCCGCCGCGCTCATCCGTGATCTGGCGGCGCGGGGATTGCTTGAAGACACCCTGGTCGTCTGGGGCGGCGAGTTTGGCCGGACGGTCTATTCGCAGGGCAAGCTGACGCCTGACAACTACGGCCGCGACCACCATCCGCGCTGCTTCACCGTCTGGCTGGCCGGCGGGGGGATCAAACCCGGCGTAAGCATCGGCGCGACGGACGACTTCAGCTACAACATCGTCCAGGATCCAATCCATGTCCACGATCTGAACGCGACGATCCTCCACACACTGGGGCTCGACCACACGCGGCTGACCTACAAGTACCAGGGTCGCTACTTCCGCCTCACCGACGTCCACGGCAATGTCGTCGATCGACTGCTGAAGCAGGCCTGAGGCGGGAGTAAACCAACAGCGAGCAACTCGACGAGGCGGATGAATGGGCGAGCCACTCATCCGCCTTTGCGTATGGTGATGTTGAAGGCCAGTCGCTCCTGCTCTTCACGCGACCGCTCCTCTCCCCGTTCACGACAGTCACGGCAACAGTATTCACGCCAGTCGAGGCCGATGATCCGCTGATCGGCAGCCAGCGTCTCCGCGCACCACGCACATTCAGGCTCCTCCCGGGTCGACACGACGGTTACTCCTCGCTGAGCCGGAAGATCTCTTGCGTGGTCTGGTTACCCGGCGTGACAAACCGTGAGAAGAGGATCGCGCCAGCAACCAGATCGAGCGACCAGTTCAAGCCATCATCCGCGTGCGCGTCGACCTCGGTAAGCCCGGAGCTGAGCGTCGCTTCGAGGCGACTTGCCAGACCAAGGGCCCGATCGGCCCGACCGACGCTGATCTCATCGTGTGTCAAAAGCTGAATCCGGGCCGCATCGATCAGCAGCAATCGCCAGAGATGTTCAAGGAAGGTCATCTCGCCATACCAGGCAAGAATCTCGTGGGGCCGCTCAGAAGCTTGTCCATCCTCCTGCACCTCCTCGACTCGCACCGTCAGCGGAAGAATGGGACGTTCCGAACGAACTGCGGCGACACAGAAAAGGGGATGGATCGTCGCCACGGCCTCACCATTGGTCGTAGTTCCCTCCGGAAAGACGTGGACCTGCTGACCGGCACGGAGGAGGCGGCTGACCTGATAGACTCCACGGACGCTGCTGCGGACATTGCCGCGCTCGAGAAAGATGGTCCCGCCAAGCCGCGCCAGCCAGCCGATCAGCGGCCATCCGGCCACCTCACGCTTGCCGACAAATCGGGTCGGATAGACTGAACTGATGACCAGCACATCGAGATAGCTGAGATGGTTGCTGACGAGCAATCGGTTCCCCCGCTCCACTGTCCCTGACTGTTCCGGCATTGCCACCACGGTGATTCCAAGAATGGCCAGAAGTCGACGCGACAGGCGTTGATGAGCCGCGACGGTCAACTCCCCACAGCGGTCATCCAACTTTCCCGATCGCCGGGCAAAGGCCAGCCAGCAGAAC
>Ga0209990_10003615_pt1 | contig 11245 bp, 11 predicted proteins | sample NOAtaG_6_FD_187304 | JGI IMG/M metagenome (GOLD analysis project Ga0209990, IMG submission 187304) | Freshwater lake microbial communities from Lake Erie, under a cyanobacterial bloom - NOAA_Erie_Diel5S_2200h metaG (SPAdes) (version 2) | ecosystem: Environmental > Aquatic > Freshwater > Lake ...
TATTATTGTTAGAGAGAAGTTGATACCAGCATTAGATAAAGAATTCAGAAAAGATTTAATGTATAACAAAGTGTCTGTAGTTAATATATTACCTAGTACACCTATTTATGATGAGAATCTTAATATTATTGGCAATATATATGATCGTAAATATCTATTCAAAATGCATATATATATTCCAATAACTGATGAAGGAATCCCAGATAAAGATAAGGATATTTCTGTAAAATTCAATCCTATAAGCCCACATATTAAATCACGATTGATCGAGATATTAAATTCTATAGTCACTAATCACTATCTCTGGAGTGGTAATAATAATCAAATGATTAAAATAGCATATATTCCAAAATATGTAAAAAATAAATTAATACCTGTATATGTAAATAGTGATAATCAATTTCCATACTTATATATTAATATACATACAAACAATATAATTAGTTCTAAAAATATATCGGAAATATCGCCGCGATTTAAAAAAATTTGGGATATTATAAAAAAATACAATGAATATGCCGCATATAACATATTTACTAGAAATGTAATTATAAAAATTAAAGAATTTAATATAAAAAAATATGATTTTATAGAATTATTGAATACTATAGATGGTGCCAGAAATATATATCCTATAGGTATAGATAAATTCATATTTAAATATAAATACGATAAAAAATATGAAGACATTATATATGTTGATGGCTATGAACATAAAAAGAAATATATCACAGATATAAATAAATATATAAGCTTCATATACCCAGCGGATAAAATATAGAATGATTATTGATTTTTTTTATCTCTATATAAATGAGTTCTTGTAAAATTTTGCACTATATCGTCAGTAATCTCAGTATGTTTAAATTGTAAATAATCTACACCATTTAATCTAGACCATATATAATATAACGAATATGGTCCGCATGTAGTAGATGCTCGTTGATGCATAATATCAGATACTTTGACGCATTTTACTTTGTTAGGCAAATTATTTTTTTCTATATATTTTTCTAATTGTACTTTATTTTTTCCCCACCATGCTTCTACTTCTGGATATGGAGGATTGCCTGATGAATTAAAAAATTCTAATGTCCATTCCAATCCTGCTATATTTATAAAAATGGCAGTCCAATGTTTTCCACCGGAACCATATTTGCCAGAATTTAATACACAACTAATATATTTTGGATTTGTGCTGGATACGGTGCAAAGATTTATAGGAGTATCTTCCCATTTTTGTTGGAATTTTGTTATTTTTTTTTCTATTAGATCAGAAATTGGTATAGTCATTGAACCGTTATGATTGGCAAAATCGATCATATTAAAATGTAAATTAATATAATTATCCCATTTAAGTTTCCATTGATCTAACACGCTATCTACTTCAAAATTATTAAGAGGTACTTCGTCCCAAGGACCTATAGGTTTAAAGTTTTCTACTAATTCTTTATTTGCAATATCAGGTCCAATGATCTTATGAATAATTGGATGTTCTAATATTTTAGATTCGGGACTGGATATTAAATCTAGTTTAGTCTTAATTTTTTCTAAGGAATCGATATTAGAATGTAAGTTTACATTTAATCCTTTTTTTATACTATTTAATGTTTCATGAGACATACATATACAATTATCTATGGGCTCTACATGTAAAGCACATTCGCAACCTTCTACCGATTCCATCCCGATATAAATATATAAATAACAATTAAGTAATATTATATTAAGAATTTGAATTCTTATATATTTAATCATACATCCAAAAATGTTTAGCACATATATGGAGTTTTGCAAATTTAGCCAATTTAGCCAAAATATTATTATGGATGTACCATGCTTATTAAATATATTACTAGGAGGAGGATCAATTTTTGGAGGTATATTTAGGAAAACATCGCAATTATTATCCGGATATATCCCCGGAAATATTTCCGGGGATATATCCCCGGAAATATATAAATATTTGAGTGAATCAGATATCGACGTAATCATTCTAAAGCATAATTGGGAACGTATAAAACATATTGTTTTAACTAATCCAGCTGTTAACCATGATAAAATTAGAATCGTAGAAAATTATAATAAAGATGCTACGAGTACGCGTATATTATTACCGATTATATTACAAAATGGATCAGAATTAATCATAGATATTTCTATTGTATTATACTACGTCCCAATATATGGATATTTATGTGATACTATTGCATTTGGATCTAAGGAAATGTTACGCAATCCAAACGATAAGATTAATATATTATCAATAAAAATGTTCTCACTAATGGAATTAGATAATCATAGATATACCGCATCAGAATGTTGGTATGATATTGTCAAGAAAGTAGCTAGGAAGGTAATGATTAGAACTAATAATAAACACATACTAGATAGGCAGTTAAATAGAACTAGTAAGCTTATCGAATTAGGATATGAAATTATAGATACTGATTTGTATATTCTTGATATTTTGAAATTACAACCTAGTTTGCACAAAATAAAGCATCAAGATGGTTTGTATTTATTATTATCTAATATGTATTTACATATCGATAAATTATCACTAGATGAAAAAAATATGGTTTATAATAAATTTTTAATTAACGCGATTGAAAAAAATAACACAAAGCATCGCGATATTTGTTTAAGATATATGACAGCTGCATCTATAGATTCTGAAATTAGTGCATTTAAATTTGGCGCGTCTGAATGGTTCTATAAAACATTTATAAATACTAAAGGCGGAAATGTTACATTGGAAATGTATCTTGATTATATAAAAAATATTGTTGAAATTGATACTGAATCGCGTAAATTATTGTGGCTTTAAAGAATTTATCCGTTCTGCTAAACTATCTACTTCTTTACCTAATCTTTCTTGCAACTCGGTGGCATTTTCTTCATTTTCATAATTACTGTCTGTTTTTTTCTTAGATTTCCGACGACTTAATTTATTTTTTAGATACTTGCTAAACTCTAATTTATTTTTTGAAATCAAATATAAGATAGATATAATTATGATAACGATTATACCCCATTTTAATGTGTTTTGATGTGATTCCATATTTTTATCATATGATAGCGATATAATTTCTACTTATTAATAAAAAAATAAATATCTAATTACCGTTTATTTTTTACTGAATTAAAATTTGACCGGCTATTGACCGGTTAAACTAGCCGCAAGGTTGGCATATTTAACAATTGACTGATTTAACGTATTACTTGTCATTCCATCAACACTCATGCCACCTAGTTCTGCCCCAGCGCGACCATTGCGATTAATTTTAGGACCACATCCACATCCAGGTTGTACAAACGGCATTGTAGGTTGATCTACTTGTTCGCCATCGGTAGCATGTTCTGATTTACCACCTTGTAGAGCGTATTTTATATTATCTATTAGAGTATTTTGATAACTCCAACTGGTATACATATTAATTATTATAGTGACGATTTGAATGGTGAGCATAATCATCACTAAAATATAAACACCCCACTGAATATCTTCTGGTTTCATGTTGGTTTCTAGACCAAGGAAGGCTGCCATATTTATCAAATTTTTATCAAGATCGTAGGCCGTAGATATACGATAGTAAAAAAATAGAATCAAAAAATAATAAATATATTATTTATGTTAAAAATTCTTAAATAAATCTGGAATGTATTTAAGAACTTATTTAAAGATTTTTAACGTGAATAGCTTAGCTATCTTTAGAGTATCTATGCCACCCAGGACTAATTTGTGCATATGAAGATCTTTGCGTATTTGGAGTACCACACATTCCATCTTGTATTATTTCATCTGCTTTAGGGGCCATAGTAGCACTATTAAATGAAATGCGGCTAGCTTGTATATATTTGTTGTTACCACTTGGAAATATGGATTCACTACCCGGCTGTACAATTGTATTATTGTCGAAATTATCATTATTTTTATTAGTTTCGAACTTCCATATCATGACCACCTGTAATATAATAATTATACAAACACAAATTAATATTGCTAATTCTATATTAGATGCATCAGCAAACATTCCCATTTTTGAAAAATTTGAAATTGTATACAATTAAAACATTATTTAAAAAATATATATATAATGGTCAATTTAGAAATAATATATAAAAATTGTATCAATTTTATTAGATTTAGATATGATAAGGCATCTCAATTAACATCTGATTCGAGTGATAATACAAAATCATCTACACGTATAAAAAAAATACCAGATGATTTTGGATTATCGCCAGATCAATTTAGACATGAAATTAGTACGGTGGAATACGTAACAATATTTTATGGATATATATGTATTATGCTGACTAATCCAGATAAAAATATTGGATCTAGCTTACCAGCATTCAGAAATGCTATTAATAAAGCGATACACCCTACTAAGATTAAACAAATGAATAATGTTGAAGAGCTAATATTAATAACGGAACGGAAAACCCAAAATTTTAAAGATGTAGTAAATAATTTATTTATTGGAGCTACTCATGTTCCAAGCAAAATTCGATTTGGTACGATACAAGATTTTGCTTTCGATCATCCCAAAACTATCTCACATGTACCATATATTAAATTGAGCAAAAAAGATATAGATAAAGATAAAAAATTTTTCATAGGTACATCTACTAGTACTGGTGTAATTTCGCACAACGATGTGGCAATTTTATGGTATGGGTTTAATCCAGGAGATATAGTGATTGCTAGACCTAGAACATTTACTGCTAATTATGCAGAATTAATTCTCCAAGTTGTTTAATACCAGACTTTAATATCAGACTTTATTAATAAAGTCTGGTATTAATATTTTTTTAATATATTTAAAGTTATTAGTTAGGTATATATTAATTGTCAAACATATGTATAAATCATTAAACTATAATCCAGATCCGAAAGATCCAGAAAATACACTAGAATTATCGAATGAAGAATTTGTTAACAATATAATTCGTGAAGACAGAGATCGTTATCATTGGGCATACGTATTGCTATTCAAATGGTTAGAAGAAAAAATTGGGATAGTTATATTATCTGGAGAATGGGCTAGTAAAGCATATGATAAAAATAAATATATAAAAATTAAAGATATAAGTATGGTAGGTAAAGAAGTTATATTATATACTACCCATGCGGAATATATAGCTAGAGAATTAACAGATTTGTTATATATGAAATCTAAAATAAAACTAATAAACATGAAACCTATTTTACCGGGATCTGAATATAAAATTAACATACCCAGACAATTTGTTACAATAATTGGATTTGAACCAAATAATGGTGTTGATATGATCAAATTAATGCAGCCTAATACAATAAAAGTAGATGGATATATTATATCCGTATTACCACCAGATATTCTACTTGCTGGGATATATAGAAAGTTGATTAGTCCGCAGTATTATAAAGACAGAGAATCATTGCAAAAATTAGAACACATTGTATATAAACAACTAATAACTAATATAGATAAAGGAAAATTTAATAGTGATGATTTAGATGTAGAATTAGACGAAATAGAAAACATAAGTGGAAGCAAAGAGTCAAAAATATCAGATCTATCAAATTTATCAAATTTATCATATTTCACATATACATGCCCATATATTGTCGATCTAAAAAAATATATAGTATCAATAATGGATGAATATGATAATAATATTTTAGTGGGTAAACAAGTATTACAGCCAACAAATCATTTAGATTTGTTGTCATATAGTATAAGTATTGATAAACAAGAATTATATGATATAATTGAAAATATACATACTGATTTTCTCAAAAAACATCCCAAATATACTAAAACATCTTTATCAATAAGTATTAAATCTACGATACACAAATTACGATTACCAAATGATCCTCGTCTGATACGAATACGATTAAAGTTACATATAGAAGATAAAGCTTTACAACTCGTAGATATATTTAATAGTGGTCAATATGATTTAATAATTCCACATCCATATTTATATCTGCGGTTAATGTTAGTAGATTTATGGTCTATACAAATAACATTCAGAACTAATTTAATCAGCAAAGAAGTATATGAATCTCAAGTTGAAAAAATATTAAAAAATATTGTAGTATTTCATAGTTGGAATGGTCAAGAAAAATACAAAATAATATTGAATGATCCGAGCGAATATGTCGGATACTATGACGACGACATTATTGCTAAACGTAAATTAATCAGCAATATGTCTAAAATGAATATTTATTATCCTGTAGTTAGTCGAATAGAATAATAAATATCGCACACGGCTTTAAAATTCAACAACGACGCTTCTTCGGGACTATAAGATGGAAATATACAATTATATCTACCACCTACTTTTTTATATTGTATTGGAGATATAGGTCTTATAAGTTGCCTATCGATTGTTACAGATTTTTGATGACCATAAAGTTCACTTAATTTTACATCTATAATTTCTGCATCGTTGACCCAATAATACGTCGGTAATCGTTTTGAAAATTTTAATTCTGGCACATTTTTTAGGTCATAAATTACTTGTGGCCCGAAAAATTTATCTAAATCGTCTTCGTTCATATTAAATTTAAAATCAAATTCAAAATTATAGTTTACCGGTTCTTCTACCATTTCTAAAACAAAAGGTTTTTGAGGTGCGTTATTTAACGATAACGTAGTTAACGCTAACGACGCTAACGCTGGTAACATCGGTAACGTACCAGACGGAACAATATTTGATTTTACAAGTAATAGCTGCCAGTGTAAGTTATTTTCGATACTCCATCTATAATTTGGATATATAGATGACATATCATAAGTACTATTCATTTCACTTTCACTAAGTAATAATGCGTAGTATCTAGTAGACGGCTGTTTTGATTTATTAACCATTTGTTGACGAATATGTTTCTGCTGACCACCATGCTTCTTAAATAAATAAGCACAATGCCTATATGGTATATTTAACATATATCTATTAACAGTATCTATTTCATTATAGTTAATAGAGGTCTTGAGTTCACATAAGTACTGATCTGCTGCTTGAAGTACGACATCTTTGATATCATACATGTTATATGTATACGTATATATGTATATATGTATACGTATACTATTCAAATTTATTCTGGCACAGATTCGACAATTGAAACATCTGAAGGGTTAGTAGATTCATAGTATTCATACGGGTACATATTAAATAATTTATTTAATATTTTATTATGTTTATACTTATATAATATATAAGTATATAATATATAATATATAATATTATCGTATTCAATTTTTTATTATTAATCCCTCCTTATTAAAAATAAAGGGATTAATATTGTAGCGCCCTACTATTCAGGCACACATATTATCGTCAAGTCCTCTGCAGTAGCATATCCCAAATTGCTGGTATAATCAGGATTGCCATTTGGGTCCATATTTTTTAAGTACGTCTAAAATACGAGATTTGTAGTAAGTATTTAAAAAATATATTCAATTTTTATATACATATTTGTATAAATATACAAATATAAATATACAATAAAATGGATAAATTACTGGATTATACAAATTTGGACAATTTAAAACATTACAATATGAATAAATTAGATATTGGCGATACTGTATCATCGACATTTTTTGAGAATGGTAAAGATAAACATTATATAGTTTTATCGTTACAATTTCCGACATATACATATAATTATTCATTAGTTATATGGAATGGTTATCAAATAAGATGGACTAAATTAAGCGCAGTAGAATCATATGATGGTGAATTTTTTCCATATTTATCATCAAAATTGTATCTTGGTGATGAAATAAATCATCGTAATTTGTATAAACTAACTATAATGGATTATATGTTACAAAATAATATAACTATAGGAAAATATAATTATCCAAATGCCGTAGAACCAGACGAAATTAGTGAAAAAAATCATAATTACGAGTATGATATATTAGTAGATGCATTAATTCTTTATCAATCATTTTCTAATAAATTCCCTAATTTTACATTTAGAGATGGAGATAAAGAATTGATAAAATTTCCAAAATATATACCTACTAACATTTTATTATTTAAAGATCATTGGTATTTCCATGGAGATTTACCTAAATTTATAGAGAAGAAAAATGGTATATCTAATATAAAAATTAAATGTGGTATTAAAATGATACCATTAAAAAAAATTTCATTTTATACAGATAATCCAATGTTTAGTCCATCTAATGAATTATGGGTAAATAAATTAGTAAATCTATTTCTGACAACTAATACATCTAGATCATTCATTATATATTACGGCAATAAAATTATCCAAAACACTAGTAAACATTTATATCAAAATATTGCTATGAGACAAATATATGAAAGCGATAAAATATTACGTAAAACAGCTGGCGAATTATCACTACTATATGCTGTAAAGAATATAAATGAGTTCGACAATCGCGCTACGGAATATTCACGATTATTAGAATTAAGTGGATCATCACTAGCAATGTTTCAAGAAACAGGAGGTATATCTCCTAGATATTTTGAAAATTCGTTCACACTATTACAAGATTTTGATGCACAAATGGTATTCTTTGAATATTTACATGGGTTTTATACATTGAGTATAAATAAAATTATACATGCAGACCCACATATGAATAATGTTTTATTGGATATACATGAATTAATTAACGGAAAAATACATGCTATAGATTATCGTATATCTCACAATAAACAACATGATGAACACCTCGCCGATGCAATTAATTATTGTGATAAGAATAAGAAAAACCAAAAAATAGTATACGGTTTAAATGAAGATTATGAATCGACAAGTAGACCGTATACTATACCAAAATCTTTCGGCGAAGGTAGAGAAGTACGAGACGGAGATATGCAATTTTTCACATATACATTGAGATATAAACCTGTTATTATTGACTTTAGTAAATCTATAATATGTAATCCGCAAATCGATAACTGGAATAAATATCATCAAGAAGGTATATTTCAAAGAGCTAAATCAATGATCCGAATATTACATCAATATGTTATCACCGTAAAAGCTAAATATATTTTAATGGACTATACATATGAACAATTAGAAGAAATCGCGATGGAAAATATCGATCTGATATTCAAATGTTTTGAAATATTTGATATCATGGTATTTACATATTATTGGTCACAATCACAATTTCCGCAAAAATGGATGCATGAAGCGGCAATTAATATAAATATAGATTGTCAAAAAATATTAGAATATCGTATATATCTGATGAAAACGGATCCGACTAAATTATTATCATTAGATAATCCAACTCCCGCAATATTTACGAAATATTTTCATATGTTGACTGCAGATAATTTTCATAAACAAACTAGTACAACATTCGATAAAATAAAAGATACTCCTAAATTTATATTACCAGTAAAAGTCGCCGCCGTAGTTAGAAGTAGATTTATAAATATCCGAGATCATCTAAATCCGTTAGAAAATTATAAAAAATAATACATACATACATATATATGTATATATATATATATATACATATATATATATATATATTACGTATATAAAGTAGCAGTATTTGTAGGCGACATTTTTATTATCTCATTAATACTAGGATCTACTGGCTGAGCACTATACTTTTTTACTGCGTATACATTGCAATTTTTCACTTTTATCAATAGTATTTTTATCTAATCTCGATTTAAATTCTGGAAACATAATATCTGGTTCATATTCTTGATTATCTTCTGTATTAAAATTCTCTTTGAGACCAGCCTCGGGTGGAGCTGGTTTTGTAGACGATTCGTTATCCAAGTATACAAAATATATAATAATAATTATGGCAATAATTACTAATACCCATGTTTTCATATCCGAACTATAAATTTTATATTTACACAAATATAAAAAAAATATAAATATTATCGATAATATTTATATATTACGACTCCGATCTATTAAAATATACAGACGATATTATATTATGTATCCATTGGATATAATATAATAATACATCATTCGTGCCAATACTTGTATCCATGTCTGAAACATGGGATCCTAATCCTTGTTTAGTTATATCAGAATCCCACTCTTGCACTATATATAATGTTAACTCCATAGGCTCAAATAAATCTACATATACAACCTGTGATTTACCTAATCCTTTTTCAATAGGAGTATTTAATGCGCCAATCATCTTTTCATCTTCTGAAGACTTTATCGATACTTTTTTTCCATCTTTTATTGGTAAATAATATTTACTAACGTCTACAAACATAGATTTACTACGATTTTCTAACTCTAATTTCTGTGAATCAGTCATATTATTCAGAGCTCTTTGTATTTCACAAAATTTCATCCAATAGTCTCCATGAATTTTTGAAGCGTCAAATGTTGCAAATTTACCTGGTATCTTTTCGCTGACAATATTTGCTTCTACATTTAAAGTGCTAGATGATGGATAATAAAATACCCCAACTACTTGTACATTTGTAAGAATACCAATGTTGACAATAGTATTTACAGTTGCTTCTGTGATCGCGGCCATGATATTACATGAAAATTTATATTCATCTTGCGTAGTACCGGTAAATGTTAAAATTGCTATTTGACCCTTATCTTTAATTTCTTGAACTACGCAATTTAGTAAAATACTTCCGGCAGTAAGCATAAATATTTTTGGTATAAAACTACCATCGATTTGCATATAACATTTATCAAGAGTAGTTAATATTTTTGCTGGACTATTTACACTATTTACACTAATGATATCAGTAATATATTGACCCCTATAACATTTTCCTACGTATTTTTTTCGTATTTCGTCGAGCACAAACCCATCTATATCTAGTAGATCTCGCGTATTTTCTGTTTGAAATCTAAAATGTATGACGCTACCTTCCATTATATATATCTATTTATAGATATATAAAGATATATAAAAAAACAACAATTTCAATTTTTAATAACTAATAATTAAATCTGGCCTGTTATGAGCAACAGCAGAATAATAAATATAAATATTCATTAATAACTGCTTCATAATACGAAAATCATCGACACTTAAATTTTTTATCTCGTTTTCTATATGTGTTGAACAACCAAAATACCTACAATGAAATGAACGAGACGGAATTTTATTCTTAAAAACAGGTGGTTTATCATGCTCATGATTATGTCTAAAGTGATATGGTGGAGGTTTTAAATAATCTATGGTTAAATTTCTAGTATCCGACGAGTGATAATACTTACATTCTG
>Ga0209990_10003621_pt1 | contig 11238 bp, 11 predicted proteins | sample NOAtaG_6_FD_187304 | JGI IMG/M metagenome (GOLD analysis project Ga0209990, IMG submission 187304) | Freshwater lake microbial communities from Lake Erie, under a cyanobacterial bloom - NOAA_Erie_Diel5S_2200h metaG (SPAdes) (version 2) | ecosystem: Environmental > Aquatic > Freshwater > Lake ...
ATCTTGTATCCAAATTAGTTTGCTTCTTTCAACTTTCATTTTTAAAAAGCCAAATAAAACAACAATATTGTGCTGATCAATGGATTCAACAGTGCCAATTTGTCTCGTACTAATCAATTTAACGGATGATCCTACTTTGATTTTATCCTGATGATATTCTTCCTTAATTGGATCGCTTTTTACATTGTTTGATTTTGATTTATACGAATTTGTATTTTGTTTTGGAGGTAGATTTTTTCTATCGACTTTAGCCTTTTCTACAGCAAGATATTTTATAATTTCATCCATTAAAGCATCATTTCTCGATTTTTTTCGGGATGATGAATTGAATTTATCAATGAACGAAGTTAGTTTTTTTCCAGAATTTATCAGTTTATTATCACGTTCGATGGTTTCTTGAAGTTGTTTCAGTTTTTGGTCATATTTATCCTTCCTTTCAAGAAATTCTTGACGCGTTTTTTCTGCCCATTCTTGCGCTTTGATATGTTCTTTATTTAAACGCTCAAAGTAAGATTTTTCATGTTGTAAGTCATTTAATAATTGATCGATTTGAATTTTTCTCTGATCTAATTTAGATTTCGCTTTTTCAATTAATTCGATTGGAATACCATTTATTTGTGCAACTTCAAACGTAAATGAACTGCCGGGTTGTCCCAAAGAAAATTTGTAAAGAGGCTCCAAAGTTTCCGTATTAAACAACATACAACCATTTACAGCATTATTTAATTCATTGGCTTTCAGTTTGATGTTTGCATAGTGTGTGGTAATTACACCGAAACTTTTTTTGTTGTATAATTCTTCAAAAAGTACTTCAGCTAGTGCTCCACCTAATTCAGGGTCTGACCCGGTTCCAAATTCATCTAACAAAAGTAAGCTCCGCCTGTTAGCCATTTCCAGAAAAAGTTTCATTCGTTTTAAACGATAGGAATAGGTGCTTAATTCATTTTCAATGGATTGATTGTCTCCAATGTCAGTTAGAATTTGTTGAAAAAAGCACATTTTACTGTTCGGATTAACTGGAACTAAAAGTCCTGACTGCAACATCAATTGTAAAAGTCCAATTGTTTTAAGTGTAATACTCTTTCCACCAGCATTTGGACCAGAAATCACTAACATTCTTGAAGATTTGTCCATTACTACCTGTTGAGGAATAGTTTTTTTTCCAATGGCTTTATTCGCTTTCCAAAGTATTGGGTGATAGGCGGATATAAGTTCAATTCTTGTATCCTTTTCAATTCCAGGTAAAACACCATTCATTTCGAGAGCTAATCGTGATTTTGAATTGATGAAATCTAATTCGGTAAGAATAATTTGATAGGCCTTTATTAATGGATAGAATGAAGCGATTTCTTTTGTTAAAGCTTGCAGAATGCGGTAAATCTCTTTTCGCTCGTCATCAAGTTCTAATTCAAGTTCGTTATTGAGTAAAATATTTACTTGGGGTTCAATAAAAGTCAAACTTCCAGTTTTACTAGATCCTAAAACACTTCCCTGAATTTTTCGCTTGTGCGTTGATAGAACAGTAAGTACGCGTCTTTCATTTACAAATGCTTCTCTAGTATCACCTAGAAGATTTTCTTTAGTAAGTTTTCTAAGTTCTTTTTCAAAATTTCGATTGATCTGACTTCGCAAAGATTTAATTTTTTGCCTGATTTGAAATAGTGCTTTAGAAGCTTCGTCTTTAATTTTACCTGCTCGGTCAAAAACTTTGTTTACAGCTTCAATAATTTCCGTCGTTATATAGGCTTTTTCAGTTATTGCGGCTAATAATGGATATAAATTCCTTTTTTTATCGAAGAAAATGATTAATTGATTTACTACTTCTGATGCTTGACAAATTCTTAGGTATCCTTCCAATTGTAAAACTGAATTCTTTATTGGAAGCATTTTTAATTCTGATTGCAATTCCTGAAAGTCTAAAGCAGGGAAATTTTCTCCGTTTCTTCTTATAGAAGTTAACTCATGGAGTTTGTTTAGTTCCAGTTCAATAGCCGGGAAATGTAAGCCGGGTTTTAAATTTTCAACGTTTTCGCGAGCTGTTTGTCCAATACAATAATCTTTAAGCCATTCTTTTATGACGTTAAATTCTAAATCGTGTAATGTGCGCTCATCAAATTGGTGCATATTGCAAATTTATTTATTCAAAAGCATTAATGGACTTAATATTTATCCTAAGATGATTAATTTTGGAAGAAAAACATGAAAATAATTTCTTTCAATGTAAACGGTATTCGTGCAATCATGCAAAAAGGTTTTGCTGAATCAATGAAATCAATAGATGCTGATGTCATATGTTTACAAGAAACAAAGGCAACAGTTGAACAAGTGAAAGAGGCTGTTCAAGAAATAAATGGTTATCATGTTTATGCCAATGAGGCAGAGCGTAAAGGTTACTCAGGTACGGCGATTATCACAAAAATAAACCCTATAGCTGTAACTTATTATATTGGACATGATGAGCATGACAATGAAGGTAGAGTTAACTGTGCGGAATTTGAAGATTTCTTTCTTATTACCGTATATGTTCCAAATTCAGGTAGCGAATTGTTGAGATTGGGTTATCGTAAAAAGTGGGATGCCGATTTTCTTAAGTATCTTAAAAATCTTGAAAAGACGAAGCCAGTTATCGTATGTGGAGATTTTAATGTAGCACATAAGCCGATAGATTTGGCGCGTCCAAAGGAGAATTACAACAAAGCTGCCGGTTATATGCAAGACGAAATTGATGGAATGGATAATTTTATAGGTAATGGATTTATCGATACTTTCCGCTTGTTGAATGGTGATGAGGTAAAATATTCTTGGTGGAGTTACCGCGCTGGTGCAAGGCAGAAAAATATAGGCTGGAGAATTGATTATTTTCTTGTTTCTGATATCATTAAAGATCGAATCAAAGACGCATTCATTCTTAATGAAATTATGGGTTCCGATCATTGCCCTGTTGGAATTGAGATCAAATAAAAAAGACCGTTATTAACGGTCTTTTGAATAAAATCATGGTGTTGTAGCTTATTGCTTTTTTGTACAACAAGGTTTTTGAGTTGAAGATCCTTCAGAACATCCTGCTGCTTTTGTTTCACCAGAGCAACATCCTTTTTTCTTCTTCTTTTTCTTCTTGTCATCATCCTTACTGATTTCAGTTATACTACCATTATTCGCAGCATAAGCAGTAACAGCCATAGAGCCAACAAAAGTGAAGAATGCAATTGCAAAAAATATTTTTTTCATAGCGCTTGTTATTTATTTTTTGTGAAAATACAATTTCTATTTCAATTCGCCAAGTTTTGTAATTTTAGCTTTGACAACATCACCAATTTTAACATTTATTGTTGAATCAAGCGGCAGGAATACATCCACTCTAGAACCGAATTTGATAAAACCAAATTCTTCTCCTGTAACGACTTTTTGATGCGGTTCGACATAGTAACATATTCTTCTAGCCATCGCTCCAGCAATTTGCCTGAAAAGTATTTGAGTACCTGTGGCATGTTCTACTACAAAAGTGGCTCTTTCATTATCTGTGCTACTTTTGGGATGCCAAGCAACAAGGAATAAACCTGGATGATATTTTACGTATTTAATGATCCCACTAATTGGATTATAATTGGCATGAACATTTAGAGGTGACATAAAAATAGAAACCTGAATTCTTCGGTCATTAAAAAACTCTGTTTCATCTACCTCTTCAATTACAACAATTTTCCCATCAGCCGGACATATAATGTCATTTTCAGTGAATTGACATATTCTTTTAGGAATTCTGAAAAATTGAATGATTAGATAGGCCATAACTAATACTCCTAAAGTTAGGAGATAAAAAAGCCATGCCCAACCCGTCTGAAGAAATAAATAATAATTTCCAATCTGAATTCCTGTTAGTACTAACAACCCAACGGCAATGATTAAGTATCCCTCTCTGTGCAATGTCATGTTGACAAATGTAATTTAAATGCTGTTAAAAACGATAACCCAGGCATAAAAGAATGGAATAGCATAGAAAGCTGCATCGAATCTATCTAAAACTCCTCCATGTCCTGGGAGAATATTTCCCGTATCCTTCAAATCTCGACTTCTTTTAAATAAAGATTCGAGAAGGTCTCCAAATATGGCACAAGGAGCAATTATTATGGCTGCAATTATCCAAAAATAGGATGTGCCAGGTTGAAACAATGAACCGATCAAGTACCCAATTAATATTGTAAATAAAAAACCACCGATTGTTCCTTCCCATGTTTTCTTTGGAGATATACGCTCGAATAACTTTGTCCTTCCGAATATCCAACCTGTTAAATACGCAAAAGTGTCGTTTGTCCAAATCAATAGAAAAAGACCAATAACAATATTAAAATTTGAATTAGGAAAGTCATAATTTAATTTCACCGCCAGCCACATTGGGAAAACAATATAAAAATAACTGAAGATAACTATAGCAATGTTTTGAATCGGTTCTTTACTTTTTTTCCAAAGTTCATGCAGCATAAAAAGCATGATAACAGGTGCCAATAATACAGATAGATTGAATTTAAGGATTTGATGGCTCGTTAAAATTAGGATAGTATACAGTATAAAGCCAATAAGTACTCCAGGAAATTTATTTACTTGAACTGATTCATGTCCGTCAAATAGTTTGTAGAATTCATACAAGCCAATAACAGTAAAAATTCCAAATGTTATCCCATGAATTAGCGGTGATACTATAATTGATCCTATAACTAGGGTCGCAAAAAATGCACCAGTTAAAGATCTAATAAACAGTGTCTTCATGGCTTAGATAAGCAATTTTACATGCATTAGATCAGTACTAATTTTGTTATTCTTGCTCATTTTCTTTTTCCTCCGTTTTGTTTTCTTCAGTTTTATCTGTGGAATGAGAAGTTTGTTCATTGTTTTCTTCGGATGAATTCATTGAGGATTCTTCGGTTTCATCGCCTAATAACATTGGTTGCTCATCAGAAGTCTCAATATTTTGAAGGTTGATATTTCCAGTTGAAATATCCTCTTCTTCCTCTTTATCCCAAGGTCTTTTACCAAAAATTGATTCTAAGTCTTCTTTGAAAATAACTTCAGCGGCTAATAATTTTTCAGCTAACATTGTCAATTTATCCTTGTTTTCAGATAGAATAGTTAGAGCACGTTTGTATTGCTCTTCCACCAATTTACTAACTTCTTCATCAATTATTTTTGCGGTTTCTTCAGAATAAGGTTTTGTGAAGGCATCACGACCCCTTGAGTCATAAAATGAAATATTACCTATACGATCATTTAAACCATAAATACTTACCATTGCATAGGCTTGTTTAGTTACTTTTTCAAGATCACTTAAAGCACCTGTGCTTATTTGACCAAAAATTAATTGTTCAGCAGCTCTTCCACCTAAGGCTGAGCACATTTCATCTAAAATTTGATTCGTTCGAGTTATACTTCTTTCTTCCGGTAAATACCATGCTGCCCCTAATGATTGTCCCCTTGGAACAATTGTAACTTTAACTAGTGGGTATGCGTGTTCAAGCAACCAGGAGATAGATGCGTGCCCTGCTTCATGAAAGGCAATGGCTTTTTTCTCTTCTTTGGTTATTATCTTATTTTTCTTTTCTAGTCCACCAATAATTCTGTCTACCGCATCAAGAAAATCTTGTTTATCAACCGATTTCTTATCTTTTCTTGCAGCAATTAAGGCTGCTTCATTACAAAGATTGGCAATATCAGCTCCTGAAAATCCCGGAGTTTGTTTAGCTAGAAATTCGATGTCAATGCCATCGGCTAATTTTATAGGTGTTAGGTGAACGGCAAAAATTTCTTTTCTTTCGTTAATATCAGGCATGTCAACATAAATTTGACGATCAAACCTTCCAGCTCTCATTAGCGCACTATCCAAAACATCAGCTCTATTTGTAGCTGCAAGAATAATCACACCAGAGTTGGTGCCGAAACCATCCATCTCCGTTAACAACTGATTAAGCGTATTTTCCCTTTCATCATTAGAGCCAAAACTGTTGTTTTTACCACGAGCACGACCAATGGCGTCAATTTCATCAATGAAAATGATTGCTGGGGCTTTTTCTTTTGCCTGCTTGAATAAATCTCTAACTCGTGATGCACCAACTCCAACGAACATTTCAACAAAGTCTGAACCTGACAAAGAGAAAAACGGTACTTTGGCTTCACCTGCTACTGCTTTGGCAAGTAAGGTCTTACCTGTACCTGGAGGCCCCACCAGTAAAGCTCCTTTAGGGATTTTTGCCCCCAACTCTGTATATTTTTTTGGATTTTTTAAAAACTCAACAATTTCTACAATTTCTTCCTTCGCACCTTGCAATCCAGCGACGTCCTTAAATGTTACATTGGTCGATTTACCTTTTTCGTAGACTTGTGCTTTTGATTTTCCGATATTAAAAATTTGTCCGCCGCCTCCGCCGCCTCCACTCATTCTGCGCATAACGAACATCCAAATAGCAACTAAAATAATTATTGGTAACAGAAAACTGATAATGTTACCGAGGTAATTCACTTCGTCTACATATTCATATTTAATTGGATTAAGTAAAGGTTTTTTTTGAGCAGCCAAACTTTTGTTTATCCTTTGAATACTGTCATTTATTCCTTTAATTTCATTTTCAAAATTTCCTTTGTCTCCAATATTGAATTCAAAAATTGGCTCACCTTTTTTAATGCCATTCGCATCATTTAGGTATTCCTGAATAGCCTTGTATTCAGACTCTTTTTGATTACTGATGAATTTTTTACCTTGTTCGTTTATTGTAAAATCAACTCTTGTTCCATTAACAATTTTAACATCAGTAACATAACCCTGAACCCCTAGGGTAACGAACACGTCCCTTGATTTTAATGGAATTCTACCTGCACTACTCATAAATAATTGGAAACCAATAATTGCAATGCCAATTATTGCATAAATCCAATAAATTGAAAATGGACTTTTTTTCTTTTTTTCACCCTCAGCCATATTTTTTTAATTTCTTCAGTTTAAATTTGGTATATCTGTTCTTTTTGCATCTGACCATAGGTCTTCAATGTCATAAAATGTTCTTGCATCCCTATAAAATATATGAGCAACAACACTTACATAGTCTAAAAGAATCCATTCACTATTCATTTTTCCTTCAATGTGCCAAGGTTTCTCTTTTAGTTGTTTCCGTGTTTGACGGGTTACAGATGAACTGATACCTTCTACTTGTGTTGATGATTCACCACTACAGACTACAAAAAAATCACAGACAGCATTAGTTATACCTCTTAAATCCAAAATAACAATATCATGAGCTTTATTATCTTGCATTCCCTCCACAATTGTATCGCACAAAACTTTGGAATCTGTATCTTTTGGTCGTTTATACATTCTTTATTTTCTAGGATACAAATCTAACTTTAAATTTTAATTTTACTCAATTTATCAAGCACACAATTTGTAACAAAATCATGAATATTGGTCAAAAAATTATACACCTTGAAAGTGTCGATTCAACAAACAATTATGCTGCCAATCTATTGAAAAGCGAAGTTGTAAGTCATGGCACAGTAATTTTGACAGATAATCAATACAATGGCAGGGGACAAAGAGATTCGGAATGGCAATCAGAATCATTTAAATCCCTTACGCTGAGTATAATACTGAAACCTGCCATAATGACAGCTGATCAGCAGGTGTACATTAATCTTTGTACATGTTTAAGCTTGATTGATGTATTATCCAAGTATAAATTGGAGGCGCTGATCAAATGGCCTAATGATATTTTTGTTGGTGAAAGAAAAATAGCAGGAATACTTATTGAAAATAATTTAAAAGGAAATTTCTTAAGCTCCTCGATAGTTGGAATTGGATTGAATGTTAATCATGCGCCAACTCAATTCAATTGCGCTACCTCAATGTATGAACAAACAGGAGGATATTTTATCCTGCAGGAGGTATTCCTTGCTACATTAAGTGCTTTTAATTCATATTACGATTTTATTGAAAATCAGAAATTTGAGGATTTAATGAATTATTTTCAAGAAAAAATGTTAGGGATTGGGTCAGCAATGTGGTTTGAAGACAATTTTGGCGTTTTTTCAGGTGTGGTTAGAGGGATTGATAATCAAGGCAGGTTAAAAATTCAAAAAGATAATGAAATTCGCTTCTATGGCAACAAAGAAATCAAATGGTTGCCAAAAAATATTTTCTAAGGTTTTCTGACATGGTATTGAAAAGATTCGTTAATGGTCTTTCAACCATCATTTTTAGAAAAACATTCACCTCTCCATTGAATTCAATAAATCCTTCCGTCTCATGCTCTTTAGAAAAAAGGTAAGCAGTTAGAGAAAAAGGAAATGGTGATTTGCTACCTGACAATAACACAATTTTCGCGTTGTCATCAGAAGGCTGTCTAATTAACGAAATAATAACACCACCTTGCACTTTAAATGAACATTCATTCTCAGTCGATTCCCAATCTGTTATTTGATCTTGGGGTAACAAATGAATAATGTTTCTACAATCTTTCAGAAATTCAGCTACCAATTCATGATTGGCGGATACAGTAACCTTTTTGCTTTCAATTTTCATTGAATTTTTATTTTCTCCAATCTGCTGGATTTTCCCGCCATAACTTCAATGATTCTAAGTCAGATTCTGAAATGTAATCTTTTTTTAAGGCACTTTCAACCAAAAAATCATAATTGGTCAGGGTTACATAAGGACAGTTTACTTGATTAAAATTTTCGTCTGCTACTGTAAAACCATATGTAAAAATTGCAATTAGTCCCTTCACATCCAATCCTGCAGCTTTTAAAGCTTCAATGGCCTTGATGCTACTTCCACCAGTCGAAATTAAATCTTCAATAACTACAATTTTTTGACCCTTTTCGAATGCCCCCTCAATTTGATTTCCCATACCATGGCCTTTAGCTTCACTTCGTACATAGATAAACGGCAACCCTAATTCCTGCGCGACCAAAGCCCCTTGAGCAATTCCTCCAGTTGCTATCCCCGCTATAATGTCCGGCTTACCATAATATTCCAGTAATGCTTCTGAATATGCTTGACGAATGTAAGTTCTAATGTTTGGGTAGGATAAAGTAATTCTATTGTCACAATAAATGGGAGATTGCCATCCTGAAGCCCATTGAAACGGTTGATTAGGTTGTAATTTAACAGCTTTAATCTGCAATAAAAATTCTGCTACCTTTAAAGCTCTATCTTTGTTCAAAATCATTTTGCGAATGTACAAAGTTTTTATCGATAATTTTCAAATTAGATTTGTGAATGTTACCCAAGAATCTAATGAATTTTTAACAATTCATATGGATGTTATTGAAGTTTCCGAGGATAAAATTAAATTTTTAATGACCCAAGCCAATACGCATATTATTGATTTGGTATTTGAAAATCCAAAAATGGCTTGGCTAAAGTTTTGTGAAGATTTCATTTACATTGAAGCATCTGGAGGATTGGTAAAACGCATGCATGAATATTTATTCATCTTTAGAAATGAAAAATGGGATTTACCAAAGGGAAAATTGGAATTCAAGGAAAAACCTGAAAGTGGAGCAATAAGGGAAATTGAAGAAGAATGTGGGATATTCAATTTAGAAGTTATTAGAAAGCTTACAGATACATTTCATGTGTACAAAATGAACGGTAAAAGTTACCTTAAAAAGACTTATTGGTTCTTGATGAATTATTCTGAAGCATTCGATGGGAAACCGCAAATTGAAGAGGGAATAATAGAGATTAAATGGTTTAGAAAGGATGCTTTTGATAGTGTTAAAAATAATACCTATTTATCAATTTTGGAGGTTATCAAAAGCGCTCAAATTTAAGTGATTTCATTGTTTATGAAAAATTGTTGAAGTGGCTTGCGCTGTTGGCATGACTACTAAGTCATTGATGCAAACATGATTTGGTCTCGTCGCAGCGAAATAAATGATTTCAGCAATGTCATTTGCAAGTAATGGACTGTATCCATTATAAACTGATTTTGCCTGATCTTCATTTCCTTTAAATCGTACCAATGAAAACTCAGTTTTAGCAGCACCAGGAGCTACATTAGTAACCTTTATTCCGTAAGTTACTAGATCTATGCGCATTGATTGAGATAAGGCATCAACAGCGTGTTTGCTTGCGCAGTAAACATTGCCATCAGGATATACTTCTTTCCCAGCTATACTCGAGATATTAAATATATGTCCTCTTCTATTCAAAATCATGGAAGGAATAATCGCTCTGGATACATAGAGTAAACCTTTAACATTGGTATCAATCATTTGCTCCCAGTCCATTAAATTACCATGTTGAATCGCATCTCTTCCAGCTGCAAGACCAGCATTATTAATTAATATATCAATATTTTTCGAAATTTCGTCAGGAAGAGATTTTATAGCAGCGTTTACTTCTTCTACATTTCGAATATCGAAACAAAGCGTATGAACTTCAATACCATTATGTTCCAATTCCGATTTAATTTGCAAAAGTTTATCATTCCTTCTGCCCGTTAAAATTAATTTCCATTTATTTCGAGCAAAAATTTCAGCACAAGCTTTTCCAAATCCGGAGGTAGCGCCTGTTATTAAAGCGTATTTATCCATTTACTATGAGTTAAAGGTTTTTGAATTATCAGTAATGCCAACACCACAGCTAATTGAGCAGGAAATCTATACCTTACGATAGCCCCGAGTACAGGAGTAGTCCAGCCAATTAAAACAAGTAAAACTAATGCAAATGTAATCAGAAAAACAACTATTTTTCTTTCACGGAAATCCAATTTTCGCCTTCTTTTTAGCGCAAAAAAAATGAATAAAGTCATTAAATACATTTCAGCTATAGCTAAATATTTTAAATTACTTCCAGGATCTGAAGGAAATGGCCTAAGTGTACTGTTTATTAAAGCTTCTGGGATATTGCAGAGTAGCTGATAATAAGAATCGTTAATTGGTGTTAATTCGATGTAACTGCTGCATCCCATCGATTGATAAACTTTTTCCCATTGCTCACCATTTGGTGTAAGATGAACTAATACAGGCTTTTGAGTGCTTCCAAATCGCATGATGTAGGCGGAAGTTGGTTTAATCAACGCTACCTTGTTTTTTTGAAAAGACAGGTATTCATATTGATGAGGCTGGAAATAATAGAAACAGGTATCGGCTTTCACATGGAGTCCTCCCTTCCCAACATTTACGAAATCAAACTGTTTGCGATTTAGATTGTGAACAATATAGTTTTTGGGCGTTTTAAATACCGGGGAA
>Ga0209990_10003622_pt1 | contig 11237 bp, 9 predicted proteins | sample NOAtaG_6_FD_187304 | JGI IMG/M metagenome (GOLD analysis project Ga0209990, IMG submission 187304) | Freshwater lake microbial communities from Lake Erie, under a cyanobacterial bloom - NOAA_Erie_Diel5S_2200h metaG (SPAdes) (version 2) | ecosystem: Environmental > Aquatic > Freshwater > Lake ...
TGTAAACTTCTAAAAATCCTCCTTCTACAAATTCTCCTTGGTAAGTTAATCTCCTTGGGTTTTCATTAAAGTCTGTCCAATTAAAGATATACCCAAAGTCTGTTTGAGAAACTTTTGCTTGTATAGGTTTATTAGTTCTAAAATTTAGATTTGTGCTTCTTAATAGTTCAATGTATGTCCATACTCCTGTGCTTTCATTCTTTTCTGCTACTCCTATGGCTGATAATGTTCGGGTGCTAAGTTTTAATGTTCCGTTTTGTGCATTAAAATATAATGGAGCAGGAGGGTTAAATAAGTTTTGAAGTATTGTGTAATCGTCTCCTCCTAAAGTTATTGTATCAACTATATATGTTCCTGATAAATTTGTAGTCCCATCTGAAAATACTTTTACTTCTGTATTAGTTGGAAGGATTGATGAAAAATCTCCTACATTACCATCTATTGTTAGTAGTGGGTAAGAAGTTCCGCTTGATTCAATATCTACTGATTCTATTCCATTGTAGTCGGCAATCTCTGAAACGTCAGGACATTCTACCGTGCTAAAAACAAACATTTTTGAACCTAAAGAAACTATTTCAATAGGTTTTAAATATCCTTCTTTATCAAGAGAAATTGCATCGCTTATAACATTTAATTGATAAGCAAATTCTTTTGTTGGGTCAGCAATAGATGTCATTGTTGCTTCAATAAAGTAATCGTCAAAAAGGAAATTGACAAACAACATATCAAATTGCAAGAAACCATCTCCTTCTATTACATCATAAAAAGAGTGCTGAAATCCATCGTAAAGATTGTCGTAGTTTGCTGTAAAGTTTGGATTTATAAAATTATAAACGTCATTTGACGTTAGTGGTAAAGGAGGACTTGGTGCAACACACGCTGTCGTTATTGGAATATTCCAAGTGTTATCTCTATGAATAACATTGATAGTAATATTAAAATCTTCGGATGGAATATCAAACCTTAATCTATATGTTTTGCTTATCATTATTGCCTTGTTCGGGCAAATATCAAACGCTAATTCTGTATTGTTGTTTAATTGTGTAAATCCATCTTCGTTTAGCTCTCCGTGGTTAATGTCTGTAATGTCCAAAGCCCCTAACATACTCTGCGGTGGTATATCGTTAGGGTTAGTGTCGGTGTTTATCCCTCCACTTGGCTTTTTAATTATTAAGTTCGGTTGTGCCATTTATTAAATTCCTGCTGTTCTTCCGTTTATACCAAATGTAGAATTAGAATTGTTAAAGCCATATCTAAATCTGTTATAGCTTCCTACCATTCCATAAATCGTTGCTCTAAATGCTTCTTTGTCAAGTTCCCACTCTGTTACTTGCTCATTATGTATTAATGCTTGCCTCCTTTTTATTGCTTTTCCACTAAAGTATTGTGCCATATTTACATTGCCTTCCATCTCCCACATTCTTGCTGTTGCATAGTCTGAATAGTATAATACGTGGCTATCGGGCAACATAGGAAATCCCTCATCGTCTGTTATAAAAGCATTGTAGAATATTGTTACTGCATCAAAACTTATGTTTGTAGGAAATCTTAAATATCCTCCAACTATCTTAAATTCATTTCCTATTGGGTTTTGGTTGCAACTTGAACCATCAAAGTTAAAGTTTGAATATACCATTGGTGCATCAAACTCCCCACAAGGACAAGTAACAATAGCTAATAATGTATCAAAATCACAAGGCAATGGTGCGGCAAAATCTACTATCTCTATGGACTCTGTTTTTGGCTCTACCTTTTTCTTGCTCATTATATCTCTACTCGCATCCATAATAAATAAGTCAATAGCATCGTCATTTATAGTAGTGTTAAACTGCTTTAGCCTCAACTTTACTCTATCCCTTACTTCGGGCAAAGAAATCATTTTATATGAATTTGTTTCCATTATGGTATCACTTTAGGGGTGTCTTGACTATCGCTTTTTGTGTCTATTGGTCTGCCATCAATCTTCTTGAAGTACATTTCATACATCATTTCCATTACTTGTGGTATTAAGGCATCGTCAATAGGGTACTCGTCATAGTCAGGGTTAAATGTTAATACTTCACTTGGGCTTACTGGCACAAACTGAACTCTAATAGTCTCAACAATGTTGTCGGTTACTCTTAGCTTTGCTTCTTCTAAATAGTATCTTGTTATGCTTGGCACTTGACTTTTTATAGTGCTTGAATATTCACTTAATGTTCTGTTCTCTCTAAATCTACAAATGCCATCTGCACTTCCTACCCACTCGTACTGCCCCATTACAGAAGGATAAACCTCAAAGTAATTGCTATTTTCGTTTACAGTAAACTCCATTCTGTCAACGTGAGAAATAAGATAATTTCTTGAACTTAGATTAGTATTCTTTGCTATAAATCCTCCCTTTACTAATGCTGAACAACTATCAAACTTATCTAATATCTCTTGCCTACGCATAAGCAATTCATCGGTGTTTGCCCCTTTCTGTGCTATGTATATTATTGCGGTTTGTATTATCTCGTCTTGCTTCATAAGTTACCTCCTATTACATTTTCTATTTGTATATCCTCGCCACTTGATACCATAGCATAAAATAATTGTGCTGACCTTTCTAATATTTTTGTGCAAAATAAAGCGTTGTAGTAGTAGTATATGTCCGTAACATTGTTTGTTACATCTATCTCGTAAAACCTCTTGATATAGTCTAAAACATACTTAGTTTGGGTTATTCCCTCATTAGGATAAATAGCTAATCTATTTTCGTTTGTTTCAAACAATGGATACCTTGGCGTTGGTGGGTAAACATCGTTCTTTAAATCTGATGGGTATGGAAAAGCTGTTCTTAGATTTGACGTTCTTGTTATTACTCCTCCACTTGTATAAGTATTTGCATTAACGTATTGAGTTTTTAATTTCTCATCGTTATACAATTTAATTTTGTTGTATGCAATTTTCTTTACATATTTCTTTCCTATTGTCAGTCCTCCAAAACTTGTAAAGTCTAAGTATTCGCCTGTTCTTATATTATTGTTTGCACCTATTGTAATTACAAATTGACCAAGTTTATTATCTACTCCCAATATGTCTAATCCTAAGTTTTCTGTGTACTCTAACTTACAAGATAGATAGTTGTAGTAGTCGTAAACATTGTAGTTTGCAGAAATAGCATCATTAGTGCCAATTACATAATATTCACCTCCTGTAATAGTAGCTGTTTCGTCTCCAAATCTTGTTATTTCTAATGTATATTCATCAACTGCTGTATAGGCTTCTCCTACCAATGATTGCCAATAAGATACGCTTCCTGTGCCTGTTAATCCATTAGGGGTCATTAATGCAGCCTGTCCTCCAACAGAGATTAAATGCGGTCTGTTAAACGTTATAGTTAGCGTAGTCAAAAAATCACCAACATCATATACAGCCACACCGCTTACTACCGACAAAGGTTTTAATAATAATTGGTTTTGTAATGGAACAAATGTTTTATTCGTTTGTATTAATGGGCTTATTTCATCTACCGAAGACTGCTCGGTTATACTCCTATAATTGTCTTGAACTAAACTTATTATTGCTTGTTTCGCAAAGTAATTTGCCCTATCTGTACTTAGAAAAGCAGCAGCAGAGCCTTGATTTGTCCTTATCTGTAAATCATTATAGAAGTCAACTCCTGTATATGCCATGATACAAAAATATCGAGATATAATTCTTTTTTAGTTTTTTAAAAAAATAATCCGCTACTAAATTAATAGTAACGGATTACAACTAACCGTTTTGCTTCAACTTTAGTTAGCTATGATTCCTTAATGGCTTCGGCTTTCTTAAATGCCTTTTCTGCCATCATTCTCTCTCTTTCTAATACCGCATTTTTTAATGTCTCAAACTTCATATTGAACGTGCCTTTAATATTATACTCCTTGGCTTTCTCTTGCAAGTATTCTAATGTATATTGGCTATCACTACTTAATAATTCTTCTGCTTGGGCTATCTCTCCTAATACCTTTGAGGATTTTTTTGTGTCTAACTCATTGCCTATTGAAATTGGCAATCCTTCGTTTTGTAACTCTGGCAAGAAACCATTTACATACAAGTCTTTGTTGTTGTCAAAGTAAACTTGTATTTGGTCGTTGTTGTTTCCTAATACGTTTTCTTTAAACATAAACACTCCTCCATTGTATCTTATTACCCCTAACGCAATTCCTTTATTAATATTAATCTTCATACTTGATGAATGGTCGGCATTCATTCCCATAATCTTGTCGTAGTTTTGATATGCTAACCCTGTCTTAAAGTCTGTTAGTTTAGTGTAAATTTCTTCTGCCAACATTCCTTGGGTGCTTACCCCTAAGTAATTTAATACATTGCTCATTTCTTCAATTGTCATTGCATCTATATGTAGCAACATATCTCTGTCTTTTTTAACAATTTTTACATTTTCAATTATCTTGCTATTTACGTCTATTAACTCATACATTGCATTTTTTGAGTCCTTGTTGTTCTTTGATTGAATATGAGGACACTCATTTAATATCTGCAATAGTTTCATATCCGATTTTGATTTTGAATCAATAAAGAATACTTCTTGTATCTTCTTTTGAGGAAAGCTAATTGACTTTGGCGTTTTCTTTTCTTGCCTAAATTCTTCTTCTGTAATAGGGTTTAGCGAACTATCATACGCTACAAAACGATTGTCTTTGCGCCAAGCAAATTCTAATCTTGTAGAACTATTAATACTGCCTTTTCTTATTAATAATAATTTTGTTACTGTTGGTGTTTCCATTTTTTGTTTTGCTTTTTAGTTTGGCAAATATACAATATTTTTTTTTAAAAAACTAATACATACATTTGTATAAAATTTTTACAAATGAAAAATATAAGTAAAAATATTCTTAAGGCTGCAAATGGAGAGCAAGAAAATGGGTTTTGTGTTGAGCCAAATTTTAATATAAGAATCGAAAATAATGAGTTTTTAGTTTATACAAATATAAAATTAAGCGATAATACATTATTTCCAATTTCTTCTACAAATAAAAATTTAAGCATCGCTATTATTCATTTGTACAAATTTTTACTACAAAAAAAAGCCCTTGTAAATTAATACAAGAGCCTTCTCTTAATTGAAGCAAAACAATTATCTTAAACCACTAAGGCTGCTAATGCTGTTTCTAATGCTGCGGTGTCTGTAAATGCTGTAAATGGTGATGCAATAAGGTTTGCAGGATACCACAATGTAGCTTCAAACACATCTGCAATTTGCAATGAACCATTGGTAGCTACTGGGTAAGTACCTCTGATTTGTGCGCAATTGTATTGATATGTAGTTTGAGTTGCTGTTGCTGTTGAACCATTTTGAACTGCATCTGCGTTAACATCTGCAATAGAACCAAATCCTGCTTGTGCTACTTGTGTGGCTGTTCCTGCTGTTGTAATAGCTGATGTTGCTGTTGCCAAAACAGAATCTACTGAAATTGTGGTTGCACTCACATAAGTAATTCTTGACTTTACGTTTGCAATTAACAATCCATTTGTAGTAGCCCAAGTAGAACCAAATACTAAAGTATCTCCAGTTTTTAATCCGTGAGAAGCACTAAAAACTACTTTTACTGGAGTTCCAATAACATTAGCTGTTCCTGTTCCATCTCCTGTAAATGTTGCCATTGCATAAGTAACAGTCAACCCTGTAATAGCAGCTATCTGAATATTTGTATTATCGCTTGAACCAACCAAAACACCTGTTGTTGGAGATGCTGCGGTTACTGTGTTTGAACCACTAAATCCTTGTGCTGCATACCAAGTATCAATTGCTGCTTTTAGTTCTGATGAAGAAGCTGTTGCAGCAAATTTGTAAGTAAATACTGCATCTCTTATTAATCCATTAACTGTTTGAATTATTCTAAATGAAACATCACCGCTATTCACTAAAGGAATAGAATAAGTCCATCTTTGAGGGGTTGCTACTAAGTTTTTTACAATTTGAAAAGATTGTAAGTCTGTTGCGTGAAATGGCGTTAAACCTGTAATTGTGGTTAATCCGCTTGCTGTAACACAATTTGCTGCTCCAGTAGTTGTGTTTAATATACTAATTCTTTTTTGCATTTTTTTATTTTTTTATAGGTTTTTAATTAAGCCCCCTACAATTTCTTGCAAGGGGCATTTTTTTTATTTATTAAGCTTGTAACATATAGTATCCAAGTGGTTGAGCATTTGCGATAATCTCTCCGCAATGTGCTGTTAAACCAAGTGTTACACCATCTGTTTGATTCATTGCCTCTTGAACAAATTTACCATTCTTGTCAATGATACCACTTGTCATATTTGGGAAGATACCATCTCCATTTCCTCCGTACTCACCATAGTATTTTTGGATTACTGGGATTTGATTTCCAAATTGGTCTTTCATTGGTGCTACTGACATAAACAATGCACTTTCAGTCATATTTCTGTATCCTGTGCTACCTACTGTTGCAAATCTGTTCTTGTCGTTAAACAATGGATTTTGAACAAATGTAAGTGTACCTAATGGAAGAACTACTGATTGGAAGTTTAATCCTGAACCTTCTAACACAGAGTTTTTACCTGCGGTAGTCTTGTAGCCTTGTGCTGATGCACTCAATACTACTCTGTTGATGAATTGTGAACCTGCCAATACTATGATTTCTCCTGCTTGGTTGTTGTAGTTGTCAAACACATCTCCTGCGATTTGTAAAAATCTTGACCAAGTGATTTCTGTTGTAGCGTCTGCAAATACACCACCTCTTTCTCTACAAGCTTGTAGATAGCCCATTTGTGTTCTTGCTGCACCATTGTTTATGTTTTGAACTCCTGTTCTACCAAAGATAAAAGAGATTTCCATTTGATTCATTAAGTCATAAGCTAAATCTTGAACTTGTAAAGCAACTAATGCTTGACCGATTCTTGTGTTTAACATATCTTGACCCATTCCTTGAACGCCTCTTGTTGCTTGGTCGATGAAGGTAGTAGAGAAGTCAGTACGATTGAAGTATCTGTTTGCACGGAATGTTTCAATGTAGTCTGTGATAATTCTTGGCTCTACATAACGACCTTCTTGTGCGCCTGAACCTGAATCTTTTACAAGTTGTGTTCCTTCTAATACATAAGTGCTTGACTCAAAATGTGTACCTGCTGTTAGCGTTTCTCCATTTAAAGGGGCAATAGTAATAGTGTTTACGGTTGTTGATTGAACAATACCAAGTTTACCATTGGCATCTACTACGGTAAAGTTTAATCTGAATTTAGAACCTACATTCTCTCCAAGTGTTAATATTAAGTTTGCACCTGATTGAACTGAACTGCTAATAGAAGCATTCAAGATTGAAGCATCCATTACCATTGTGTTTACTGTTAGGTCTGCTGTTGCAACTCCTACTGGGCGTGTGTTTAGCTTTTCTCTTATGATGTTTTGTAATCTAAGATAAGCAAATTGCTGTTGATGATAACTTACAATAAAATTGTAGTTATTTGGCGAATTTAGTTTCCTTGAAACTGCTGTTGCCAATAAATCGTTTCCTATAATTGAACTCATTTTTTTGGTTTTTTAATTTTGTTAATAATTTTTTTAGTTGTTTCTGTTTAGCCCAAATGGATTGTTTATTTTATCCATATGTTCTTGTAGTGCATCGTCTTGGATTTGCGTTTCTGTTTTTGTTTTCGCTGTTCCATTGGCGATTGGTGTTCCTTTTGCATCAGGATTGTGGATTTCCCTAAATGCTTCTTTCTTTGCTTCACTCGCTGCAAATTTTTCTCTTTCCTTGACGATGTGAGGATACATTGTATCTCTGACTGCCATCTCAAAAGCTTCATTGGCTTGTACTGCATTACCACGTCTAAAGGCTGGCAACAAAGTTTCTGCTTTCGCAAAAATCTCCGCTTGCAAGGCTTTGGTTATTTTAATTCCACCAATTTCAACTCCTTTCAACTTTTCTGCTGCATCATCTATATATGCAAGAGCTGTTGTAAAGCTTTCCTTGGTTTTCTTAAATTCTTCTGACTCTGAAAATACACTATCTTGTGCTTTTCTTAGTTCTTCTCTTTTGTTTTCAATGAACGTATTTTTTATGCTTTCGGGTTGGTCTTTAAAGCTATCATACTTGTAAGCTATTTCATCTTCATCAAACCCTTCTTGCCTTAGCACGTTTGCAAATATTTCTTCTTCTGTAATTTCATCTACATTTACCGAAGTAACATTTCCAAGTTCTTTAATTACTTCTTCCGCTTTCTTCCCTGACTTCAATCCTCTTTTTAGCGTTTGAAATATTTTTGAGTTTTTCAACTCTTCCCACTCTGCTTTTTCTTTTTCTTCTTCTTCCTTAGCTTTTTTCTCGGCTAATATTTCTCTCCAATCTGTTTTTTCTTCTTTCTCTTTTTGGGCTTTCTGCTCTGGCGTTTGTTGTTCTTCTGCCAATCTTTCTGCCTCTATTTCTTCTGCTGTCTTTTCTATTCCTTTAGACTCTGCCGCTACTCTTGCTGCTTCATCCATTTCTTTTTGTCTTGCTACTCTCTCTACTTCTTCCTTTTCTCTTTGTAGTTTTTGTTCGGGAGTTTCTTCTTGTGATTTTTGCTCACTTTGAATTTTCTCCATTTCTAACTTTAATTCATCTGCTACCGAAGCAGGTACTCCTGTTGTATCAATTACTTGATTTTCCATTTTTTATTTTTTATTGTTTTGCTTATACAAAAATACTTTGGTACATTTGTAGTGTAGTTTTTTAAAAAAATAATTAATGGAAAATAATTTAAGACATATAAAATATTCTATTATTAAGTCTGAATTAAAAAAAATTAAACACCATTTCCCTTGCGATGTCAAGTTCCTTCACATAATTAAATCAAATGGAATTATCTCTATATTTTTTATTAATGAGGACAACCAAGACGTTACCCAAAGGGTTATGAATGTAGTGCTGAATGATGAAAATGTAACTATCTACGATATTCTCCTTAGTACAATAATGTCAATATCTATTTTTATTGATAAAATGGAAGACAATATTATCTATATTCATAGTGCTGACTTTTCCTCAAATACTCCTCACTATTTTGATTATGACGTTTTTAGAAATTTAAGACACAAGCTAAAAGACGTAACCGTTAAAGGATTATCTTATAAACTTGGAATTTATTTTACGGTAATTTATAATATTGAGAAAAGACTGCCTATACAATATTCTTTTGATACTATTTTTAAGTATTCTCTATTCTTTAAAGTTTCTATATTTAAACTTATGAATAAATACTATGGTGAGCAAATGATTGGGGTATTTCTTATTGACCTTATGGCTCGTGGTGTTATCTCTAAGCAAACTGCTGACGCTATTTTAGCTGACTACCAAAAGAATTAATCTCTCCCCTTATTATTCTGTTCCATTTGCTTAGTAAGTATCTTTACTTGGTTCTGCAAATCTGCTATCTCTTTCTTAGTCATATTACTTCTTTCGTTGTCTTGACTTGTAGCTTGGCTTTGAATAGTTTTGGAATCTACTACCGCTTGTGCTGGAATTTGTTTGCTTTGCAACATTGCTTGTCTGTTTGCTTCTGCTTCTTGGGCGGCAATTTGTTGTTGCATTGCTTGGGTTTCTTTCATCTCCATTTCACGTTGCTTAGTCCTTCTTGTAATGTATGCGTATGCTTGTCTTAGTGAATGGATTTGTTTTAATCTTATTACATCTCTGCCATCTAACAATCCTGTTTGTATTAGGGCAAATACGTCTGCATTAAGCTCTGCTCTCTTTTCATCGTCTATAACATCGTATGGTGTAAAGTAAATACCTAAGTATTCAAAGTTTTCCATAGCACTTGTCTTTAACCAATTATATCCTTGGTCGCCAACTATTCTTGTAGCGTATTCTTTGTCGTAGTTATCGGCTAACAATCCTATTTTCATTATGTTTGCCGACAACTGCAATCTTCTTTGTTTGTAGTTTATAAATCCATTGAATAAAGGGGCTAATCCTGTACTTGCCAACTGAACGGTGGTTTGCTGAACTCCCTTTCCTATAACTGACGATTGTTGCCCTAAAGCTACATCGGGGAGGTGCATCATATTTTGTATTTCCCTTCTACATACGTCTTTTATGGCTTGGTAAATTTCTACTACCTTTAATGCTCCTGTAAAGTCAACCATTTCGGCAAATTGCCTTTGTATCATTGCACCTTCTTCTGAATCTACCTTGCTTATGTCTATGTGCATTGACCTAAAGTTGTCGTATATCTGCTTAATGGACTTAGTAGAGTCTTTGCTTCCATCCATTATTATATAGTTTACTCCAAGGTCGTTTAACTCTGCTTCTTTAATCTTTGCATCGGCAAGGTTTATATCGTCTTGAAATGGTTTCATTCTGCTTACTCTTGACTTATATACTCCCGAAGTATAATCGTCAATATAAACTGTCATAGGACATTGAAACTCTCCTTTTGGTATCTTTGTTACTACTTGGTTTGCTACTATGCCATAGTCAAGTACATATCTTCCTGCTATTACGGTTGCTTGATGCCAAGTCCAACTTTGATAAATTCCTTTTCTTGCATTTGTTGCTGCTATTGGCTCACCAAAGTCATTATAATCTTTATACTTGTTTAATACTCCCTTGGTTGTCTTGTATCTATAATCTTTTGGTGCAAGGAAATACATTTTTATTACACTTAGTCCTGTCATTCCTCTCATTCCTGATTGGGCGTACTGATATAGTTCATAATTTCCTGTTGGACTTGCAGGAAACATTCTTAGAAATTGTTGCCCTACGTTGCCAAGGGTCGAATCGGATAGCATTTTTATTTCGTCTATTGCATCTTGTGGCAATCTATCTCCGTATTCTTTTATTATGGCAAGTGGGCTAACAAGGTTTATAAATCTACCTCTGAACATTGCTTTGTCATTATAGCAAGTGTCGTTTGGTGTTCTTAAATCTAATATACATTCTTGGGGCAATACTCTTTCTTCTGTAACGATACCATTTTTCATATAGGCATCTGTTGCGGTATATCCTGCTATCAATACATCTTTAAACTCTTCCTCTGATAATGAAGTCCAATAATTTACTTTCATTATGCAATCGGCTATTCTCTCTGCTACCTCACAACCAAATTGACGATAATCCATTTCCATAAAATCATCAATGTCTTCTTTGGTTCTTATAATTACGTTTTCAGGAACAGGATTATAGTAAAATCCTATGGACTCCATCTGCTTTATGAATGTTTGGTTTTGAACATAAAACAATAGTCCGTTCCTCACTAACTCTCTTTCA
>Ga0209990_10003625_pt1 | contig 11235 bp, 7 predicted proteins | sample NOAtaG_6_FD_187304 | JGI IMG/M metagenome (GOLD analysis project Ga0209990, IMG submission 187304) | Freshwater lake microbial communities from Lake Erie, under a cyanobacterial bloom - NOAA_Erie_Diel5S_2200h metaG (SPAdes) (version 2) | ecosystem: Environmental > Aquatic > Freshwater > Lake ...
TTATTCCGTGCTGCTCACGGTTCAATCGAAAATGATCGATACAACTCTCCTCGTGGGGAAAGTCCTGGATGACATTTAAGATATTCATAACCCTCAAATTTTTTGCAAAACAAGAAAGTCACTTTGTAACCTATTTACAAAGTAAAATAGAGGTACGATTGCGGGGATACGATGATTAAATTTCGTTAAATTGGTTGACTACAGCCCGATTTCAAAAAACTGTGGAGTGACAAAAGTCATATATTTACAACGCTAATGAAAACACCATACAAAGCCCTCTGGAAATCAGCCATATTCATTGAATCTCCTGCACTGAAGCGAATTCTTCTACTTTCCATTTTGGTCAGTGTTTTTCAACTGACTCTACCCTTAGGTTTGCAAAGTATCACCACCTTCATTGCCGGAGGGGAGTTTACGATGGGTGTGATCTCCATCGTATTGGTGGTAATGATTACAACCTTACTTTCTAATCGCTGGCAAATTGCATTGCTCAAAGAAGGTGAGGATTTGGAAGCTCGTTGGTTTGAAAAATTTTCCCGAGCCTATTATAAAAAATGGAAATTATATCAAGCCGATCAGCACTTAGATCACTATCAAGAAAAATCCAATTACTTCATCGAAATTACCAGTATTCAAAAAGGATTTAGCAAAAAACTAATTGAATGGATGAATGCAGCTCTGCAACTCATTCTTGGGTTGGTGCTCATTTCCTTCTACCATACTTTCTTTTTGGCCTTCGGTATTCTCTTGGTCGCTATTGTTGTCATTGTAATCAAAATCAAAGGGAAAGCTTCCATTCAAACAAAAATGGCCTTATCTGAAAGTAAGTACGACATGTACGGATTTTTGAGAAGCCCAACCATAGAGAAAAACGTACTTTCAGAGTACAACGATCAATATCAGGAGCGAAAAAAAGCGCATTTCTTAACGGTGCTTTTTCAAATCCGCTATTTCTTAGTCTTTAAACTGGTCATCATTGGAGGAATGATGTTATTGGGAACCTATCTCGCCATCCTTCAACAAATTTCGATAGGCCAATTTCTTGCCGCTGAAATTGTGATCGTTCTAATTGTCAATAGTCTTGAAAAAATTATCACCTCTATTTCCAGTGTTTATGAAACCATAGTGTCTTTTGAAAAAGGCCTAGCGATATTTGCTGATGAGTTTCAAACGAGTCAAGAATCAGATGATCCCGATAGCATTTGGTATCGTCCGGAATCCTCCAGTCCGTTTTGGAACCTCCAGCGAAAATTGACCATGTATCTTGGACTTTTAATTCTATTCCTTTGTTTGCCTTGGACACAAAATATAGAATCTGAAGGAAAAGTAATTTCCCTTTCTCCCAATCAAAGACCTCAATCCATACAATCCATCATCGCAGGACGCATCGAGAAATGGTATGTACAGGAAGGAGACTCTGTCAGAGCTGGCGATACGTTATTGTTTATCTCCGAAGTCAAAGATGAATATTTCGATCCTGGACTTTTGGAAAACACTGGTAATCAACTGCAATCAAAAGAAAATGCCGTAACCAGCTACATGGAAAAAGTGAAGGCGCTTGATCATCAAATTGACGCTTTAATTACCGCTAAAGAAATTAAAAAGCAACAAACCAAGACCAAAATTGAACAGGCCCGATTAAAAATTAAAACCGATAGCGTTGAATACATCGCGGTAGATCGAAATGCGAAAATTGTAGAAGAACAACTGAATCGATATCAATCCCTTCTTGAACAAAATATCATTTCAAAAACGGAGTGGGAAACCAGGCAAATGGCATTTCAGAATGCTGTAGCCAAACGAAATGATCAATCCAACAAGCTGAATATCGCCCGGGCCGAATGGGAGAATGCGGTAAGAGAATACCGGGGCATCGACGCCGAGTATCGAGATAAAATTGCGAAAGCAGAAAGTGATAAACACGCTACTTTTTCTGCCATGTACGATACCGAGGCTCAAGTAACGAAACTCCAAAATCAATATAACAACTACGACAAGAGATCTGGACTTTATTACATCATTGCTCCCCAAGATGGGTTTGTTTCTAAAGTAACCAAATCAGGGATTGGTGAAACCATCAAAGAAGGAGAAGAAGTTGTCCGCATCAGTCCACAGCATTTTGAAACGGCTGTAGAACTCTGGATTTCACCGGTAAATAATCCGTTGGTTCACGAAGGTGAAAATGTGCGAATCATTTTTGATGGATGGCCAGCCTTTGTGGTGAGTGGTTGGAGTCAGATGTCCACCGGACTGTTCGATGGAACCATTTCTAGCATTGATCCCGCTGTCCAGGAAAACGGAAAATTTAGAGTGTGGGTGACACCTCAAGAAGGTGCCAAATGGCCAACCATGTTGAGAATGGGCGGCGGTGCAAGAGGTATTTTGTTATTGAATGATGTTCCATTGATTTACGAACTATGGCGAATTCTCAATGGATTTCCACCCGACTTTTACACCCCTGAAAATAAAGAGAAAGTGGAGGCTAAAAAATGAGGTGGTGCTTAATTCTTGTTGTATTTCATGCTTATACCACTTTTGGTCAAACGTTAAGTATTGAAGAATATCTTTCTTGGGTAATTCAGGAACATCCTCTTTCTGCAAACGCAAAATTATTGTCCGAAAAAGGAAATGCTCAATGGCTTCAGACAAAAGGACTGTTTGATCCCGTTCTATCTAGCAAATGGAAGAACAAATTTTATGACGATAAAAATTACTATCAACAATCCACTACCACCCTTGAAATCCCGACACCCTTTGCCATTGGAATCAATGCCCAACTGGATTTTAACAACGGAGCATACGTCAATCCCAATGATGTGATTCCCAACAATGGACTTGCTTCTTTTGGCATTGCTCTTCCAGTGCTCCAAGGCCTGGTGATTGACGAAAGAAGGATGGCCAAAAGAAGGGCAGAACGAATTCTGGCGATGAGCGAACTTGAGACCACCATTGCCATCAATGAATTGCTCTACCAAAGCTGTGAGCTGTATTTGGATTGGCTCATCAGTGAGAAAAAAGTAGCCATTCAAAATTCACTTTTTCTAGCCGCCAATCAACGACACCAAGCCACCAAAGCTCGATTTTTAGGTGGAGATCGCGCAGCGCTAGACACGCTAGAAAGCTTCATTCAAAAGGAGACAAGAAGGCAACAATACCAAGATGCCAATATCGAAAATATCAAATTCAGAATCGCGTTAGTTGCTTTTAAAAACAACGGAAATAACTCTTCTATATTAAATAAAACCATCGTTCCAGTTCCCACTACCTTCAATGAAATGACAGCCATTGCTATTGTAAAGAATGAAATCGATAAACAACTGCAACAACATCCTGAGATTATCTGGTACCAAACCAAAGCCGATATTCTCAACATTGAGCAAAAATGGAAGAAGGAAAAGTTGAAGCCAAAGTTGAATCTCGAATACAATTTCCTAAATGAATCCACTCAAAATTCCGATTATTATTTCTCCACAGAGAATTATAAATGGGGAGTAGATTTTGCTGTTCCATTATTTTTGAGAGAAGCGCGCGGAGACCTCAAAATGCAACAAATTAAGATTCTTGAAAATCAAAACAATTTAGTTTGGAAACGGCAGCAGATTCTCCAGAAGATAGAGTACTTACAAAATCAGCAGAGCACCATGCGCGATCAATTCAGTATTGCGCAACAAAATAGTTTGAACGGAGAAAAATTACTGCAGGGGGAAAATATCAAATTCAACAATGGCGAGAGCTCTGTTTTCCTTGTCAATCAGAGAGAAAATTATTTTTTAGATCAACAACAAAAAGCGCTTGATTACGAAAAAAAATGGATTCAATCTCATTTAGAATTTCGATATCAATTGTACTTACCCTACACGATTACTCCCTAGTAACTCGTTCTCTATCTCCTTCATTTTCGCTTGGAGCGTCTTCACCTGATCAAAATAACTTGGAGCACCCAAAAAAGGTGTTTTCATGCTGAAATAAAACTTGATTTTTGGCTCTGTTCCACTGGGTCTTGCTGTAATAATAGACCCATCTTCCAATCCAAACTGAATAACATCGGACTTGGGTAATGTCAAATCCGTCTGGTTTCCTCGGAAATCTCGAGATATGGATAGTAAATAGTCCCGAACCTCCACCACCTTTACTCCTCCTAACTTGTCAGGGGTGTTAGATCTAAAATTACTCATCATCTCCTTGATCTTTTTAACACCCTCCAACCCCTTTATAGTAATTGAAACTAACTCTTCATGGTACAAACCGTAACGATCATACATTTCCATCAACATACCCCACAAGCTAGATCCCCGATCCATGCACCAAGCACCCATTTCACTGATAGAAACAGAGGACAACACCGCATCTTTATCTCTTACATCATCCCCTATCAGATAACCATAACTCTCCTCACCTCCGCAAAGAAATTGCTCTTTCCCTTCCAGTTGTTGGATAACAGAGGCGATGTATTTAAAACCTGTCAATGTTTGATAGCAAGGAACACTAAAACTCTTGGAAATCTCTTCTATCAATGTCGAAGTGACAATGGTACGCGCAGTAAAATAGGGCAATCCATTAGTATGTACTCTGCCTGCATTCTGCAAATGATAATAAACCAATAACGCTCCCGTTTGATTGCCATTAAGGAGTGCCATATTGCCATCAAAATCCCTAACACACAATCCCACCCTGTCAGCATCCGGATCAGTGCCCAACACCCACTGTGCATTCACCTGGTTGGCCAAATCAATAGCCATCTGCAAAGCCGCCTTCTCTTCTGGATTAGGAGACTTTACCGTTGGGAAATGGCCATCAGGCTCCTGCTGCTCTTGCACCACATGAATATTTTTAAAACCCAATCTTTGCAAAACCGTTGGTACCATGGTAATACCACTTCCATGGATAGAAGTATACACAACAGAAACATTGCTTTGGCGAGCAATGGCGTCTTTATTCTTCACCCACTTCAAGGCCATTACATTGTATTTTTCATCCCATTCTGCATGGATAATATTGAGCAAATCATCATTGCCTTTAAACACCACATCATTCAGACTTTCCACTGATCTAACCTCTTGAATGATTCCCTTATCATGCGGAGGCACCACTTGAGCGCCGTCTGACCAATACACCTTGTAACCATTATATTCAGGCGGGTTGTGAGAAGCCGTTATTACGATACCAGCCTGACATTTCATATCTCTAACGGCAAAAGACAAAACGGGAGTAGGTCGCAAAGAGGCAAATAAATTCACTCGAATACCATTACCCGTTAACACATCGGCCGCTGCCTTGGCCAATTCTGGCGATTGATTACGAGAGTCATACGCAATGGCCACACTGATCTCCCCACTGCAATTTTTTTTCAAATAATTAGCTAACCCCTGAGTAGCACTACCGATGGTGTAACGATTGATACGCATAGAACCGACACCCATAATGCCTCTCAATCCCCCTGTCCCAAATTCCAAATCATCATAAAATGCTTCTTCCAATTCTGTTGTATTATTTAACAACATTTCTTCAATCACTGATTTTGTTTTAATATCCACAGCCTCTACTAACCAAGACGCTGCTCTCTCTTTTGCATTCATAATTTCTTCCAATCTTCTATACATTCGTTTAATTGTTCTTCCCATGTCAGAGGAATTATCCCTGTCTTCTCCTCCCAAACTTTACTGCTCATTTTTGAATAGGCCGGTCGTTTTGCTTTTTGTGGAAATGCACCAGATCCCACCGCATTGATGTTTACAGCAGGATAAAACGCTTGCAAAATCGCTTTAGCAAAACTATTCCATGTTGTCTGACCTTGCGGCGAATAATGAAGAATTCTCGGAAAAACATCGGCTCTTTTTTTGCATACCGCTATCATTTGCAATAAGTCCTTTGCTAGTACTCTGGCATAGGTGGGAGCTCCATACTGATCATCCACTACATTTAGCTCATTGCGGGTACTCGCCAAACTCAACATGGTTTTAAAAAAATTTTTTCCTTTCGTCGAATACAACCAGGAAACGCGCACAACGGTAGTCTTAAGATTGAATTGCAACGCATTTTGCTCACCCAATAATTTAGACTGACCGTAAACATTCATAGGATTTACCTCATCTTCCGGAGAATAAGGAGCTCCTTTCTCACCATTAAAAACATAATCTGTGGAAATAAAAATCAGCCAACATCCAATCTTGCTGCATTCCTCTGCAATCCAAGTGGTGGCTTCTCCATTGACTAAAAAAGCCAATTCATCCTCCTCTTCTGCCGCTTCTACATTGGTGTAGGCGGCGGCATGCAGGAAAATTGACGGTTGATGAACCCGTATATACTCCCTCACTTTTGGTTCATCGGTTAAATCAAACTCCAACCTATCTGGAAACAAACAATCCCAACCTTTGTCGGCACGCTCTTTCCATAGATCGTGAATAGACCCACCCAGCTGACCAGTAACTCCCGTTACAACCATTTTGTTATCGTTCTTCACGAAGACAATATTAAGGGAAATGATAGATATTTCCTCAAATTTATAATCCCCGCTTTACATTTGCAAGGTGGAAATTCATCACGGCATTCCGTCACATCCTATCCCTTATCCTGTCGTTACGATGGGCACATTTGATGGTGTGCATCAAGGACACCAAAAGCTCATTGAGCAGATGGTAAACGACGCCAAAAGAATCAACGGAAATGCTGTTCTCATTACCTTTCATCCTCATCCAAAACAAATACTATATCCCGATGCGGAGCCATTAAAAATGATCCAAACCATAGAAGAGAAAATCAAATTTCTTCAAACTACCTCACTCGATCATCTCATCATTCTTCCCTTTTCTCTTGACATTGCTCGTTGGAGTGCCGATGAATTTGTTCGCAATGTGTTTGTCAAAGGTCTTGGAGCCAAAAAAATATACATGGGATATGACCACCGATTTGGAAAAAACAGAACAGGTGATTTTTCGCTGATGCAAGAATTGGGTAGTCTTTATCGTTTCGAAATTCATCAACTCGAAGCGGTTTTAAAAGAAAAAACACCCATCAGTTCTACTAAAATCAGAACCGCAATCAGCAATGGGGAGATTGCACTTGCTAACCAAATGTTGGGCCACCCATTTTGTCTCAGTGGCAAAGTGATACATGGGAAGAAGCTAGGCAGAACCATCGATGTCCCAACGGCCAACATTCAAATTCAATATCTCCATAAAATGATTCCAAAATATGGGGTATATATAGGATTGGCATCTATTGAAGGAGACTCTAAAAAATACAAGGCCGCAATTAATATTGGAGTGCGACCAACAGTGGACAATGAACTTAATCTTCATATTGAGGCACATTTAATTTCTTTTAACCAAGATATTTACGACAAAACGCTTACTTTAGAGCTAGTGGAAAGAATTAGAGACGAGCAAAAATTTGAGCATTTTGATCAATTGATTCTTCAGATAAAAAGTGACATTGCATGGGTAAAAAATTACTCCATACCTTCATAGGTGTACTTCTTTTTCAAGTTGCAATTAGTCAATGTCTTTTGTTGTCCGACTTAGATACTTGCAAAATTTATAAATCCATTTCAAGTATTAAGGGCCACGAGAATGAGGTCTATCGTGTAGATTTGAGTAAAAAAAAATTACATGAGATTCCGCAAGAGCTATTTGCACTACCGCACTTACAGGAACTTAGATTCAATAAAAACAATCTTAAAACGCTTCCTGAATCATTGGCTCAATGTAAGGAACTGCAGAGATTAGAAATACAATTCAACGAAATTGACTCCCTGCCGCCCTTTCTCTTCTCGATGAAAAATCTCAAGAAAATTGACTTCGGATACAATTATATCTCCACAATTCCCGACGCCATTAGCCAACTAGAAAATTTGGAGATCCTGGCATTGTGGGACAATCCGATCGAAAAATATTCACGAGAACTGCTCAGCATGGATCGGCTCCGACACCTTGATTTTTCTAATAATTTCATGAGTGAAACCATGCAGCGCGATATGCAGGAAGCCTTACCGAAATGCAAAATGTATTTTCCTATGCCTTGTCAATGTGATTTTGACTGGTGAGCTTTTGCTTACCTTTGAGGCATGAAATACCAACAACTTTCCTCTCAGCTTTATATTGCCAATCGAGCTCGATTGGCTCAAAAAATAGAAAAAGGCGGGCTCGCTGTTTTCACCTCCAATGATATTTACCCTACCAGTGCTGATGGTTCAATGCCCTTTAAACAAGCCAGTGATATTTTTTATCTAACCGGGGTAGATCAAGAAGAAACCATTCTGGTTATTTTTCCCAGTGCCAACTCATCCGCACACAAGGAAATTTTATTTGTAAAAGAAACGAGTGAACACATTGCCGTTTGGGAAGGCGCCAAGCTCACCAAAGAACAAGCGCGAAATCAAACCGGAATACAAAATATCCAATGGGTGCAAGATTTCGATAAAACCATGCGCGTGCTCATGAATGAGGCGCTTTCGCTCTATTTGAACGATAATGCCCATACCCGTGCTACCATTGAAGTAGAAACCAGAGAAATGAGGTTGTCAAAGAAATTACGCGCAGAATATCCTCATCACACTATTGCTCGAATAGCCCCTGCGATGCATCATTTAAGAGCGGTCAAACAAGAAGAAGAAATTCAACAGCTTCAAAAGGCCATTGATATTACTCGCGCGGGGTTTGAAAGGGTACTTCAATTTGTAAAACCAGGCGTTTTAGAATACGAAATTGAAGCTGAGTTTGCTCATGAATTTTTAAGAAGAGGTTCGAGAGGTTTTGCCTACACTCCCATCATTGCATCTGGAGCCAACGCCTGCGTATTGCACTACATTGCCAATGATCAACCTTGCAAAGATGGAGATATCATCCTTTTAGACGTTGGAGCCGAGTACGGCAATTACAACGCAGATATGACTCGTTGTATTCCTGTCAATGGAAAGTTTTCTCAACGTCAAAAAGAAGTATATAATGCTGTTTTACGAGTTATGAAAGCCGCTACCGAATTACTCCGACCTGGAACCATGATCGGTGAATATCATAAAGCGGTTGGCGAACTAATGACCAAAGAATTGGTGGATCTGAAACTGATTAGTATGGACGACGTAAAAAATCAAAATCCAACCTGGCCCGCTTATAAAAAGTATTTCATGCATGGCACTTCTCATTTCCTAGGATTGGATGTGCATGATGTGGGAGACTGGAACATTCCGATGCAGGTAGGCAATGTATTTACGGTTGAGCCCGGAATCTATATTCCAGAAGAAGGATTGGGTATTAGAATAGAAAACAATGTTGTCATTGAACACAACCGAACAAGAAACCTATTCGATGAATTTCCTGTGGAAGTGGAAGAGATAGAGAACTGGATGAACAAATAGTTCACCCAGCTCTTTGCTTCTTTACAATTTCATCCAACGCTTCCTTGAAATACCATCTTCTGATCTAACCTCTATAAAATATAAACCTTTCGTTAAATGGTTAGGATAGATAATAAATTCTTGGTTTTTATCTTGGTTGCTCCATTCGTTTTGATAAACTATTCTACCCGCTGAATCCCAGATTAATATAGTGGCTAATCCTACATGACCCCATCTCAAGTGTATTTCGCCTGTAGTTCCCGGGTTCGGCCAAATTTCGATATCCCTTAATAGTTCCTCATTTAAGTTCTTGCTCATTGTCTCTTCTTCCAACATCGGAGCCGCCGCTGCAATTCCTCTCATTTTGACACATTGATAATCCGTGCCATAATCTCCTACTACACCATTGGCAAATATAGGTCTGATCTGTACTCTCCATTCCGTTCCCGACCCAAATCCTAAGGCCGCCGTTGCATAAAAGTTAACACTTCCAACGGCTCCTAATCCCGTTATGACCACCGGACTTCCATTTTGTAAAAATAATTGACCATTCTGCATCCTCTCAAATTTCCATTGATATTGAACCGCATCACATAACCATGTATTGGCCTTCACCAACCTGTTGAACGGTAATGTCGCAGGACAGGTCCAAGGACTTGCAACATCAATATCCACACATTGACCCACTACTATCTGCCCTGCAGATTGAGTAATCAAAATATTCTCCGTACTACCATCTCCTAAAATCATCGCATAATTTACTGTGATCGATGCATTATAAGTCGTGTTATACTGGAATCGCTCTCCGCCGGGACCCACAAACTGATGCATCGCAACAGCTTGTCCTGAGGCATTCAAAACCGGTGCACCCGCTTGCCCTGAGGCCACCAAACTCACTCCATAACTCGTGGCTCCAGTTGCTGTTATGCAATTCAAATTCTGACATCCACTCGTAATCACCGATGGAGTATATTGAGAGTTAAAGCCCGGGGAACTCAACAACCTTCGTACACAAAGATTAAATGATCCTCCCACTTGAGCCGAATTGACATTGATAATGCGAACATAGTACTGAACTCCTTGTGTTAATCCCCCAAAATTCAAATACTCATCCCCTATACCATTCAAAGAATTCGCTGTTTTCAATAAAGTACCACTCATCGTGCGTAACTCCATTCGAATATCATTCACCGTCGTGGCGCCTCGTATTGTAACTCCCGGACCATTTGCCGTGAAATAATACCAAACATCGGGTCCGCTTACCCAAGAACTTGTTCCAAAAGAAGCAGAGGGTGTAGCGGCTAACAATGTGCCTGTATAGTTATTACATATCAAAGTTGTACTTGGGCTCATCCATGAAGGAGATCCAGAATGATCATTCCCTGGAACACACACCTCATTCACTAATCCATCACAGTCGTCATCAAAATTGGTGCTACACAATTCCGTTGCAGTCGGATTCACATTCACATTGTTATCATTACAATCATTATTCATCTCGACATAACCATCCACCAAATCGCAACTTGAAACCGTTACATTATTCTTACCATATCCATCCCCATCCACATCTTCATAGTAAGTGTTGTATGCTACATCATTATCCGCTACCCCATTACAATCATCATCTATTCCATTGCAAATTTCTAAAGCTGCCGGAAAAGCATCCATATTGTCATCGTCACAATCTCCTCCATTTAATACATATCCGTTTGGTTGAAAACAGTCCGATATGGCCGTACTATTGGGTCCATAATCATCTCCATCTAAATCCAAATAGTACGTATACACCGTCAAGGCATTGATCGTAGTGCCTGTACTCGTCGCTGTGCTCGATGTCTGACATGTATTATTCGCCGTCATCACCACCGTGATCACATCACCGCCTGCTAATGTCGTGCTGG
>Ga0209990_10003629_pt1 | contig 11233 bp, 18 predicted proteins | sample NOAtaG_6_FD_187304 | JGI IMG/M metagenome (GOLD analysis project Ga0209990, IMG submission 187304) | Freshwater lake microbial communities from Lake Erie, under a cyanobacterial bloom - NOAA_Erie_Diel5S_2200h metaG (SPAdes) (version 2) | ecosystem: Environmental > Aquatic > Freshwater > Lake ...
CGCCTTGCAGCGCCGGTGGCGTGCCGTCTATCACGCAATCCCTGAAGGCGATTGCCTTCTGGTAGAGCCGTGTCTGAAACTCAAAGTCCTCAACCACGCGCTCAATGCGGAAGACGAGGCCGCCCAAGAGCGCTGCCACATCCACCCACGGTGCGCCCGTCACGAACATCTGCCATTGCACTTGGGCTTCTACCTCAGGCGGCACGGGGTACAGGCTCCAGCGCGGCGAGGTGCTTGTCTTGATCTCAACCAGCCCCTCCTCGCCGACGATGGTGCGATCCAGCGATGCCATCACCCACGGGATGTCCTTGAGCCTCACGATGCCGTTGCTTCGTCGCAACTCACGACCTGTCTCCATCTCGTAGAACTCCGCGACCGTGCTCTCAAGCAGGATGCCCCGCACGGCGGCTGGCCCGACTGGATCAGGCGTGTATGCTCCACGCTTCTCTGCCCAGAGCGCATACGGAGTTTTGTACGGCGAGAGACCGGCGATGACCGCCGCCTCCGTTGCCGTGATGCCGTCAGCCCGAAGTGCGAACCACTCAGGGCTGCGCTGTTCTGCCTTCACGAACTCGTACCGATTGCTCACTTTGCCTCCTCCTCCCGCCAGCGGCGGTCTACTTCTACGATTCTCCTGCCAATCCACTCAGCGACTGGAGCCACCACGCCGTTGCCGCAGCATCGGTAGCGGTGTGAGTCCAGTCCGATTGGGAGCAGATCATCCTCGTTCGTCTGCGCTCGTGATGACTTGCGATATGCCTGAACCAGCGTCATTGAGCGGTGGCTCGTGTCGCCAGGCCAGAGAGCAGAGAGCGAGTTGGCAACCTCAGCCTCGGTGATGCTGAAGTTGCCGTTCTTTTCGTCTGCTCGTGTCTGATAAGCCATCGTGTCAGAGGCACGCCTAGCACTCATTGACGGAGCAACAGCATCCTTTGGGAAGTCATACAACTCAAAGTTGCCTGCCCTCATCGTGTCTTCCACGCCTTGCTGATTGTCCATCCGTCGGGCCATCCCATCAGCCGCTCGCACTCCGTCGGAGTCAGGCGACGCACTGATGATGAGAGGTTCGTCAATGGTGCTATTGACTCCTTTGCTGAATCGTCTGGTGATTGCGCCAGCGATTCCAGAGCCGTCTGAAGCGCCGCTGGCAGCACCTTGCCTCTGCGGTTGGCTCGGCGAAGGATGCCGCTCGCAGCCCTCGCACTCAAGGAGAACCTCGCCGGCGCGGTCGGATTCAAGACTTGCGACAATGAACACTCGGCGGCGTCGCTGGGCGACTCCGAAGTAGCGAGCGTCCAGAGTTCGCCACGATACGCCATACCCGAGTTGCTCCATTTCATAGAGAAGCCGTCCGAAGTCAGCCCCCTTGTTGGAACTGAAGAGTCCAGGGACATTTTCCAGCACGAGCCACCGAGGTCGTCGCTGCTCCACAAGGTCAAGGAAGGTGAAGGCGAGGCTGGATCGCTTGCCTGCAAATCCTGCGCGCTTGCCAGCGACGCTGAGGTCTTGGCAGGGAAACCCGCCTGACCAGATGTCTGCCTCTGGGATGTCATTAGCGTCCACCTCCGTGATGCTTCCCAGATTCGGAGCGTCTGGGAATCGCTCTGCCAACACCGCGTTGGCGTATGGGTCAATCTCGCTGACGCTGACCGTCTCAATGCCAGCGCGCTCAAAGCCGAGGTCAAGACCGCCGACTCCGCTGAAGAAGGATGCGTGCTTCACTTGCCCTCTTTCTTTGCGCGATCCTTCTTTGCCCAGCCCTCGCCGATGAACACCGATGCGGCGGGCGTGTAGACCATCCGCATCCAGCGCCCACACTTGGCGCACCTCGGGTTGTAGATCTCCTTGATTGAGTGCGTGTGCTCCTCACGCGCCCCGCAATCGCCGCAGCGGTATTCGTAAACCGGCATTAGCGGATGACCAAGAACAGGAAGATCAGAAAGCCAAAGGCGTACGCGAGCAGCACCGCGTCGCGCAAGAGCGCATCCTGCTCCTCACGGTCGCGCTGCACTTCGGTCTTGGGCTTCATCGCCACTCGCGTGTAGACGAGCGGCTGGGTTCTGCGGTTGAGTTTCACTTTGCCTCCTTCTTCGCCTTACGGCGCTTGGCGGGCTTGGGCTTGTAAGGCCCTTCCCATTCGTCTGCAATCTTTGCGACGAGTGCCTTCTTCACCTTCGCGTTCACTTCGTCATCCTGTCCGATGACGACGAACAGATCGTCAAGATTCAGTTTGTCGTTCATCGCATTGACCCTACTGCTAGGAGCAGAATCATTGACGCGATGAACGCTACGAGTGCGAGTGAGTCCAGAATGAATGTCCTCATCACTTTCCGCTCGCTTCCAATACCGCCTCAACGAAGAACTCGTCGGCGAGGAACTCAAACTCAGTTCCCTTGAACGCCTGCGCCGCGCATTGCACGAACAGGACTTCTGCTGCGTCACGACCATCGCCAGTGAAGCGCGCGACCGCGCCATCACCAACGCCCTGACATTCCACATAACCGACCTTCTTGCCGCTGAGGTAGAGATCTGCCTCGTATGCAACACCGCGTCGGTGTGAGAAATCGTGATAGTTCTTGACCGACCAACCATTTGCCTTTGCGACTTCTGCCGCCTGAGCGGTGACTTTGGTTGCTTCTGCGATTCCGTTCATCTTGAACCCCCTAGATCTTCGGGAGGGCTGTCTTCCCTCCTCGTGGCTCAATCGTACGCCCGTACCAATCCCCCTGTCAACACCCCATTTCACGCACGAAATAGGGTGTGGCGGGCTGGAGGAGGTCAGGCAGCGGGAGGCTCGCGCCCAGCCACCTCCAGCCCTAGACCCCTGCCCGAAGGCAGAGGCGTAGTCATTCGGGAGGGATCTGATCGTGGAGCACGAGGTCAACCAAGACTTCAAGGCAGCCAGAACAGATGCGGTGTTCGTTGACGATCTGATCGCCGGTGCGAAGGTCAATGCCGAGGATCAGCGCGCCGAAGGCGTAGACCCTTTCAGATGGCTCCTCGCAGACATCGCAGGTCTGCGGATCACGGCGCTTTGCGACCGTGACCATCAAGCCGCACGAGATACTCAGCCGTTGGGCCGTCCTTGCCGAAGAAGATCGCCCACTGCGCTGGCGTACCAGATGCAGCGAGCCACTCCTGTGCGTAGCGATTGGACGACTCAATGCTGGCGTTGCCCCAGACCGTGTGTGCTCCGTCGCTCAAGACGAGTCGCGCTGGCGTGTGCCAGTGGCCGTAGAGCAGGAAGTCAAATGGTTGCACGCTCAGGTTCCAGCCCTGCGCGCGCTTCGCGATGGCGTAGTACGGCAGACCGAATGCGCCGCCTCTGAACTGATCGCCGTGGACGATCATCGCCGTCTTGCCACCTGGCAGATCCAGCGTGTCGTACCAGTGCCGACCGCCCATCGTGAGCGATTCTTTCCAGTCAATGCGCTTCTCTGCCTTCACGAGATCCTTCGCCACGCGGTACAGGATCGCGTCAGCGTTGCTCTCGTTGCTGTGATCGCCGAAGCGTCCGAGCCTGCCGTGATTGCCGATTGCACCGCGAACGGTGACCTTCGGTGCGAGCGAAGCCATCGCGCGCACGAACTGCGCGAGCATAGATGCGCCCTCAAAGATCTGCACATAGAGGCCGCCCTGCTCCACCTCATACGCCTGGGAAGGGAAGATGTTGCCGTCGGATTCCACGAAGTCGCCGAGCAGCGCGCATTGGATCTCGTTGACCGGCACGCCGTGCAACTCAATGAGCCGCGCGACTTTCTGGGCGAGCAAGTCAATGCGCTGCTTCGCCACCTCAATGTTGTAGGTCTCTGAGTTCTTGCCCAGTTGCCAGTCGCCGAGACTGATGACGAGCGTCTCTGCGACGCCCTTCTTTCCAGATGCTTTCGGCGTCGGCACCGAAGGGATCTTCATCCCGAGTGCGGCATCCTTCGCGGCGCGGTAGACCGCATCCACGAGTTCAGCCTGATCGTTATCGCGCTTGGAGAGCGCACGGAGCGCACGGTTGTGCGCCGCCCGCAACTCCTCGTATGCCTGCGTTTCCGCGAGGGCTTTCTCTAGGTCGCTCATCGTGGGCACTTACAGTGACCGCGCATATGGCGAGCCAGCGTCTCCTGAGCGATCTCTACCTTGTAGGCGTTCCTGATCGCTTCGGAGAGGATGCGCCGGTTGCGTGTCGGATCTGCAAGCGCTGCCACCAGCGCCTTTCGCTCTTCTTGATCCACACGGGCGAGAAGTGCAGAGACCCCGCACTGCGGCCCCTTCTTCGTTGCTGAGACTGCTTCAAGCGCAGCCGCGAGTTTAGACACGGTGATTGCCTCCTTCCACGAGCGGCTTGTGCCGCGATCACCAACATACAGGCTTACCTATGCCAAGTGTCTGGCACTACTTCTTAGGCTTTGTCTTGAGACCGTAGCGCTCGTTGGATGGATCTAGGTAGGTCTGCAAGACCTGAAGCCCTGCGGCGAGCGCGGCGCTGAGCACGGTGCGGAAGTCGCCGCCCGAGATGTCCATCAACGGGATGCCCAAGCCGAGGCTCACGGCGATAGCCGTGCTCAAGCCGGTGCGGAGGAAGTCAATGATCGCCTCGTCTACCGAGGTCGTTGCGAGGAATGCGCTGAACTTGCTCATAGGTTCTCCTTCTTCGTCACGATGACGATGTGTGATGCGGGCGAGCCTGGCTTGCCCGATGCAATAGCCTTGAGGTCAGCCTCCGTGATCGGCACGGCGAACTGCTCCTTCGGATGCTTCTCGTCAAAGGTGGGATCGGCGAACTGTAGGGTCTGCGCGTCCGAGTCGTAGGATGCGCTCGTCATATGCCCGTAGCCTGCGGCGATCACCTTAGGATCTTTCTTTTGCCAGTACGACGCCCAGTTGCGGTGCCACTTGGAGAGCGCCTGCTTGGGGTAGCCGATCGGTGCCTGCACCCAGACGATGAGGGCTGCGCCTGCCTTAGCCGCCTCCACCGCCTCAGCGAAGGTGTCGGCAGGACGAGCCTTGCCGCCCAGTTCGCGGACGGTCTTCATCAACTCAGGGAGGCTGGAGCCGTTGTCGCTCACGCCCTGCTTCTCCACGAAGCCGGTGGCACGCGCCTTCGCCGCCACGCCATCGGATGCTTGTAGGTCAGGGTTGTAGCCGTTGACATAGGCGACCGCCGCAGCCGCGCTGCTCGGGCCGCAGTCGTCAAGGATTGCCCCAACCTTTCGCTGCGCCTCGGCGTCAGAGTAGAGTTGCGACTTGATTCGCATCTTCACGATGGGTTCTCCTGCTTCACGATCACGGCAACGGCACGAGCCGCGTCCTCAAAGCCCTTCGCGGCGCTGACAGGATGCCCAGCCGTGCAGCCTTCGCTGTAGTCATTGCCATCCTCGCCACGCTTCCAAAGCGTGCCGCCGAAGGCGCTGTTGTCCTCATTCGGAACGAGGGCGACCCATTCGCCGGGTGCCGTGTCCACGCGAGTCCAGCCCTGCTCGTGGATGTCGTCAATGTGATCTGTCGTGCGTGCCATTAGTCCCTCCATCGTAGTGGCCCTGTGGCAATCCACACGATTGTCAACAGGATAAATAGTGCCGTCATTGTGCTCTGGGTTTGACCCTCTGGTAAAACCACCAGAGCAAAAACAAGGCCGATCAGAGTGAAGGCTGTAGATACCAGATCTAAGATGATGTTCTTGAACATTAGCGGCGGCCCTTTCTGCTACGCGCCCCCGTCTCGCCGCCTCCACCGCCACCACCTCCACCGCTTGATCCGCCGGTCGTGCTGCGTGCGGCATTGGCTGCCGCCGCTGCGACGCTGGCGATCTGGCTGGAGATGACGGCGACCGCCATCGGTTGCGCCTCTTCTTTCTCAGTTGCGTCTAGGTCTTTCCCGATCTCGCCGATTGCAGCGATGTCGCCGAGCGCATCCGCGACGGCTTCAACGGCTGCGCCTGCAACCTCGGCAACCGCTTCAGCGGCCTCGCCTAGATCTGGCAGAGGGGATTCGGGTTCAGGAGTAGGTACAGGAGTGGGATCAGGAGATACCACAGGAGACTCCGACGGCTCTTCGGATGGAGCGGTCGTCGGCTCGGGTGAGGCAGTCTCGTCTGGTGGCGTTGGTGTAGGTGTTGGCTCATTGGTTGGCTCCTCGCTTGGCGCTGGCGTCTGCTCTGGCTGCGTTGGCTCAGGCGACGGCTCAGGCGTGGCTGGTGCCTCCGTAGGTTGTGGTGTCGGCGTAGGCTCTACGCTCGGCTCTGGGCTGGGCGTAGGTGCCTCTGTAGGCGACGGAGACGGCTCTACGCTCGGCTCTGGCGTAGGTGTCTGGGTCGGCTCAGGAGTCGGCGTAGGGGACGGCGCAGGGCTGCCTACGACCCAGGTCGTATTGTTGATCTGCAAGAAGCCCGCGCCGCAGCACGAGTCAATGCTCAGGATGCGGAATCCGAAGATGCCGCCTGCCGTGACATAGACCTCTTGGCTGCCGCTCTGTTGCTTCGGGTCGTAGCCGCCTTGATTCCAAATCGCAAGGTCAACCCAACTCTCGTTGAGCAGCATCTGCGCTCGGTCATAGACCGCGCCATCGGTTGTCCAGTACGCCCAGCCGAACGAGACCGTCTCGCCAATGGACGAGTCGGTGGTCAAGCCGGTCACCGTGTTCTGCCACGGGTAGCCAGGGCCAGCGTTGTCGCTGCCTTGAATCAGGATCGTTCCCTCGGTCAGCGTGATGATGCCGTTGGAGTCAATCTGTTGATCCCAATCGTCGGCGCTCTCCAGCGCGTAGACCTGCGCGAACGGCAAGAAAACCGCCGCCGCCGCAACGAGTGCGACAAGACGGCGGTTCACTTACTGTTAGAAAGCCAGGCTGCCAGTCCAGACAGTCCGGTCAGCCCGATGAAGGCCAGCACGAACTTGGCGAGAGTCAGCGCGCCTCGCGCCTCTGCCATCTCAACGCGCACGCAGGCAAGGTCGGCTTCAATCCGATCCAGTCGCTCTACGATTGCGTCAACTTGGCTTCTCGTCACCTTACGCTCCAAGGAGCGCGGTGATCTCGTCTTCGGTCAGACCAAGCGCGGCGAGTTTGGCTCGTGCGCTGACCTTGTTCGGGTCTTCGGGCGCAGGAGCAGGAGGCTCTGGCGCGATCCAGTTGCTGCCGCTCTTTGTCCAGCCGATGCCCACGCCTGCGGGCGCAACCATCGTGGTCGTGCCTTCAGGTGCAGCCCAGTCAGACTCGCCGTCCCAGACGACCGTGTTGATGACCGTGTTGTCTTTGATTACAAGATAGGTACTCATCCAATCACCCATACCCTTACTCGGGCACCACCGCCCGCTCCACCTGCGCCAGATGTGAATCCAGTACGGCAAGCACCGCCACCGCCACCACCGCAGCCAATATCACCTGCGCCGCCAGCAGCACCATTTCCAGTTGTGGAAGCACCGCCGCCTCCTCCTCCGAAGTTCGTTCCAGTTCCACCTACCTGATCAGCAGTTCCACCTGCGCCGCCACCGCCGAATGTGATTGAGGCGCTGTTCTGACTCGTCAGGTTTCTCAAATGTCCGTAAAGAATGTTGTATCGCTTGCCGCCGTTCCCTGCTCTAGTTATAACTTCTGATGAGTTAATAAATCCACCGCCACCACCACCCGCTCCTGTCAAGTCAGAGTCTAGACCAGCCTTACAGTTTGAGGCTGTGAATGGCGCGCCTGATCCGCCGCGAGCAGATTCGTGGTAGGCACCTTGCGATCCGATGGCTTGAACAGTTCCAGCAGCAGTACCGTTTCCGCTGTTTGGGTAAGCATAGGCAACGCCCTGGGGTCTTGCCCCATCACCATAAAAGTACGAAAGCGATGGACCGAAGTTTGGCGCTCCAGGGTATTCCAAAGTGCCATTTGTACCTACTAGACTTGTCATCCCGCCGGGGCTACCTCGTTCTGCTTCACCAGTCACTGCGATTCCAGCACCGCCTGCGCCTCCCGCGCCAACCGTCACGGTGATGGTTCCTGCTGCGGTTGACAACGCTGCAAGTCCCAAAGTCGTGACTCCATATGCGCCGCCGTTGCCGCCCGCTGAAGAACTTACTGCCGTTCCTGAACCACGGCGTGATCCACCTTGTCCACCCTCACCAGCGCCCTGAACTTCAACCACAACGATTGCGCTTGAAGATGCGCTCGCAGGAACGACGAACGAGCCAGACGAAGTGTATTCCTGATACTTGAGGATGCCGCCCGACGATGAAGCCAAGAACGCTGCCGCGCCAGAGCCGTCAGCGGTCAAGACCGCGCCAAGCGCCGCCGTGCCAGATGACACGCCAGTCGCCGCGACCTTCGCGCCGTTCTCGGACGCGCCAGTATGCGTATGCCCTGTGCTGACATTCAACACATCGTCGCGAAGATTGTTGTATTGGGAGGCCAGCGCTGCGCTGCCTGCCGTGACCGTACCGCTGTTTGCCATCTAAGCCTCCTTTAGGCTGTGGTGGTGAGCGCCCAACTCACCGTGAGGATGCTGTTTGGTTCCTTGTAAATCCCTGATCCAGCCCCGTACCCCGTGATCGCCAGCAGATTCGTGCCGTGATCCCGAAGTCCGAAGATGTAGAAGGTCTCGCCGACCGCCGTGTTCAAGCCCCACACTGCGGTGGAGGTGACAGTGCGGGTGACTCGGCTTGCCGTGACCGTCTGCGTGTCGTAGACCGCAGGGACGGATGAGGCTGCCGCCGTGATGTCGTTGTTGCCATTGACCACGAAGGCGTTGTCAATGTACGCGGTCGCCGTGCCAGCCGTGCCAGCCACGAGGTTCAAGCCGATCCCTGTGACGGCGTTCCACGAGGGCGCGCCGCCCGTCACATTGAAGGATGAGATCGGGATTCGGCAGATCTTCCAAGTTGCGTCGGCGAATGCGCCGAGCGCAGACTCAATGCTCGTGACCGAGATGCCGTAGTAGTTAGACGAGTTGCCGCCTGTGAAGATTCGCAGTTCGGTGCTGGACTTATTCACATTGGCGAGCGTCGTGAAGCGCAGGCTGACCTCAATGGACGATCCTGCGACCGCCGTGGACGAGGTGACCGTGGTCGCGTCAAAGACATACTGCGTGCCCGAAGGTGCGGCCTCAATCTTGAACGCACCAGCGCCCTGCCGGTAGATACTCGTCTCAAGCGTTGCCGTGCCTGTGAATCCAGCGGTAGAGTCAAAGTCATAGATGCGCGTGCCGCCAGAGGACGATTGGATGTCCGTGCAGGTGATCGTGCCTGCCTCGCCTGCAAGTTTGGCGGCAAGTCGCGTGGCCCCAGCCAGCGTGAAGGTGTTTGGCTGCACCTGCTCGGTGATCAACGAGCCATCGGCTCGCGTGAGTCGTACCGTCACGACCCCTGTTGGCTTCCAAATAGAATCAAACATTTATCAACCCCACGGATTCACATCCCAATACCCAGCATCCCAGGTAAGGACTTGGACTACGCTTGTCGTGATTGTATCGCTAATCGCTCCCACAGAATCGCCAACCGGTGTCGGCGATGACAGTGGCCCCCACAGGCTATTATTCCAAGTGAGTGCGTTATCGCCAGGATCTGTTGGAGCCCAGTACCACGGCCCCTCGTTCAGCGCCGTCGTGATGACATCGGTCGGCGCGGCGACCACATCTCCGAACTCAAGTTGCAGCGGCCCTGGCAGCGCGGGCAAGCCCTCAATGCTGCACTCGTAGCCGCTCTGCGCGTTGAAACTCCAGTTGATCGTTGCGACTTGCTGCAAGAAGGTCTTGCTCTTGGTCGCATCCAGCACCCCGAATACTTCGCCCGCCTTGAGCGGCACGCCCGGAGCAGACTCCAGCGAGATGCGGAGGCGTCGGACGCTGCGGAAGTAGAGCAGGTCAAGTGCCCGCGTGTACGCCTTGTCCGTGCTCGGCAGATAGGGATTCTTCAGGCTTAGCGGCAGGATCTGACCGCCGAGCAGTTCTTGCCCGTCAATGTCATCTGCCTGCGTCGCGTAGAGCGAGGAGAGCCGTGCTGGCTTACCGATCAGGGTAAAGCCCGTCACATAGATCGCCGCCGTATCTGCGAGGTTCTTGAAGGTCACGGTGGCGCGGTTGCCGTCGCCGGTTGCCGTGCCGCCGACCGTGAGTTCGTAGTAGAGGTTGCCGTCTAGCGAGACAAGGCTAGGAGGATCGCCCTGCACCATCGGGATCGCTGTCCCGCCTGTGGGCGCAGAGGCCGCCGTAGCAGCGCTAGGGTTATTGCCCCCAGCCGTTCCAACCGACGCCCAAGTGACGGGCGTGTAGTCAATCCAGCGCGTCTTATCCTGCGCCTCAATGCTTAGGGTGATCTCGCCAGGCACGAAGAAGCCATCGGCAGAGCCTGCGGCTGGGATCGTGATCGGCGTGGTGATCTCAAAGACCGTCTCGTCGCTGACCGCTGAGGCGCGATCCTCGTACTCAAGGAGCGCTCGGTTGATCGCCGTCTCGGTGTTGCGGAGGATGCTGATCTCAAACGGATAGGACTCTTTGTCCAGCGTGATGAGCGGCGCTTGGAGCGCAGCCTGATTCGTGTCGCGGTCGTTGAAGGTGAGCACGCCGTTCTCGTCCACGAAGATGCGTCCACCCTCGGCGATGGCGAGCAACCCGAGTTCAGCGCCCAGCGGCTCGCCGGTTGCCGCTGCGAACTGCGCGGTGCCGAAGGCGGTGCCGACGGCTGCGTAGGATGCCGTGCCAAGCCCCGCCTTGTCTGCGAACGCGGTGAATACCGTATCCAGCGAAACATTGGCACGAGGGCCGTAGTAGGTCGGCACGGTCGCGAACCGAGCGGAGATGTCAAGCAGGCGCATCTGCGCCACTCGTGCCTGCTCACGCGGCACGACAGAGCGCACGATGTAGGTGCCGAGCGTGCGGGTCTGCGCTGCGCCGTTGTAGAAGTATCCGAGGCTGACCTTCGCCTTCGTGGTCAGGAATGCACCCTGAAGGTAGGCGTAGATCGGGCTGCTCTCATTCTCCGCGCTGAAGCGCTGATTGAGATTGTCCAGCGTGATATTGCACTCGCCTGGCTGGAGCGATCCTGTATCTGGGTCAAAGGACTCAATACCAACCGCGTCAAGCACATAGCCGGTCTCGTCGTCAAAGACGCCATCGCCGTCCCAGTCAATCTCCAACTTGATGATTGGACGATGCTGCTTGTCGGCAATCGCGGCGATCAGGTTTGCGCTCAGTGCCACGATGCCTCCTTAGGTTGTGCGGGCGTCAACCTCAACGAGCGTGATCTGGTAGTCGCCCTTCGTCACATCGGGG
>Ga0209990_10003630_pt1 | contig 11232 bp, 7 predicted proteins | sample NOAtaG_6_FD_187304 | JGI IMG/M metagenome (GOLD analysis project Ga0209990, IMG submission 187304) | Freshwater lake microbial communities from Lake Erie, under a cyanobacterial bloom - NOAA_Erie_Diel5S_2200h metaG (SPAdes) (version 2) | ecosystem: Environmental > Aquatic > Freshwater > Lake ...
CGCGCATCCGCGAAGTGGCCAACGCGGCCCTCGGCCGCGACGATCTGGTCAAGTTCTGGTTCGGCGAGGGCGACCTGCCCACGCCGGCCTTCATCCGCGAGGCGGCCAAGCAGGCGCTCGACGCCGGCGAGACCTTCTACAACCACAACCTCGGCATTCTGGAGCTGCGCGAGGAACTGGCGGGCTACCTGACGGCGCTGCACCGCGTGCCCATCGGCAGCGAGCGCATCGCGGTGACCAGCGCGGGCATCAACGCGCTGTCGCTCATCGGCCAGTCGCTCCTCGATCCGGGCGACCGGGTGGCGGTGGTGACGCCGGTGTGGCCCAACCTGACCTCGATCCCGCGCATCCTCGGGGCCGAGGTGGTGCGCGTGGCGCTGGACTGCAACGCCGGCGTGTGGTCGCTCGACCTCGACAAGCTGCTCGATGCAGCGCGGCCCGGCACGCGCGCGGTGTTCGTCAACTCGCCCGGCAACCCGACCGGATGGGTGATGCCGCAGGCGCAGTGGGATGCGCTGCGCGCGCATTGCCGCCGGCACGGCATCTGGCTGGTGAGCGACGACGCCTACGAGCGGCTGGTGTACGACGCGTCGCTCGTCGTGGACGGCCATGCGCCCGGCGTACTGGCGCAGGTCGACCCCGACGAGCGGTTCATCAGCGCCAACACCTTTTCCAAGAGCTGGACCATGACCGGCTGGCGGCTCGGCTGGCTGGTGGCGCCGCCGCAGTTCATCGCCAGCTTCGCCAAGATGGTGGAGTTCAACACTTCTTGCGCCCCCACCTTCGTCCAGCGCGCCGGCCTGGTGGCGGTGCGCGACGGCGACGCGCTGATTGCCGCGACCCAGGCCCGGCTGGCGCGCGCGTGCGACCTCTTGGTGCGGCGGCTGTCGGCGCTGCCCGATGTCCAGCTCGCCCGCCCGCAGGGCGCGATGTATCTGTTCTTCCGCCTGCCCGGGCGCAGCGACGACTCGCTGGCCTTTGCCAAGTCGCTCGTCACCACCGTCGGGCTGGGGCTGGCGCCGGGCATCGCCTTCGGCCACGAGGGCGAGGGCTACCTGCGCTGGTGCTTCGCCGCCACCGAAGAGCTGATCGAACGAGGGGTGGAGCGGCTGCACGACTACCTGCGGCGATGAGGCGGCAGGCGTCCTCATCCGTCGGGCTGCCCTTCAAGCCCCTACCAGCCCCCGCTGCAACAACAACGGCTCCACCCGCGCGTCGCGGCCGCGGAAGGCGCGGTAGGCCGCGCGCGGCTCCAGCGAGTTGCCGCTGGCGTAGATGAAGCGGTGCAGCCGCGCCGCGGTGGCCGGGTCGAACGGATCGCCGGCTTCCCGGAAGGCGTCGAAGCCGTCGGCATCCAGCACCTCGGCCCACAGGTAGACGTAGTAGCCGGCGGCGTAGGCGTCGCTCGAAAACAGATGCTGGAAGTGCGGCAGCCGGTGAAACAGCGCGCAGCCGGCCGGCAGGCCCAGCCGCGCCAGCTCCGCCTGCTCGAAGGCCTCGACATCCACGCCGTCGGCGGCGGTCTGCTCGTGCAGCGCCAGGTCCAGCAGCGCGCAGGCGACGTAGCCCACCGTCTCGTAGCCCTGGTTGAACAGGCGTGCGCGCTCCAGCTTGTCGATCAGCGCCGCGGGGATCGGCTCGCCGGTGGCGTGATGCCGCGCGTGCGTCTGCAGAACACTGCGCTCCTCGGCCCAGTGTTCGTACAACTGCGAGGGCAGCTCGACGAAGTCGCGCAGCACGCTGGTGCCCGACAGCGTCTCGAAGCGCACGTCCGACAGCAGCCCGTGCAGGCCGTGGCCGAACTCGTGGAACAGCGTGCGCACATCGTCCAGCGACAGCAGCGTGGGGCCCGCGGCAGCCTTGGCGAAGTTGTTGTTGTTGAGGATGATCGGCAGCACCCGGCTGCCGTCGGGCCGGCGCGACTGCTTGCGCAAGGCGCTCATCCACGCGCCGCTGCGCTTGGACGGCCGCGCAAAGTTGTCCGACAGGAACAGCCCCGCCGGCACCCCGTCGCGGCGCACCTCGAACACGCGCACGTCGGGGTGATAGGCGGGCAGGTCGGGCCGCTCGATGAACTCCAGCCCGAACAGGCGCCGCGCGCAGTCGAAGGCGGCCGCCAGCATGCGGTCGAGCGCGAAGTACGGCTTCATCTGCGCGTCGTCGAAGGCGTAGCGCTGCTGGCGCAACTGCTCGGCGAAGTAGCGCCAGTCCCAGGGCTCGATGGGGCCGGGATGGGCCTGCGCCGCCGCCAGGCGCTCGAGGTCGGCGCGCTCCTGCTCGGCGCGCCGCCGCGCCGGCTGCCACACGCGCAGCAGCAGCTCGCGCACCGCCGCCGGCGTGCCCGCCATGCGGTCGACCAGCGCGTAGTCGGCAAAGCTGCGGTAGTTCAGCAACTGCGCCTGCTCCTGCCGCAGCGCCAGGATGCGACGGGCCACCGGCCGGTTGTCGTGCGCGCCCGCGCGCGCCCCGCGCGCCTTCCAGGCGCGATAGGCCTGTTCGCGCAGGTCTCGTCGGGCAGAAAACTTCAGGAACGGCACCACCAGCGAGCGGTTCAGGGTGATGAGCCAGTCCTGCGGCCGGCCGCGCTCGGCGGCCGCGCCGCGGGCGGCATCGCGCAGGTCGGCGGGCAGGCCGGCGAGGTCTGGCTCACCCGCGAGCCACAGTCCCCCCTCGGCCTCGTCGTGCAGCACGTTCTGCGCGAACTGCGTGGTCAGCGCCGCAAGCTCTTCGTTGATGGCCCCCAGCCGCGCCCGCGCGGGCGCAGTGAGCGCCGCGCCGGCCAGCACGAAGTCCAGATGCACGCGCTCGACGAGCCGCAGCTCCTCGGCGTCGAGGCCGAGCGCGGCGCGCTGCGCGTGCACGGCGTCGATGCGGGCGAACAGCGCCGCATCCAGGTACAGCGCATTGCTGTGCGCGGCCAGCCGCGGGGCCAGCTCACGCTGCACGGCCTGCAGCGCGGGCGAGGTCTGGCTCGCCGTCAGGTTGAAAAACAGGTGCGAAACGCGGTTAAACAGCGCACCGCTGCGGTCGAACGCGGCCACGGTGTTGGCGAAGTCGGGCGGCGCGGCCGCCGCAGCGATGGCGGCCACCTCGTCGCGCTGCGCGCGCGTGGCGACCTCGAAGGCGGGCGCGAAGTGCTCGGGTCGGACGGACGCAAACGGCGGCAGCCCGAAGGGCGCGTTCCAGTCCTGCAGCAGCGGATTGGGGGGCAACGGCGAAGGCGGGGTCGATTCGAAAGCCATTGGGACACACCAGCAAGGCGGCAGGCGCACGATGCGGCAAGACGGCGCCGGCAAGACGGCGGCGTGGCGCACGAGCGCCCGCGTGGGTAAGGCCTCGGACGATACCGGAGCCGGCCTTCCGGTTGGACCGCAGCCGCGGCGCACCGCACCGCGACCGGGCATGGCGCACCGCCGAGGTGCCGGCCCGCAAGGCCCAGGCGGCGCCGGCTTGCGGCACCGCGCGCCGGGCGGCACACGCCATCGCAGCGGCCCGTGGCGGCTGCCGCTCGGCAAACCGGACCCCCAGCGGCCCCCCCCCGGCTGCCCGGCAGGCGAGCGCGGCGATCGTGTCGTCGAACAGCACCACGTCCCTGGCTGGTCACCCGCCACCCGGCAGGCGAGCGCCCGCGCAGGCGGCGCACGGAGGTCGCTGGCACGGGCTTTGCAACACATTCATGTATACAAGACTGCTCGGGCCTGGCGCGCGCTGCCGCAAGGCCCCCGGTGCCGATGTCCGCCCAACCCGCCGTTGTCGATCTGCCGCCGCTCACGCTGCCCGCCCTGCGCGCGGCCTACGCCAGCGGCGTGCTGACGCCGCGCGCGCTGGTGGATCGGTGGCTCGCCGCGGTCGACGGGCTGGGCGTCGATCCGGCATGGATCACGCGGGTGGAGCCGTCCGTCCTGCGCGCGCGCGCCGACTGGCTGATGACGCAGGATGCCGCGTCGCTGCCGCTGTATGGAGTTCCCTTCGCCGTCAAGGACAACATCGACGTCGCCGGCCTGCCCACCACCGCCGCCTGCCCGGCTTTCGCGCGCTGGGCCGGGTGTCCGGCCACTGCATCGGCCACCGTGGTCCAGCGCCTGCACGACGCCGGCGCGCTGCTGGTGGGCAAGACCAACCTCGACCAGTTTGCCACCGGGCTGGTGGGCACCCGCTCGCCCTTCGGCGCGGTGCCCAACAGCTTCGACCCGTCCTACGTCAGCGGTGGCTCGAGCTCGGGCTCGGCCAGCGTGACCGCGCGCGGACTGGTGAGCTTTGCGCTGGGCACCGACACCGCCGGCTCGGGCCGCGTGCCGGCCGGCTTCAACAATCTGGTCGGACTGAAGCCGACGCGCGGCCTGATCTCGACCGCGGGCGTGGTCCCGGCCTGCCGCTCGCTCGACTGCGTTTCGGTGTTCGCGCTCGACTGCGCCGACGCCGCCGCGGTGCTCGCCGTGGCCGCCGCCCCAGACCGCGCCGACCCGTACTCACGCGCGGCCGCACCCGCGCCGCGCGCCGCCCTGCGCCGGGTCGGCGTGCCGGCGGCGCCGGAGTTCTTCGGCGACGCCGCGCAGGCGGCTGCCTGGGATGCCGCGCTCGCGCAGACCAGCGCCCTCGGCCTGGAGTTGGTGCCGCTCGACTTCACGCCGCTGCATGCGGTGGCGGCGCTGCTGTACGACGGCGCCTGGGTGGCCGAGCGCTACGCGGCGATCCGCAGCTTCTTCGACGCGCAGGCCGACGCGATGGACCCGACGGTGCGCGGCATCATCGGCCGCGGCCGCACGCTGACGGCAGCCGACGCCTTTGCCGGCCAGTACGCGCTGGCGGCGCTGCAGCCGGCCGCCTGGGCCCTGATGGACGCGGTGGATGCGCTGCTGGTGCCGACCGCGCCGACCATCCACCGGCTGGCCGACATGGCGCGCGATCCGGTCGCGCTGAACTCGCAGCTCGGCCACTACACCAACTTCGTCAACCTGCTCGACTGGTCAGCGCTGGCCGTGCCGGCCGGGTTCCGCCGCGACGGCCTGCCCTTTGGCTGCACGCTCATCGCTCCGGCGTTCTGCGAGGCGCCGCTGCTGGCGCTGGGCGCGCGCTGGCAGCAGCACTTCGACCTGCATCTGCAATTGCCGCTCGGGGCCACCGGGCGGCGGCTCGGGGCGGCGGCCGCCCCGACGCTTGACGATGGCACCGTGCCGCTCGCGGTGGTCGGCGCGCACCTGAGCGGCATGCCGCTGAACCACCAGCTCACCGAGCGCCACGCCGCGCTGCTGGCGCAGACCGCCACGGCGCCGCGCTACCGGCTGCACGCGCTGGCCGACACGCAGCCGGCCAAGCCCGGCCTGCAGCGCGTGGGCAGCGGCGGCGCGTCGATCGCGGTCGAGCTGTGGGCCATGCCGGCAGCCGGCTTCGGCAGCTTCGTGGCGGCGGTGCCGCCGCCGCTGGCCATCGGCACGATCGAGCTGGCCGACGGCCGCTGGGTCAAGGGCTTCGTCTGCGAACCGCATGCGCTGGCCGGCGCGCGCGACATCACTTCATTCGGCGGCTGGAGGGCCTACCAGCAGTCGGCCGCCGCGATCGCTGCAGCACCCGTTCCTGCCTCAGTCCCCACCTGATCCCGTCCTGATCGAAGGAGCCTCCATGAAACGTCGTGACTTCCTCGGCACTGCCTCCGTGGCGGCCGGCAGCGCCACCCTGCCCCTGAGCGCGGCAGCGCAGGCGCGTCCCAAGGACGTGCTGATCGTGGCCAACGAGGGCGGCCCCAACTCGCTCGACATCCATACCGTGGGGGCCAACCGGCCCGCCTACGGCGTGAGCTGGCTGTGCTACGACCGGCTGATGACCTTCGGCACCAAGAAGCTTCCGCGCGGCGACCTGATGTACGACTTCGAGAAGCTGGAGCCCGAGCTGGCCGAGTCGTGGCTGCTGTCCTCCACCGGCATGAGCGTGATCTTCCGCCTGCGCCGCAACGCGCGCTTCCACGACGGCGCGCCGGTGACGGCGCGCGACGTGAAGTGGAGCTTCGACCGCGCGGTGGCGGCCGGCGGTTTCCCGACCTTCCAGATGAAGGCCGGCTCGCTGGAGAACCCCGAGCAGTTCGTGGTCGTGGACGATCACACCTTCCGCGTGGACTTCATCCGCAAGGACAAGCTGACCATGATGAACATGGCGGTGCCCGTGCCCTGCGTGTTCAACAGCGAGCTGGTGAAGAAGCACGCCACGCCGCAGGACCCGTGGGGGCTGAACTGGACCCGCACCAACACCGCCGGCGGCGGCGCCTACAAGGTGGAGGCGTTCCGCCCCGGGCAGGAGATCATCTACGTCCGCAACGACGACTGGAAGAGCGGGCCGCTGCCCAAGCTGCGCCGGATCGTTCAGCGTCAGGTGCCCAGCGCCGGCAACCGCCGCGCCCTGCTCGCCAAGGGCGACATCGACATGACCTTCGAGATGCCGCCCAAGGACTTTGCCGAGATGGCCACCGAGGGCGGGCCGATCCGCGTGGTGTCCACGCCGGTGGAAAACTCGCTGATCTACGTCGGCATGAACGTCACCCGGCCGCCGTTCGACAACGTCAAGGTGCGACAGGCCGTGGCCTTCGCCATCCCGTACGAGGCGATCCAGAAGAACGCCATGTTCGGCCGCGCGATCCCGATGTACGGCGCCAAGAGCCCGAAGGTGACGAACACCGCCTGGCCGCAGCCCACCGGCTACCGCACCGACATTGCGCGCGCCCGGCAACTGATGGCCGAGGCCGGTGCCGCCGGCGGCTTCGAGACCACGCTCAGCTTCGACCTGGGCGGCGCCACGGTGAGCGAGCCCTCCGCGATCCTGATCCAGGAATCGCTGGCGCAGATCGGCATCAAGACCCAGCTCAACAAGGTGCCGGGGGCCAACTGGCGCGCGGCCCTGCTCAAGAAGGACATGCCGCTGATCCTCAACCGCTTCGGCGGCTGGCTCAACTACCCGGAGTACTTCTTTTTCTGGTGCTACCACGGCCAGGACGCCGTGTTCAACACCATGAGCTACAAGAGCCCGGAGATGGACAAGCTGATCGACGCGGCGCGCTTCGAGACTGATTCCAAGCGCTACGCGCAGCAGGTGCAGGCCTTCATCCAGAAGGCCTACGACGAAGTGCCGCGCATTCCGCTGAGCCAGCCCAGCTTCGACGTGGCGATGCAGAAGAACGTGCAGGGCTACGTGTACTGGTTCCACCTGCAGCCGGACTACCGGTCGATCTCCAAGGCCTGACCATCGCGCGCCGCGCAATCCGCCGGTCGCGCGGCGCGCGATCGGCCGTTCCGGGACCCGACCTCATGACACCCGAGCAAGTCGAAGCCGCCGTCGATGCGATCGCCGCCGCCGTCGGCATGCCGATCCCGGCCGAATGCCGGGCCGGCGTGCTGCAGAACTGGGCGCTGATGCACGGCGTCGCGCAGGCCTACCTGCACTTCCCGCTGCCCGCCGACGTCGAGCCGGCCAACACCTTCAGGCCCTGACCGACCGCGCGCCGACGCCATGTCCGATCTGCACACCCTCGGCGCCGCCGCGCTTGCCCAGCGCGTACGCGACCGCCAGTTCACCGCCACGGCCGCGGTGCGCGCGGCGCTGGCGCGTATCGACGCGATCGACGACCGCTACAACAGCTTCACCGCCGTCACGCGCGAGCGCGCGCTGGCACGCGCCGCCGCGGTCGATGCCGCGCTGGCCGCCGGAGCGGCCGGCGGCCCGCTCGCCGGCGTGCCCTTTGCAGTGAAGAACCTGTTCGACCTCGCCGGCCTGCCGACGCTGGCGGGCAGCAAGATCAACCGCGAGCAGCCGCCGGCCGCGCACGACGCGGTGCTGGTGCGGCGGCTCGAGGCGGCCGGCGCGGTGTGCGTGGGCGCGCTCAACATGGACGAGTACGCCTACGGCTTCACCACCGAGAACGCACACTACGGCGCCAGCCGCAACCCGCACGATGTCGAATGCATTGCCGGCGGCTCCTCGGGCGGCAGCGCGACCGCCGTGGCCGCGGGGCTGGTGCCGCTGACGCTCGGCTCCGACACCAACGGCTCGATCCGCGTGCCGGCCTCGCTGTGCGGCCTGTTCGGACTGAAGCCGACCTACGGCCGGCTGCCGCGCACCGGCTCGTACCTGTTTGCCGCCAGCTTCGACCACCTGGGGTCGCTGGCCCGCAGCGCCGAGGACCTGGCGCTCGCCTACGACGCTCTGCAGGGGCCCGACGCGCAGGACCCCGCCTGCGCCCAGCGCGCGGTCGAGCCGGCGGCGCCCACGCTGGCGCAGGGCGCCAGCGGGCTGCGCATCGCCGTAGCCGGCGGCTGGTATGCCCAGAACACCGGTCCTGAGGCCGCGGTCGTGCTGCAGCGGGCGGTGCAGGCGCTCGGCCTCACCCGCACAGTGGAGATTCCCGAGGCCGGACGCGCCCGCGCCGCAGCCTTCGTGATCACCATGGCCGAGGGCGGCAACCTGCACTTTGCGGACCTGCAGTCGCGGCCGCTGGACTTCGACTTTGCCACCCGCGACCGCTTCATCGCCGGCACGCTCGTGCCGGCGCACTACGTGGTGCAGGCGCAGCGTTTCCGCCAGTGGTACCGCAACGCCGTGACGAAACTCTTCGACGAGGTCGACGTCATCGTCTCGGCGGCCACGCCGGTGCCCGCGACCCGGATCGGCCAGACGATGATGGACCTGAACGGCCAGCAGGTCGCGGCGCGGCCCTCCATGGGCCTGCTGACGCAGCCGATCTCCTGCATCGGCCTGCCGGCAGTGGTCGCACCGGTGCAGCGGCCCGGCGGCCAGTTGCCGATCGGCGTGCAGATCGTCGCCGCGCCGTGGCGGGAGGACCACGCGCTGCGGGTGGCCGCGGCGCTGCAAGCCGCTGGCGTGGCGAGCGCGCCGGTGGCCGCCGGAGCCCTCGCATGAGCACGCTGCACACAGGCGGCCCGACGACCGATCTGCCGCTGAACGATCCGGCCGTCGTGGCCGAAGTGCAGGCCGTGTTCGCACGCTACGAGGACGCGCTGGTCCACAACAAGGTGGAGGTGCTCGACGAGCTGTTCTGGGACTCTCCGACCACCGTGCGTTTTGGCATCTTCGAGAACCTGTACGGCCATGCGGCCATCAAGGCGTTCCGCGCCGGGCGCTCGCCGGCCGGGCTGCAGCGCAGCCTGCAGAACACGGTCATCACCACCTACGGCGACCGCTTTGCCACGGCGATGACCGAGTTCCGCCGCGCCGGCAGCAACCGCATCGGCCGCCAGTCACAGACCTGGATGAACACGCCGGCCGGCTGGCGCTGCGTGGCCGCGCACGTGTCGCTGATGATGGAGCCGCAGACATGAGGCTGAAGCTCGTCGGCAAGCGTCTGCTCGGCGCCCTGCCCAACCTGCTCGGGGTGATCGTCATCACCTTCGTGCTGACGCGCGCGCTGCCGGGCGACCCGGCGGCCTACTTCGCGGGCGGCGCGGCCACGCAGGAGGCGATCGAGGAGGTGCGGCGCGCGATGGGGCTGGACCAGCCGCTGTGGATGCAGTTCCTGCGCTACGTGGCCGATCTGGCACAAGGCAACCTCGGCGTCTCCCTGACCACCGGCCTGCCGGTGGCGCAGGAGATCCTGACGCGCCTGCCGGCCTCGTTCGAGTTGGTGATCGTCGCGCTCGCGCTGTCGTGCGCGGTAGCGGTGCCGCTGGGCGTGCTGGCTGCCACGCGCCCGGGTTCGTGGGTCGACCACTTCTGCCGCGTGATCGTGACGCTCGGCGTGTCGCTGCCGGTGTTCTTCACCGGCCTGCTGTTTGCCTACATCTTCTACTTCCTGCTCGGCTGGGCCCCGTCGCCGCTCGGCCGGCTCGATCCGGTTCATTCTCCGCCGCCGTTCGTGACCGGGTTGTACCTGGTCGATGCGCTGCTCGCGCGCGACACCGTCGTGTTCTGGGCGAGCTTCAGGCAGATGGTGCTGCCGGTGGCCACGATGGCGCTGTTCGTGCTGGCACCGATCGCGCGCATGACACGCGCCTCGATGCTGAGCGTGCTCACCAGCGACTTCGTGCGCACCGCGCGCGCCAGCGGCCTGTCCTCGACCACGGTGCTGGTGCGCTATGCGCTGCGCAACGCCCTGCTGCCGGTGGTGACGACGCTCGGCATGGTGTTCGGATTCATGCTGGGCTCCAGCGTCATCGTCGAGAAGGTGTTCGGCTGGCCCGGCGTGGGCGCCTACGCGCTCGATGCGCTGACCGTGAGCGACTACGCGCCGATCCAGGGCTTCGTGCTTGCCATGGGGGTGCTGTTCGTGCTGCTCAACCTGGTCGTGGATCTCGTCTACACGCTGGTCGATCCGCGCGTGACGCTGGAGGCCTAGCCCGGATGTTTCACCAGGTCGCCCCCGTGCATCCACGATCTGTCTCTGAAAGCCGCGGCGGTCGCCTGCACTTGCCCCAAGCCACTTTGGACGGCCGGGGCTACGCGGGTTTGCGCGGCGCCCGCGCGGCCACATCGCTCAAGCGTTCGCCGATGCCTACGGGCATCGGCTGCGCCCCTCTCGCGCGATCTGGCTCGCGCCCGCATCCGCGCAAATCCCGCGTCCCTGATGAAACATCCGGGCTAGTCGATCTTCGCGCCCGACTCCTTCACCACCTTGGCCCACTTGGGCATCTCGGCCGTCAGAAAGCGCGCAAAGGCCTCGGCGTCGAGGTAGGCCGGGTCGGCGCCCTGCGCCACCATGCGATCGCGGATTTCCGGCGTCTCCAGCACCTGGCGCAAGGCAGCCGACAGCCGCTGCACCGCCTCGCGCGGCGTGCCGGCCGGCGCGAGAAAACCGTAGAAGCCGACCACCTCCATGTCTTTGTAGCCGGCCTCCACCAGCGTCGGCACCTCGGGCAGCGCCGCGTTGCGCGCGCGGCTGGTCACGGCGAGCGCGCGCACCCGGCCCTGGCGCGCGTACTGCGCCGCCTGCGGCACCGACTCGGCCATGAACTGCACCTGGCCGCCCATCAGGTCGTTGAAGGCCGGCGCGCTGCCGCGGTAGGGAATGTGCACCATGTAGATGCCGGCGGCGCGCTTGAACATCTCGGGCACCAGGTGCGAAATGCCGCCGTTGCCGGCCGAGCCGTAGTTGAGCTTGCCCGGATTCTTCTTGGCGTGCGCGACGAACTCCTGGATCGTGCCGGCCGGCACCGACGGATGCACGATCAGCGCCAGCGGCTGCTGCGCGCTGCGCGCCACGGGCACGAAGTCCTTGAGGGTGTCGTAGGGCAGGGG
>Ga0209990_10003638_pt1 | contig 11217 bp, 28 predicted proteins | sample NOAtaG_6_FD_187304 | JGI IMG/M metagenome (GOLD analysis project Ga0209990, IMG submission 187304) | Freshwater lake microbial communities from Lake Erie, under a cyanobacterial bloom - NOAA_Erie_Diel5S_2200h metaG (SPAdes) (version 2) | ecosystem: Environmental > Aquatic > Freshwater > Lake ...
CCCCCACCCACCCCAAATAACCTAGCAATATCAGTAACTTAGCAACGCCTAGCAACGTAGCAACACCACCCTCACCGCTAACCCCTTGATTTCCCTAGCATTTCCAAAATTGTGAAGGTTGTGAAGGTTCCCGGCGTAATCTCCCCCCTCTACCCTTATCCCCTCCACAGGTAGCAGGGAGCCCCTCACAACCCTCACAACCTTCACAAACCCAATAAAATCAACCCTCTACCCGTGAGAGTGTGTCCCCCAGCACCTTCACACTCCCAGCAGGGCAAAATTCGTGCCAAATCAAAATTTTCGCTGAAATTTCAACGGCTTGCCCGAATTTTAACCACCATTACAAATTTTTAATTTTACATTTCGGCGCATCGCGGCCAATCTGCGCCTCGACCCGCCGCCCTTCCCTGTGGCGAGGTTCCCCACCCTACCGTAGGAGGATCCTATGACCAACTACCGCAAGGTTGACTACCGCATGGTGGACCGGGCTGTCCGCAATGCCATCTACGACACCGTCGTGGACGGCAATATGCCCCACCCCGATGTCATCGCGGTGAAGGCAACGGTCATGGCCGTTGATGCCGGTGTCCCCGCTGGGTTCGCCTTGAGGCACGGTCGTGCCGCCGCCATGGTGCGGTGCAACGTCCACAGGTTCTTCCGTTGCAGGAGGGCAGCCTGATGCAGTCCCGTCCCATCTTCGAGATAGCTGCTGAAATCAGCAGCGACTGGAACAAGCCCTACTTCGGGGCTATCCCCTACATCAACGCGATGCACACCCTCGTCGATCTCCAGAGCCGCTACGGCATGGATACCGCCAAGAGCATCCTCGCATACTTCCTCGCCAACTCCGGCACATGGAGGGGCGAGACCGCCAAGCGCATCAAGGCCGAACTGAAGGCCATCCTCAAGGGCTGAGTGCCTAGCTTGGAGGGGGAGCTGCGGTTCCCCTTCTGAGGTGTGCAATCCCGCCACCACCATCACGGAGAAACCATGTTGACCATGCCCCCCTCCACCCTGCAGTACGTCTACCGCATCGAGCATGAACACCTCTCGGGGTGGGAACCCTTCGGTGACGAGGTATATCCCACCCCCTCCGCCGCCTTGGAGGAACTCATGGACTTCGTCCTGACTTCGGTCCTTGACCACCACAAGGACAACCCCGAGGAGGCATACCGTCTCAGCGAGTTTCGCATCTCCGCCTCCAAGGATGGCGGCGAGTTCCTCCCCTGCATTCATGTGGAGGATCTGCCATGATCACCACCGTTGTCCTTCCGCCCAACATGGGCGCCATCCGGGCCTTCCTCAAGGCTCACCTCAAGATGATGTCCTTGGGGATGAAGAACTCCCGCCTCTCAGGGAGGCACCTCTTGGAGCAGGTGTCCCTGCACACCGGGAAGACCTACAAGCGGGGCCAGTATGACCTCGCCATCCGTGACCTCGAAGCACTGGAGACCTGAGATGTACACCTACACCGTGGAAACCGTGGACCAGCTCACGGCAATCACCACCCGCCTCCTTCGGTACGGCATCGGCTTCCGTGCCTCCTACGACAACAACGAGGCCCACTGGGTCATCGAACTGACGGGGGCCCACTAATGCGCCCCCACCCCATCATCAAGGGCATCGTGGAACTCATCGTCTTCGGTGCCACCCTGGCTCTCCTCCTCACCCTCGTCACCCTCCTCAACGTGGAGTAACCCCCTAAGGCCATGCGTCCGGCGCAGTGCAGCCCCGCGAACTTTGCGTAGCTCGCCGCGCCGAACCCGTGCCACGATCCTCGCCCCGCAACCCCTACCCATTCAAGGAAACCCTAACGATGATCCGTAAGGAAGCATGGGACCTCGTCGGCGGTCTCTCGAAGCCCGGCAAGATGCCGTGGTGGAGCTACTCCATCCCCGCCCAACGTTGCAAGGTGGGCTCCAAGCTTGCCAAGGTGGAGGGCACCGTCTGCCACGGCTGCTATGCTCTCAAGGGGAACTACAACTTCCCCAATGTACAGCAGGCAATGGAGCGGCGCCTCGCCTCCCTCAAGGATCCACGCTGGGTGGACGCTATGTCCTTCCTCCTCCTCGATCTCGCCGGTAAGAAGCCCCGCTTCTTCCGGTGGCACGACAGCGGTGACCTCCAGAACATCTCCCACCTCCACAAGATCGTGGCCGTAGCCAAGCGTACCCCCGACATCCACCATTGGCTCCCCACCAAGGAGAAGGGGCTCGTCCTCTCCTACGTCAACCCCTTCCCCACCAACCTGACGGTGCGCCTCTCCGCCTACCACCTCGATGCCACCATCAAGGGTGAGGGTTTGCCCACCTCCTCCGTCACCACCGAGGGCGACGAAACCTGCCCCGCCTACACCCAGGGTGGCAAGTGCCTATCCTGCCGCAAGTGCTGGGATCCCGCCATCCGCAACGTCTCCTACCCCAAGCACTGAGGAGAACTGAGATGCCCCTACACGCAGATGACCTCATCACCTCCTTGAAGATGGCTGCAGCACGTAACGACGATCTATCCGTGGCCTTGGATGCAGTGGATTACATCGAGCGGCTTCGTGCTGCCCTCAAGCCCTTCGCTCAATTGTTCCTCTTCCCCGACGATATCGGAAAGGATACAGCACAAGATTTTAGGTCCGATCCAGACTGGAGCGAAGCACACAACGACATGACCGCCGACGACCTATACGTCAAGCGTGGCCACATTCGTGCTGCCCGCAATGCCCTGAAAGGAATGTAACGATGACCCTTCAAGAATCCTTCAACCACATCTGCCGCAACCTTATCGCGGCAACCCGCCCTTCCTTCTATCAGGATGACACCGGTCTGACACACTGCCAATACCGGGGGGAATATGGCGCTAAGTGCGTCGTCGGCTGGCTCATCCCCGACGAATACTACACTCCCCTCATGGAAGGTAAGGGAGTGGTGCGTCTCTTTGAGGCTCATCCTGAACTTCGCCGGGAAGTTCCCCTCATCCAACCGTGGCGCACTGGCGACATCGCAGTCCTACAGCAAATCCATGATGCCGCTGCCCTGAAGTGGCGCCCCGGCATGGACTGGGGCAGCATCATGCGCGCCAACCTCACCGAGTTTGCCGCCGACAACAACCTCAAGATGGAGGTCTGACCATGACCCCTATCCTCTTCGGCAAGCCCCGCGTCAACCGGGCCCTGCGTCCCCGGCCTGACGAAACCATCCGCCGTACCTTCAACCGCTACAACGAGGAGAACCCCGAACTACCCGTCGAAGACATCCTCAAGATGACCGCATCCCACCACTCACTCACCGTTTCCGCAACCATCGCTGCCCTCTGGGGCTAAGGAGCTACCATGAAGTACGTCATCAACCGCAACTTCCCCATCCCCACCAAGGGGACCCGCCTCTACCCCTTCAACCAGATGCAGGTAGGGGACAACATCTTCGTCCCCCTCCCCGAGGGACACCGTGCCCGCAACGCCGCCTACCAGTACGCCTTCAGGGTGGGCGTCAAGTTCATCTCCACCACCACCTACCACCGGGGCGCGGTGGGCATCCGCATCTGGAGGGCAGCATGATCCACATCGTGAAGACCCCCAACGGGGACGTTCACCCCGCAGTGGTGGTGTCCCCCACCCTTGCCATCCCCCTCTACGAGAAGCCTTGGGGGGTGTGCAGCAAGGTGCTGGGCTGGCAACAGGCGGGGCTTCACCGCCCCTCCTACGCAGTCCTCTCCCAGCCATGGCGTACCTACCAGAGGCGACGCCACCTGGGTTCCCTCTCCTTCGAGGATCGAGTCCGCATGGTGCAGGCAGCAGTGGCCCGCCCCGAACTCCTCCCCGAACTGCGGGACACCTTGTGAAACTCAGCTACATCTTCATCATCGTCATCATCCTTTTGCTCGTATTGTGAGGTAACCCAATGCTCATCGAGATCAACAATACCCACCAGTCCGCAGGCCTCACCAAGGTCTGCGACTTCGCCATCGAAACCAATGGGGTCATGATCAAGGCGCTGACCTCGCGCCTCTACTCCAACCCCATCGCCTCCATCGTGAGGGAGCTGGCATCCAATGCACTCGATGCCTGCCGCACCCATCCCATGGTGGTGAGCATCCCCACCCCCCTTGATCCCGCCTTCCGTATCAGGGACTTCGGGCAGGGGCTTGCCCCCACCCAGATGGCGGAGGTCTTCACCCGCTTCGGTGCATCCACCAAGCGTGACACCAACTCCCAGATCGGTGGCTTCGGCCTCGGTGCCAAGTCGCCCTTCGCCCTCGTCAACTCCTACACCATCATCTCCTACCACGGGGGCCACAAGACCACCTATGTGGCCAGCATCACCGGCAACGGGATGCCCGCCCTCCACGAGGTGCATCGCATCCCCTCAGGGGAGACTGGCCTCGAGATCGTGGTGCCCGCCGACCCCTCCCCCCAGTGGGTGGAGGCACTCTCCCAGATCCAGTTCTTCGAGCCTCGCCCCCTCATCAAGGGCTGCACCTTCGACTACCCGGACCCCCTCCATGAGACCCCCGCGTACCTCGTCATGCCTTCGGGCGGGGCCAAGGTCCTCGTCGGTCCCGTCGCCTACCCCCTCGCCAAGGATCGCCTCACCAATAACACCATCCCGCCCATCGTCCTCAAGCTGGGCATCGGCAGCATCGAGGTCACGGCATCCCGCGAGGAGATCGTCTACTCCGCATCCACCGTCGCCACCTTGAAGGCCCACCTCCACCAGGCAGTCACCGACTACAGGACTGTGGTGAACACCCTCCTCTCAGGCTGCACCAACGTCTACGATATGTGGCGCATCCTTGAAGGCGCAGTCCTCTATCCCGAGTGGAACTACCACAAGGACGGGCACACCTACACCGTCCATCAGCGCAGCGTCAGCATCCCCACCCACGGTTACCGCCACGTCGTCCGCAGCCCCCGTAGGAAGACATGGCGCATCAACTCTTCCGGCAGCTCGACGCTCAACTACTATAAGGAGGATGTCATCTACCTCGAGGATGACAGCCGCAAGTTGCAGGAGAGGATCGCCAACCACTACCCCACCCTCCCCAACGTCATCTCGGGGACCGACATCTACCTCGTGAAGGACCGCACCCACTTCGACCGGCTGGGGATCCCCGTCTACCCCATCTCCTCCCTGCCCTACTCGGGGACCCTCCGTAATTCACCCAAGCCCCGCACCTTCCGCATCGTCAACTCCAAGGACAAGCTGGTCCCGGACCCCGGTCCCTTCACCGGCTACCTCAAGGTGTCCGAGGACCTCGAGTGGCGGGGCCAGGTCCTCACCGGGGAACGCTACAACCTCATGTCTGCGAGGGTCGGCAAGTTCTGTGTCATCACCCCCTCCTTCAGGGGCAGCCTCGATGGGATGCAGGACATCGCCCCCATCTACGACGACAAGGTCCATGAGTTCTGGACGACGGCCGCCCCCCGCCTCAAGGAATGGTTCTCCTTCGCCGGTGAAATCGTCTACTACCAGCGACCCCTCTATGCTGCCTGCGCCAACGCCGGGCTGCTGCCCCCCACTCCCGCCGACCTCTCCAAGGAACCCCACCACCACCGCAACTGGCAGGACATCTCCCTCTTCTGCCCCAACCTCCCTCCCCTCCCCCTCTCCATCGACTACGCAAAGGAGTTCAAGAATGTCTTGCAAACCTACCCCCTGATCCGTACCCTCTTTTCCTGCACGTCGTGGACTTCGCAGGATATCCCCGCAATCACCGACATCGTTCGTACCCTCATCAAGGAGTGATCCATGTATCCCCATCTCATCACCGACAACACCATCACCATCATCCGTGACGGTGCCATCTCCACCATCACCTCGCAGGCTCCGAGCTTCTCGGCGGTCCTCGATGCCATCAAGTCGGGCAACTGGGACGAGGCCGTGGATCTCATGACCCCCCGCCATGCCGTCGAGAGCTACGTCGGTGGGTCCCTCACCATCGACGGGGGCAACCTCTACAAGGATGGTCACCTCATCGACCATGCCATGGTCTCCCACATCCTCACCATGAGGGGGAAGGGGTTCGACGTCGCCCCCCTCATGGCCTTCCTCGACAAGGTCCTCGCCAACCCCTCGATGCGCAGCCGTAACCAGATCTGGCGCTTCGTCTCCACCAACAACATCACCATCACCCCCCAGGGTAACCTCCTCTTCTACAAGAAGGTGAAGTCCGACTACTACGATATCCACACCGGGCACAGCTACTGCTACACCGTGGGATCCACCCACTCCATGCCTCGCTCCGAGGTGAACGACGACCCCGAAGTCACCTGCTCCTTCGGTCTCCACGTCTGCAGCTACGAGTACCTCCGTAACTTCCGTGGCGACCGCACCCTCATCTGCGAGGTGGACCCCGCCCACATCGTCTCCGTCCCCATCGACTACGAGAACACCAAGGTCAGGGTCTGCCAGCTCACGGTCCACTCGGAGGTGGAGAACCCCACCCCCATGGCCACCGAAGTCCGCTCCTTCTGACAACCTCGGTCCCCCTGCCCCAAGGTGGGGGGACCATCCCCCTAAGGAGAATTCCATGACCGACAAGGACACCCTCGACAAGGTCTTCCTCAAGTGGAAGGAGCTGCGCGATCTCATCGGAGAGGCACACTCCGATCCCCAGGACAAGGCACTGGCCATGATCGACGCCTCCCTCAGGATCACTGCCTCGGAGATCGTCGCCGCCTTCAACTCCGACGACTACCAGCGGGTGGCCATTGCCTTCTCCCTCGATCTGCGTAAACTGCTCGAGGAAGTCACCGACTACGAGACGAGCAGGCACCACTGATGGACATCGAAGACATGACCGAGGAGGACTACCATGCACTCGCCCAGCAGCTCGCCGCCACCCTCGCCCGATACCGAAAGGCAAGGGGAGAACCCACCGACGACACTGCAGATGGCAAGGAAGTTCCACCGACTGGCGGCTGACGCCGAGTGGGATGGCAACACCACCCTTGCCCAACACTACCGCAAGATTTCCATAACCTATCACCTGCGACACGATGACGGAGATCTCTATGACCCACCCTTCTGATCCCATCGACGGCATCGCCGCCGCATGGTGCCTCCGCGAATACCCCCACAAGGAGTGGGCCGCGATGTCCGAGGAGGAACGTGGATGGTGGCGGCAAGATGTCATCGCCATCCTCGCCGCCATCGAGGCCGCAGGCTACACCCTCACCCCCAAGGAGACACCATGAAAGTCATGTGTCCAGGCTGCAACGGTACAGGACGGAGACTAGGTTCCCACAGAGGCCTCGACTTGAGGTGCCACGCCTGCCAAGGTACGCGGGTACAAGCCGTCACCAACCATTCCCAGTTCCAGATGAACCGCCACCTTCGTCGCGCCTACATGAAGGTCAAGCGGTCGGGTCCCGTTCCCCTCACCCTCATCAAGGGAGAAACCCCATGCGCATCCTGAGCCCCGAGCAAGCCTACTTCGCCCAAGAAGCCGCCAGCGAGGAGCAGCAGCGCGTCCAGTACTCCCTCTACCTCGTGGAGAAATCCCAAGCCTTCACCCTCAAGGCAATCACCGCCTATCTCCAAAGTCTGCGCGCCGTCATCGACGCCGAAAGCAACGAGGGTGGCAACGGCACCACCGTCACCGACGAGGACTGGAAAAGCACCCTCAACATGGCCCACGACTTGGTCCACGAGTTGGGCTATGACCAGGTCCGCGTAATCAAGGAGAGGGCTGGCATATGACCCGCCCCCATCTCATCACCTACACTGCTATCGCCTACACCATCATGTGGGCCTGCGCCATCTGGGAGTCACTGCCATGAGCGACAAGATCGAGGAGATCCGCGAGCGGTATGCGGGATACAGCCTGAACTCAGGCAATGCTGGCAAAGCAAACGAAGATCGCGGCTGGCTGCTGGCCGAGGTCGAGCAGCTGCGCGCAGACAACGAGCAGCTGCGCGCAGACAACAAGCGGCTGCGCGAGGCGCTTAAACCGTTCGCTTTGGAGGCAAAAACATATGATCCCCCCGAAGGAGATGACGGGCATCCCGCGTGGGCATCTCGCTTCACCTGCGGCAATTTACGAGATGCACGCAATGCGCTGGAGGGCAAGCCATGAGTGAGTGGGACGGCAAGGTGGTGGTTTCCACGCCCGGTGGGCAACTTATCGAGATGTCGCTGGGCGAGTATGTCGCGCGCAAAAATGCGGAGATCGAGCGGCTGCGCGAGGAGATGCAGAGCGCGAAGGCTGATGCGTGGGACGATGGATACGAGGCTCACCGTCAGATGATCGAGGGCATTGCCCGCAAACCCAGCAACCCATACCGATGAGGAGGAAGCCATGACCGACAAGATTGAGGAGATCCGCAGGCGTCACGAAGAAGGCGGCATTGACAAGTTGCCGATGGCGGCGTTCGCCGAGGCGCACCATGATCGCGCCTTCCTGCTAGTTGAGGTCGAGCAGCTGACCCTCCAGCGTGACAAGGCGTGGGCCGAGGTCGAGCATCTGCGCGCCGAGAACGAGCGGCTGCGCGAAGTGCTTGTCGCAATGCACATCGCAGCGGCGGAAGACGGCGAAGTTTGGATTACGCTAGCTCTGCCCTCCTCCGAGACGACCGTGGCGGCACACCTAGGTAGCGAGCAGCGGCTGACTGGAGCGGTGGCGCTGCTGTTTGAGCAGATCCGCCGCAACGCGTTGGAGGCCAAGCCATGACCAGGCCAAGGGAAGCGCAACTGGAGCTGCTGCTGACGATCTCAGAGGGTCTGTCTCGCGGATCAGGTGAAATGCTGCGGGTCTCCCCGACAGACGCCATGCATGCTCCGTCGTGCGGCCTCGCAATTCGCGATGCCGTCGAGGAACTCAAGTGGATGCGCGAGGAGATCGAGCGGCTGCACAACGAAGACACCAAGACCAGACACGCCCTGAAAGGATGGGTCTACGTCCCCCCGGATGGCGGAGATGAGCCTACCCATGAGCGTGTCGCGGCGGTCGTGGCCGAGGTCGAGCGGCTTGAGCGCGCGAGACGCTGGAGGTGAAGCCATGACCGACGACAAGATCGATGGGCAACGTCTCGCACGCTTGGCGATTTATAACTGGACCGGCGAACTCTGGATTGCCGACCGCATCGACCGTCTCATCCGCAAGCGAATGGCCGAGGCGTGGGAGGAGGGATGGTTCCACAAAACCGCAGGGACTAAATTGGACGACAACCCATACCGAGGGAGGAGAAGGAAATGATCCCTTGGAGATGGGTGCGGGAGAAGGGGACGTGGGCATCAGCGAAGGCCAACTACAAGGGGGCCAAGCCCAACGTCGATCCCCTCGTGCGCCACCTGGGCACCCTCCTCGAGGGCGACGCCGGGTTTCTCCTTGACATCTGCCGCCGCGCCGGGATACACCGGCAAACCCTGCGACGATGGCTGGCGGGCGAGCGCACCCCCAACCTCGCTGACTTCCTCGCAGTCCTTCAAGTTACTGGCCACACCCTTACCATCAAGAGGATACCCCATGATAACCAATAAGTTCAACCTGCCCACCCCCATCTACAATGCAGTCGTCAATGACGACTACGACGATGGCGGCGCGGACATCACTGCCTCTTCCCTCTGGAAGCCCACCCAGATGGTGGCCCTCACCCGCAAGCATCGCAACGAGCTGGAGGTCGATGCCTCCGATCTCCTCGGCACCCTCCTCGGCAAGGCACTCCACGAGTACGTCTCCAGGCGGGACAACGAGGCAGTGGTGGAGCAGCGCATCTTCACCCACGTGGAGGGCAAGACCCTCTCGGGGCAGTTCGACCGCCTCATCGTGGAGGACTCCACCATCCAGGACTACAAGGTTACCAGCGTTGCCCGCTTCAACCACCAGAAGGGGGAGGCCGAGTGGGAGCAGCAGCTCAACACCTACGCCTTCCTCCTGCGCCGCCACGGCATGGAGATCAAGTCTTTGCAGGTGGTTGCCATCCTCCGTGACTGGATGGAGTGGAACACCCGCAACCTCGACTACCCCACCCTCATGGTGCAAGTGGTGGACATCCCCCTCTGGTCTCCCGAGGAGGCAGAACGTCGCATCTCGCAGCGCGTCAAGGAGCATGACAGTCCCCAGCCCTGCACCGACGAGGAGCGGTGGCACCGCCCCCCTAAGTTTGCCGTCATGAAGAATGGGCGCAAGTCTGCCATCAAGCTCTTCGACACGAGGGAGGACGCCGCCGCCTTCATCGCCAGTGCCACCGACGCCCGCTACCTCTACCTTGAGGAGAGGCCCGGCTCCTACCTGCGCTGCCAGAAGTATTGCAGCGTCGCCTCCTTCTGCCCGCAGTGGCAGGCCGACCCCACCCGCACCCATGTTGAGGAGTAAGAAGGCGCGGGCCGCCATCCTCATGCAGGTCACTGAGTTCACGGCGCAGTCGGTGTGCCGTGACTTTCCCATCCTCTCCCTCCCCGATGTGCAGGCGCAGCTAGCCCTCCTCATCAAGGAGGGGAAGGTGGAGACGGTGGCCCGCCTGAGGGGAGCCAATGCCCACGGGACTGTCACCATCTACACGGTGGTGCGCACTCCCCTCCCCAAGGATCCAGAGAAGCACCTAGCCCGGCTGATGGGAACCCTTCGCTATGACAGTCCTCGCCCTCCTCATCTGCTACCTCCAGCCCAACCTCGAAACCCTGACCATCGACCGCATATGCAGCGGCTACCATGAGGTAACCCATGGCTACCAGGAATGCCAGGCAGTCGCCCGACGAATGCGCGCAGCCTTCCACCCCCCGGCGAAGGTCGTCCTCCACGAGTGCTTCAAGGCACACGCACATTGGGGGTTCGATCTTCAAGGGGTCCCGACAGTTGATGATCCTCGTGGCAGTGGAGGCTCGACCTTCACTCTGCGAGGAGATAGCAACACTCGTCGTTGACCATCTCAACCGGAGAAAGAAATGAACCCCGTAGATATCGCAGCCCACATCGAAGCCCTCAACCTCTTCATGGTCAACGCCATCGTGAGGGGCCGCCTCGAAGTGAGGACTTCTGACGAGCAGACCGCCCTCGAGTACTACACTCGGTTCACCGACATGGTCACCGCCGCCGAGTCCTTCCTTGGCATCAACTATGACAAGGACATCCCATGACCCCGTGGGATCGACGCTTCCTCGACCTTGCCCACCATGTCTCGCAGTGGAGCAAGGACCCATCCACCAAGGTGGGCGCAGTCCTCGTGGGCCCGGACAAGAGGCAGGTAGCCCTCGGCTACAACGGGTTCCCCCCGGGTATCCAGGATGC
>Ga0209990_10003646_pt1 | contig 11180 bp, 6 predicted proteins | sample NOAtaG_6_FD_187304 | JGI IMG/M metagenome (GOLD analysis project Ga0209990, IMG submission 187304) | Freshwater lake microbial communities from Lake Erie, under a cyanobacterial bloom - NOAA_Erie_Diel5S_2200h metaG (SPAdes) (version 2) | ecosystem: Environmental > Aquatic > Freshwater > Lake ...
TAGTGAACCATTAGACGGAATTTGCACAACCTTGAAGTCAAAAGCGGCAATTATTTCGGCAAGATCAAGTCTTAAGAAAGGTTCCCCACCTGCAATATCTAACCAAAAAAGTTTTCCTACTTGCTTTCCTAAGTCTTGATACTGGGCAAGGGTCATATCTCGCTTAGGAGAGAAATCAATAAAGCAATGATCGCAACGAAAATTACAATTGTTGGTGACATGCAAAATCAAGTGCTGTAACTTTTGCTTTGTCAAGTATTCTGCGAGACTGAGAGTATAGTCAATTATCATAGATTTATTCTCTTTATTTATTACTCATAAATTGCTACTGATCGCTACAAATTGGTATTGAGAGAATAGGTGATTAGGTTCTCTCAAAATCAACATTTTCATAAATGAGTGATAGCGGAAGATTGAGATCTATACTAGTTAGTTGAACTTCAGGATCGCTGATGCTTAGATCGGAACTATTGATGGTTAGATATTCCCAGACTTCAGCGCGATCGCTGCGGCGATAAAACTCAATTCTAGGAGCATCTGAATTGATGAGTATATATTCTTGCAATGAGTCGATCTGGAGATAATTGCGTAATTTAATGCCGCGATCGCGACTTTCTGTAGCAGGGGATAAGACTTCAGCGATTAAGCAAGGGTATTGCAAAAACTCACGAGCATAGCGATCGCGAGGATCGCAAGTAACAACTAGATCGGGAAAGTAATAAACATTACTCGGAATTGTCATAAGTTTCGCATCTCCACCAAGAATACGACAACCTTTACCGCGTAAATGATTTCGGATTAGTACAATTAGATTCAGGGCGATTTCGTTGTTTTCCAGCTTTCCCCCAGTCATCGCAATAACCTCTCCATATTCATATTCATATCGACCTTCTTGCTGTACTTCCCAATCTAGATATTCTGTAGGTGATAGGCTAGGCGATGAAATAGTAGCAATCATACATTTTGCCCATAATTTTTGGATTAGCTATAATTATAAATAGTGTTTGGCGATCGCAGTTTTGTATAGAGGATTTAGGCGATCGCTATATTCGGTAATCGAGAAAATGGGAATAGGCGATCGCATAAAATCAAATCAAAAATTTAAAACCTGATTTCTAACCCCTCTGTCGTTATATCCGAAATCAATTTTGATGCCACAGATAAGCGCACTGAGCTTGAACACGAAATAATAGCAGTTTGCTTAATATTGCGTCATAATGAGATGTAAACCTTTGCAAAATCTGACATAGTCTAGAACGATGACATCTGCTCCTAAAGCTAACTCTGAGAAACCTGCGCCGAAAAATTTAGATTCTAAATGTAGTCTCCAGGTCTTCTTAATGCGATAAACGGATTGGCAGATTCAATGGTATGAGTAGGATAATGAACGCACGCATCGGCGATCGCAGTCTTCCAATCTTGATGATCATCAGTCCATAGTGGATGTCTCAGAATACGGATTGTCTGGCGTTGACGGCTTTGATGCACAAAACCAGTTAAATTGCCGAATGATATTGGATCTCCATAACCTAAACGCTTAAAAGTAGCAGGGATTGAACCTCGTGGATCTCGAACGACATTTTGCCAATGTGTGTTTAGATCAACGATCGCATTAGGGTCAGATAAAATATTCGCCATGTCTAATGCTAATCGCCAATCTAGTAATCCATGATAGGCAAGGTTTCGATAGTCTCGTAAGCATAAGTTACAAGAAGTATCGCAATGATCTCCATGATTTTCCCAGAGACTAGCAATGCTTCCAGAAACAGCAGGATTTGCTTGTTCTAAGAGTTTTGTAAATTCAGCAGGTTGGGCTAAAAATCGGCAGTAGCCAGCACCATTTTCGAGACTATCGCAAAGGAAAGCCTCACCAATTACTCTCCCTGTTGCATCTACAGAAGATCGAAAGCCTGCTTGTAGCTCATCGACATCAACATCAAGATGAGCCGCCGCCGCTACTCTTAACCCAAAAGCTAGTGAATATAATGCAGCACGTCCTTCTATAGTTTTTGGATCGGCAAATATACCAGTACTCCAGTTAGAAATCCCGACTAGTAAAATATCTGTTTTACGCCTTGCTAGTAATGCAATACGATATGACTCTCCAGAAGTGCTGACTAGACTTCCTGTAGCCGATGACACGGCATAAGCACCATCACTAAATCTATTAGAGATTTTTGCTGCTTGAAAATCGAAGCCACCATGATTACCATTTTCATTGACCGAAAGAATATGATCATTGAAGGCGGAGATAGAAGCATTGAGAATAGGTGTTGGTTTGGTAGTCTCAGAATTAATACTTATAGATGGACGTGTTGATCTTGGTTGCCACTCAAAGCGTCCGTCAAAATCTCTAGGTTGTAGATTAGTAAAGAATCCTTTTGGTTCTCTTGCATCCAAGCAGCGTAATGATGGCTCTTGTCTTTTACAGACAGGACATTCTACAACTTGCGGATTTCCAATATTGGGAGAAACTAAGGTAGTAAAGGGATAAACGACGGCTTGACAATTACTACATAATCCTAATGACTGATTTGGTTCTGATATAGCAGGAGCAAATCCTGATTTTGATTCAACTCCATTATTTTTAGGATTGCCTGTAGGACGCAACTCTACAACACCACATGATGTATGCACAGCCTTATCTCTAACTGTTTCTGAATTGGGAGCAAATTGACTAATGGCTGTATCTAAATCACGATCAATCGTTCCCTTATCAGACCATTTAGTATGCAGTAGGCGTACTCGTGTCGGAAAGCCAAACATTGGTAGTTTTCCTGCGTTAGCTAGGCGCTCACTTAAAGCATTTTGAGTATAGGTAGGTTCGTTAACAATCTTGCGAATTTCATCAACAAGCTCATTACGAAGATAGTCCAACATTTCGCGATCGCTAGACTGAGGGAGTGTACTCTGGATTTTTAGTGCATTTAAGATAGATAAAATGCTTGGTTCGTTCGTTGAATCGTTTAACCAATCAAAAATCTGAGGTTCATAGGTTGCCCAATCTTCTACAGAACCAAACTCTCCATGCACGTTATCAGTATCAGCAGAGTTACTAATTCCTGTCTCAGTAAAGGCTTGTCTTAATATCTCTTTGGTCAAAACACGTTGAAAAATCTCTTTACTTCTCATGTCTACATAGGGAGGCGGTGGTGGATCACCTGTAATACTTTCGGGACGCTGAAAATAAAAATCATCGTGACTTCTACCTCTACAGAATGTAACCGCCAAAGAAACACCCGCAGATCGTCTACCAGCACGACCCACGCGCTGTTGATAATTAAAACGGCGAGGTGGCATATTTGCCATCATCACAGCAAGCAAAGCGCCAATGTCAACACCTGCTTCCATTGTGGTTGTGACACTGAGTAAGTCAATACCCTGAACTTTCGGAGTTTCACCTTCGATAAAAATATCTTGGAACCAGCGTTGGCGTTTTGTTCTTTCCTCCTTTTCTGTTTGTCCAGTTAGTTCAGCAGCATTCATCCGAAAAGCTTCACCAGACTCTTGAGCTAGGTAGTTGTAGTAATCCAAATCTGTTGTGATGTTATCTTTGATGAGGGCAATATTTGGCGTGCTTGTATCTCTTCCGCTATTACATTCTGGACAAATACCACCCGCAGCATGAAGATAAAAAGCGTTACACTGCTCACATCGATACCCCGACTTCAACTCATTATTGTCTAATTTAGATGGTGGGACTAGATAAAGGTTATCAGGATTTAGAATAAGATTGTTAAAACCAACATCAGCAACTCCTAATCGCATTAGTTGTTGTTGAATATCATGAGAATTAGTGCTTGTGCGATTAATGTAACGCTCTGCAAATTTAGGTAAATCAGAATTACTGCCAATGGGTTTATAGGGAGAATAACTATGTTGTTTGCGGACTCCTAACATCCGAATTACAGAATCCATAATTTGAATAAAACTTGGAGAAGGATCGCCGTGAAGTAAACAGCTAACCCAACCTTGACCAAACCCTTCTAGGTGTCTGGTAGTATGCCGAAACAGAGTAACCATTAACTCATTCGCTAACTTGGCTTCTAACTGATTTTGATGATTACTTTGTTCAGTGGTAAGAGTTCCTTTTGTGTTAACTGGTATGGCTGACCAGTTGTAGAAGTCATACCAAGGTTTTAAGCTTGATCCAGCGCCGATTCCTGTTCGATAATTTAGAGAGCGAAATTCAGTGCCTCCTGGACAAATTCCATATTCTAATAATGCATCTCGAACTCGGCGGCGTAAATCCATCAAAGGAATGCGATCGGGATATCTTTGAAGTGTAGCAACCCATTCATTTCTAGCTTGCGGATTGAAAGGCTGCATATTCATAACCCAAAATAGAGCCTCATTGGTCATCGTCGGATTAGCGGCTACAAAACGATCCCGTCCGATCATGTCATTGGTATCTGGTGATCCACGGTTAATAACTTTGGCATGAAGCTCAGAATTTAAAGATTGCAACCTATTGAGACTATCGGATGAGACACAAGCAAGACGAAGAAAAGATTCTAGGTCACTCCAATAGGTATTAAATGATTTAATGAATAACATCCAAACCATATCGCGATAATGGTCTTGCTCCATTCCTGCGGCAAGTTTAGCCGAATCTTGACGGCTATCGGAGAAAATAACTAATTTACGAGAAGATCGGCTGTTAGGAAGTGGGACAGGCATTTCACGAAAAAGCCCTCTAGCGATAACCTGACATGATTTTTGAAACCCAGTCCGATGAATCCGAAGAGGAGATGGTAATATTTCACGCTTACCATAATCAGCGTCACATCGTGGGCATTTTGTCGGTAGCGCTGCAACGTTGGGATGATCTCCAATTACTTGATAGAGCCATCCCGTAATTTGATCTTCATCATCAGATTTTGGAGGAGTAGGCGTGGGATCGAGAACTCCTGTAACTCGATTAAGTTTTGCTTTTATCCATTTACGGTTAATTTTATCTACTGACCACTCTAAATCTTGTGGTTGTGTACTCCAATTAGGCTTGTCATGAGGCAAAGACCAAAACACTCGATAATTGTCATACCGTTGATCGAGAGCGACTTGATCGGGAATACCTTCTAAATTAGGCTGATCGGGGGTGAGAATTTCAATACTTTTCCCATTATTACCAACTTGGCGAGTAGCCTTATAACCGCCTAACATAACTTCGCCACAGACTTCACAAACAATCAGATCGAGTACACGAGAACCACAAGAACAGGTCAGGCTATGATTTGCATGGACTGCGCCAATCGTGGGAGGATTACGATCGCTTATTCTCCGTTCTTGAGCAACTGAAGGATCGTCACACTTAGGATTTGTACAAGCCCAGAGTTTTTGCAGATTATGGAAAAATAAATGTCCGCGTACAGGTTGAGGCGATCGCCCATTAGATGACAAAGTAGACATTCCTAATGACAGGAGAAATCCGCGCATCGAGTCAGAAACAAGTTTGTCTTCTACTCGTTGTTGAGGAAATAATTGATCGTCTAGATCCCTAACACTTGTGGCGCGAACAATACCTTCGCTTTTTTGGCGTTTTATAGCATCTACTTCTTGGCAAGCATCTCTTAGTGCATCCGAAGCACCGATACTATCCAAAGCATCCCCCAATTGATTCATCTCAGGATTGCCATCTGAAGATCCGCCTAGATTCTTTGCTAAATCCGCCATAGCTGATCGCGATAAATCGTTTTCGATGTCTGGTGGTTGCATAGGCTTAAATGGATCGGGCTGCACGGCTTGGGCAAACTGAGCAAAATGTTTACCAAAAGCTGAGAGATTATGTCGCGAATCTGACACGGGAGGCACTTGATTCCCTTCGATAAACTCAAAATTATCGCGCCCAAAAAATTGCCTGAGAAAATCTTTCCCTGACACATTATTGTCAAGACTGGCTGTAGTGGTCAGAATCCTTAGCTGTGGAGAATCTGGCGTAAGCCCTATGCGGTGATAAAGTAAGCGTAGAAGGTAAGCAACTTCTGTTCCTGGTGTGCCGCGATAGGCGTGAAGTTCATCGATGATTAGAAAAAATTGATTTTCAGGATCGCTTGCAAGCCAGTCACGAGTAGCTTCAAAGATATTGTTTTCAATACTTCGCATCATCATGATGTTGAGCATTGAGTAGTTGGTAATCAGAATATCAGGTGGACAATCTTGCATATCCCAGCGCGATCGCATTTCACTACCATCTAATCGCGGAAAGTAAAATCGCAAGTCTGGATCTGTTAATGGATCACTAGCGATCGCTTGCATGACCTGATCATATTGACGCTCAAGTGTTTCTAATTCTTCCTTTAGCCTCTTGAGGTTAGATGGTTTCTGTACCCCCGAAATAGGTGTTTGCCCTGTATACCGTCCAAATGTAATGCGATTACCGTTTCTTGTATTGTCTAACCAATTATGGACAGAATCACTTTCTAACACTTTTCGCAGTCGCCGTAATTGATCTTCAACTAAAGCATTAAGAGGATAGAGAATTAAGGCGCGAATTGCTTTTGGGCGTGGCTCGTGTGATCGCTGCGACACCCATTTTCCACTAGGATTATCAGTTTTATCCCACCAACGATGATTGGATGGCGGCTGAGTATTTGCAGTCCATGTGGCAGATTCTTTGGCTAATTGAGCAAGTAAAGGCAATAAGAAACATTCTGTTTTTCCTGAACCAGTACCTGTTGTAACGACAATATCTTTTTGGTTGGCAATGGTTGCTTGTAAACTATCCCATTGGTGTTTATATAAATTGATGCTCGGATCGTCAAAGATTGGTTGTGCTAGGTCGGCTAAGCCTCGATATTCAGGCGGTAGTTGGTTAGCAGCAGCAGATAAATTCATATCCGATGAAGGATAAATTGGTACTGGCTCAACCAATGGCGGGATGCTTAAAATCGGATTATTTGGATTGCTCAGATAGTCCAAACGGTGATCGCGTTCTTCGGCAAGCGATCTGTAACGCAGGGGAAATGCGCTCTTGATATAGAGTTGATAAATACGATCAAGTCGTTGATATGCGCCTAGTAAATCATGCATTCTATTTTTTCCTTAATTCAGATTGATATTGAGTTTACTTGCCAGTAATTCCGCTACTTCTGCCTGTACATTTTGATACTGTAAAGTTCGCCCGAAATGATTTGTTTTTACCTCGCTTGGCAAGCATCCCGATGACAAAACTAAGGCACGTTCATAGATTTCTGACCAACGTTGTGACCAAGGAATGTATAAATTATTCGTTGCGCGATCGTACTTTGCACTAAGCCTTTGGTCACTATACTGCAATGCCAAAAATCTTAATCCATACCAATCTCCTTGAAACCAGCGATCGCTAGCTTTATCAAAAAAGCAGATGTGAGGTGATAACTGTGATAGTTGTTGATGTGTCAATTGGTACATCCCCGTAATATCAGGAAAATTACACTCAATAAATCTTGCTTGCTGAATATCATAGTATGCATAGTCATAGCCAAGTATAGGCGCAGAAATACGTGAGAGAGTCTGCATCCATTCTTGCCAAGTTGGTAAAGCTTCTGCAAATTTAAGTGACGCATTACCCACATTTTGTATGGCGATATTGCGATCGCGCAAAAACTCAACCAGTTGATCTATAGCTTCAGGATCTGCTCCAAGCTGAACACGAATACACAAAGGCGCATCTCCTTGTGGTTGCTCAAGGTATTCAATAAATGTGGAATCGCCCAGAATATCTAGAAGATTTGAGCTTCTCTGACCGCATAAAATAAACTCTTGAGAGTCTGGCTGTGAAGCTCTAATTGATACCAATGCGATGGGTGTTCCTGACCATCGTGAACCATCGGCTGAAGTTTCAATATGTCCAAGTAACTTCAACCTTCGTAAAACTCGCTTTGGTTCAGAAATTTGAAGCATGTTACAACCTAATCTAAATGATTCCCATAAGCCACTTCCTAGACTCGAAATCCAGTAAAGCAAAAGATCATAATTTTCTGGTGGCAGAGAATTTGCTATTGCAGTAGATACATCGCCTAGCAAGTTAAATGGGTTTGGATCATCAGTGGGGACTACGGGGTTATAAGGTATTGTGATCCCAAAGTTATAAATCTCCAACTTGTTTTTTACTTGTTTGCGTTCCTCTTTCAGGAAATTGATAATCTCATCATAGTATCTAAAATTGAGGTATTTCGGGAATCGTATATTTAAACGATACTGTTTACTATCCAGTATTTGGATCAGATATTTTTCTACTTCTTGAGGAACTTTATAAAGTATTTCACTCTTGATTAAAAGAAAAACATAAGAATTTATGCTTGAACCACCAGTCTGCTCTATATACATAAACGGTATATGCTCAGACAGATTATTCTTAGTGATTAGATCTTGAATATCACCAATGACATTTTTTCTTCTCTCTTGAGAGCCTTGAATCAAAAATACTTTGTACCACCTAAGCCTCGCCTTATCTCCATTTTTGCTGGTTACACTGATAATCTCGCTATTCATAGATTTCTTCCCCTAAAGCTTGGATCTGACTACCGTTTATTCCTAAATTCCCAATTTTAAGTATTTCTTTCCGTGATGGTTCTCTGGTTTCTAGATCATCCCAATTTACGAAATTTACAATTTTCTGGCTAGACAGCTTGCCACAATTAACTCGTATACCATAACTTCCTGTCCTGACAGTTCCAGATGCCTTGAAAATATTAGGATTAGGAACATTTGTATTCACAATTTTTCGACTGATTGGCACACCTTCTTTTGACAAATCAGTAAAAATTAACACTTCTGCTTGATCGACAAGGCTACTAAAAATAGTTATTACTGGGACATCCTCAATTAGCCAAGCATTTAAATGAGGAACACGAAGTCCACCTGTGAGACAGATTTCGACAGTTGCGGCAGGCTGTAAAGCATCCTTCAGTTGTTTGCCCTCTACACCTAGATCCACGCCTTCCCAATCTTCAGACAAAATCATGCATTGGTGAAACTCTACCCAATCAGCATTATTTTCAAACGCTTTGGCACGGGAATTAAATCTTAAAAGTCGCTCACTCTGTAAGCGTTCTACCATCTCTACCAGTTCTTTTCTACATAGCAAAATAAAGGTCTGACCTAGAGAAGCTTTGCTAAAAGAAGCATAGATTCCCGATTCTGGACAGTCTGGATCTGGAGTTAGAATCCAGAATTCTCGTTTGTCGAGAACCAAGCAAGTAGAAATATCGTTTGACGGCGATCGCCTGATTTGATATCTTGCACCTTGATTTAAAGTTTCTGACGAGATTGGATACTCGAAAATTGGTAAATACCAACCTTCTAAATCGCCTTTTTGCAGACTTGTTGATACTCCATCAATTACAACATTAGCCCCCATTAAATCGATGCCTGTTTTCTGTTTTGGATATAGAAAAAAGTTTGGGTACTCATTAAAAAAGTCACCTTCAGCACGATATATCTGGGCAGTGAGATTGCCATTTTGGGCTTTAGCGCTGTTATTAGAGTCCGATTTCTGCCATGTAGAGATATTTTGAGTAAATTTAGGATTTGCCACAATCTGCTTTTCTAAGGACACTTGGATAGCTTCTTCATCATCCAAAGCATCTTGAACTGCTTTCTTGATAACTTCAAACCTTTGATCATCTCCTTCACTTGTCAACAAATCTCTCAAATGTGGAGTCAAAACCTGAATGTTTCTTCGCAAATAGCTCATAAGAGAGTCTATGTTCCATTGGTTAATTGAACCTTGCTCTTGGACGAGTTCGTATATTTTCGCTTTATCCGCTTTACGAAGAATGCTTTGTGAGATGGGATATCCGATATATTTGGTTGATTTATTTCCCTCATTTGCAGTAGGCACATAGCCTTGAGATTGCAACCAATTATTCCATCTTGCCCACAAAATCGGCTCTATTCTTGGTTGTAAAATCATCCCTTTTGGAGCTTTAGATTCAGAATTAGTTAAGCCTAATGTTTCCCTGAATCTTATATAATAATTAGTCGCATTAATTTCACTATTAGCATCACTAACCATCTCGTAAGCCGTTAAAACCGTTAATCCCAAGAATGCTACACAGTGCGGTGTTTTACTACTCGAATTTTGAATATTAGTTAGATTTATCGTATTTCCACCACTTTTGCTGTAAATCCCTAGTTCTTTTCTTACAGCTTGACAAAAGTCATTCCGCCCACTATCCCCATTGCGTGACGATCTAAACTTTCTACCAATGCGCTCTAGCACGTCGTCATCCACACTGAGATATACCCGCGCCCCCTGTGCCACCCCCATTGTAAAATATTCTACCAATGCTTGATTCCATTCAATATAGCTAGCCATAAGCAGCGATCCCCCTAATTTTGTTTTTATTTATTGTCTATTCCTATATTATTTATGATTATATACTGATTTTATCATTTTTGTTGCATTTTAGAACCACCATCAATTAATGGGTGCGATCACAGATCTCATAGACATCAAAGACATAAAATAATACCTGTTTACTCTCGCCTGAGTCATAACAGCGAAAATATTCAGTAAAATGGATTCACAGCAGATTTGTAATAAGATTAGAAATGAATACAAAATTAGTTGAATCAATCACCCAAATCATCTTCTCTCTTTCAAAAGATGAGCAAGCACTTTTGAAAGAGAAATTATTTCTAGAGTTATCCGAACCATCAACTGAGGAGCTTATGAAACTAGCTCAAATGGGAAGATCATTAGATTTCTTACACAATGAGCCTGATTTATATACACTTGAAGATGGAGAACCAGTTTAGTGAACAAAGGTGACATTGTACTAGTTCCATTTCCATTTACTGATTTGAGTCAAAGTAAACTCCGTCCTGCTATTGTCTTGTGGGCAAACCCAACAAGTACTGATGTAACACTCTGTTTTATTACTTCCCAAAATGTAAGTACTCTAAATCAGGGAGAGTTCATTCTTGATCAATCTGATAGTGAGTTTCAAGAAACAGGTTTGAAAGTAGCCTCAAAAGTTAGAGTTACTCGCATTGTAACGATTGAGAGAAAATTGATCATGAGACGCTTAGGGCAACTGGGAATCGAGCAGTTACAGCGGTTGAATGCAAATATGGTTCAGGCTTTTAAGTTGCAAACTAGTTTGTAGTATTATGAAGTGTAAACCTTTGCAAAATCTGACATAGTCTAGAACGATGACATCTGCTCCTAAAGCCAACTCTGAGAAACCTGCGCC
>Ga0209990_10003647_pt1 | contig 11179 bp, 13 predicted proteins | sample NOAtaG_6_FD_187304 | JGI IMG/M metagenome (GOLD analysis project Ga0209990, IMG submission 187304) | Freshwater lake microbial communities from Lake Erie, under a cyanobacterial bloom - NOAA_Erie_Diel5S_2200h metaG (SPAdes) (version 2) | ecosystem: Environmental > Aquatic > Freshwater > Lake ...
ACATCTAAAGCTTTAATGCATCGAAGAGAGAATTCGTGATTTTATAATTGCCTCTCTAAAAGGCACTATGAACTAAATTATCTATCAAAGCGATCGCACATCAAATAATATTTGTTCTAGTGGAAAATTAATTGATTAATGCTGGTGTATTGCCTACGATGCAGGGGCGATCGCAGTTATTGAGAAATTGAATATCTTGCTTAGTTAATAGCCCAATTTTCGCAAGCGATAACGCTTGCTCAAGGGCAAATTTGCCGCCGCGAATCATGGTAATACTGCGGAGCAAGTCAGACCGCCCCTGCATATCCAGAGCCTCGACGTTACCCTCCTGTATTAAAAACCAAAATCGGATCAGGTTAGATCGTCCGTCTCTAATCGGTCTAGCAATGTACTTCTGAGTAATGTCCTTAATGCCATCGACAATACTGGGATAGTCGGAAAAGATTACGGTTAGTGGGGTTTTTGGCTCATGGTTTAACATCCTGCTTTCGTTGCGATCGTTGACCTCTTGGAGAACTTTCTCGATCGCATCAGTGTTATATCCATTGCAAATAATTCGGGCTTGTGGACAGTGCTTTTGCCATATCTCAGGCTCTTTGATTAAGCAAGCAATTATCTCACCGTCAGCTTTACCAATGAGTTTTGATGAGTTGAAATCCTTGCCCCATCCCGAAGGACAGAACCATGCAGCGTGTGGGTAGAGCGATCGCTTATCTTCTGAAATTAGATTATTTAGGTCAAATAGTTTTGATGGCTTCTCAAATGGTACACAATTGGCATTATTTAAAGACGGAGTTTTGAGGGGCGCGGCACGTTTAGTAAGTGTGACGCGAGGACATGGAGAATCTGGAAAAGATTCCCTTACAAGCATTGCCACTGTTTTTCTTTGATCTTCAATGGTCATTGATTGCCAGTGAGTAAGGAAATCATAGGGTTTTCCAAGTTCGTAGCAAGCTAAAAAAACCTGCCTTTCATACCATTTAATAACTGGATCAGGCAGGTTTAAGAATTCGTGTAATGGGTTATCAGTCATCGGATTCCTGTAACTCCTTGGATTGCTTGAAATAGATAGCCCGATAAATTAATGCTTTGTACCAGAACAAATGCCCAACCAAACCAGCCTAGTTTTAAAAATGGTTTGGTCAAAAACATCATCACTAGCATGAAGACTGATGGTGTCCAGATCCGCCAAGGGGCAAGAACTTTTACCCCTATCTGTCTTTCTAGAAATAACCAGAGCGCACCGAGGGCGGCGATTATAAAAATAATGGTTGCTAATTTTTGCAAGAATGCGATCGCTTTATCGTCTAGCAATGTACCCTTAATAAAACGATCTTGCTGTGGAGCTTCGCCAGTACTAGCAGGTGCTGACATCTTGGCTTTTAATTGTTCCTTCAATTCTGCTGCTGTTGCCATTACACACCACCTTGATTGTTTGTTGCAGGAATAGGGCGGCGAGGCTGATTAGGAATGCAAGTAACCTCAACACCACAGGTTAATAATTCTAAATTTCTAGAAGATGATGCAGGTGCAGGATTCTTCTCTACCTTTATATATGTAGTTAGAGCAGTAGCAGCAATCATCGCAATTACGCATACAGTCATTCCAGTAATAGGGTCGAACTGAAAACTGCTAGAACGCTTTGCTAAATCTCTAGCCCCATCTGCCTTTACATCTGCCTTTGCCACACCGATCGCCACATCATGAACTTTTTGCCAAGCTTGCTCGGCGATCGCCTTAGCTTGCTCAGCAGATTTCTTGACATACTCAGCATGAATCCGATCCTTTTCTGCTTCGTGCTTAATGCCTACAAATTGCTCATTCACCAGAGCAAAGCCATGTTCAACGGTTTGCTGTAACTTCATCTGAGCAATTTCTAGAGCATCCTGACGCGCCTCAATCTTGCTAATGCCAGATTGAAGGGACTCAATTACAGAGTCCATAATCTGCTCATCGCGGCGCATTTCTGAAGGTAGAGACTCCATGATCTCTGTTGCTTCTGCCAGAACAATCGCATCGGATTTACTCATGATCTGTAATCTCCTCAGTACCATAAAGCATTGCAATAAATGAATTGTTAGCGATCGCTCTTGATTCAGAGCTTGGTAGCGATCGAGCATAAGTGGCTTCGATCTTAAAAGTGTCAGTCGTGGTTAGAAATTGCGTATGTAGAAAATCTTGAATTTTGCTCATTTCATCCCGATAACCTTGATTAAAAGCCTGTAATTTACGATGTGCCAATGCCTGACCCGCCTTGTAATCATGGGAAAAATCAGCATTCAAAGTTTCAGGCTCAGGAGGCTTGTTCGGAACAGTTTTTTTCCCTTTTGCCTTTTCGTAAGCAGATTGATCTACAGCCATTGCAAAGCCCTCTCTATTTTTTCAATGTTTGTCTGTGCATTAGTTTTTGCAGCACCCCGCGCACGTTCGGCAGTGCCAAGCCCATAGGAAAGAGCCGTGATCATCTTGGAATTATCGAAAGGTGCAGATAGCCCCATTGCATAAGTCCATTTGCCAAGTGTTGATTGAGAAATTTCTAGAGTTTCAGCCCACTTAGCTAAACTTTGCTCTATTTGGATTTGTTGGTTCATGATGTGTCTGATGAGAAATTTTTAAGTATCTAATGACATATCTCATGATGTTGATGACAAGTGTAATCATACTGTTAGCAGTCTGTCAACACAGTGATGATATAAAATATCAAGGTCACGATCGCATATATAAAATGGCTAATCCACTGCTTTCTGTAAGGGTTTCACAGGAATTATTAGATGAAATAGATCGGGCGGCGGCGTTGATAGAGTGCGATCGCTCTGAGTTTGTGGTGCAAGCGATCGCGGAAAAGTTAGGTAATAAAAAGTTTTTGCCCGTGAGTAAACAAATTGAAGATCTTGATCGAAGGCTGACTTTAGTTGAAAAGAAAATTTCTGTTCTAGTAGAGAATTAATTTGTTCTAGTGGAAAGTTAGAGATTTCGTAAACATTACTTTTTTGTAACAGCATAACTAAAAAGCATCTGATATAGTCGTTATATCACTTGATAAATTTCGCTGTCATGAAGTTACAGGTAAATAAATATGCAAACTTGATTAGGGAACTGCAAGACAGACTTAACCTAAATCAAATGCAGCTTGCTAAACGGGTAGGGACTACGAATTTATCGCTCAGTCGATGGAAAAACGGACATCATACACCCTCACCGATGGCGATCGCTTTGCTTAAAAAAGCAGTCGATGACTTAGGCGATCGGGGGAAAGATTTGCAAAAGTATTTCTAAGCTCAAGCTCTCGTAGCAGAGCTTATTTTTGGGGCATTTTGGTTATCAGGTGATATCGGTTCTAGTGGAAAATTTGGTTCTAGTGGAGAATAGTAATAATGACAAGTGACGGTCAACCAGAAAGTAAGTCAAATTTTTTAAGTATTGTTTCTATCGTTGTGCTGATATATTTGTCACTTAAATTTATCGCTGTACCCGTCATTCAAACAGGTGTCAATTTTGCCAACAAAGATAAAATATCAGCCGAAATAATTAAAGTCCCAGATTTTACATTTCCTGATATTACACTGCTAGCAATTATTCTTTTGTTTAGACCTCAAACATCAGAAATCTTTAAAAGTATTGACTTGTCTTCAAGCGGACTTAAAGCTGAGTTTAAAGATTTGCAGGATGAGATGCACCAAGCAAAAGATGAGTTAGATAAGCGTCAACAAGAGCAAATTGATGCAATGAATAAATTGCAGAGATTTATGTATAGATTGATTTTGAGTGCCACTGAGATCGAAAAGCTTAGAGGTATCAAGAATGGCACAATAACATCATTTAATGTTTCTAATGAAGCTGCGGCTGAACTTAGAAGACTAAGAGATTCGGATTTAATAAGACTTAAATCAAGTGCTAAATACATCAGTGATTTACAGAAAGCTAGTAAGTATGGAGATATAACAATAGATTTAACTAAATACTGTGAATTGACGGAGACAGGAGAGGAATACTTACAAAATTTGGAAACAATCATTAGTGAGAAGCATCAATAGGCTAATTGATTTTTTAAGCGATCGCACATCAAATAATATTTGTTCTAGTGGAAATTGATTAAGTGGCACATTGGCTGTTTCAAGGAAATCCTAAGTATTACCGCATCGTTGATGCAATCCAAGATTTTGAGCAAATGCCTTGGTTGGTGACTCGCTGTGCGAAAGACATGGCAATCGGTGACGGGGTGCTGATTTGGATTGCTGGCGCAAAGGCTGGTATCTATGCGATCGCTGAAATAGTTGAAGCCCCGAAAATAATAGAAAGCCGTCCTGATATTGGCTACTGGATTGAGACGAGTAAGCTAACGCCCACCTCACTGCATACCAAAATTAGGTTTACCAGTAAGTTAGTCGATAAGCCTTTACTGCGATCGGACCTGCTAAATGATCCAGTGTTGAAAGATTTGACGGTGATCCGTGTACCGAATAGCACTAATTTCAAGGTGTCGGCGGAACAGTGGCAACGTGTATTTGAATTAAGGGGATAGGGAAGATGCAAGATAATAAGTCAAAGCCTGCAAGTCTAGTCATATCAAAACTGCTTAATGAAGTTGTCAAAGCATGGCGAGATCAAGGCTGGTCTGGTGTCACACAAACAACAGCCGAACTCTTAAGTTATTGGTTTGAGCAAGAAAGAGATGGTGCTTATTTCCATCCTTGCCAGCAAGAAGCGATCGAGGCAGTGATTTACTGCCATGAAATTCTAGGTATTAGTAACCCATATCAGCTTTATACGGAGTTCAATAACCATCTCACCGTTAGACAAGCTGCACAATCGAAAGTAATCCAAGATGAACTTAACCCGATTACATTCCCAAAATATTGCCTAAAAATGGCGACTGGTAGCGGTAAGACTTGGGTGCTAAATGCTCTGGTTATATGGCATTACTTCAACACTATCAACGATGAAAAGCCAAACCTATTCACAAACCGTTTTTTGATCGTCACCCCTGGGCGAGAAGTGCAAAAGCGGATTATTTCTGCTATTGAAGGATCTGAAGCAGATATCAATCGCGATCTATTTATGCCTAACGGCGTTCGTTGGCGCGATCGCTTTCATTTTGAGATATACAAGCCATCAGACTTTAGAGAAAACTTGACGATAACTGATGGTGCTTTCATTGCGATAACCAATTGGCAACAGTTTCGATTTTCCAATGACGATCCGAGTTTGTGGGAAGAATTTACTGGTGAGCGTGAAGACACCCCAAAAGCAGAGATAATTGCTGACCTACTAACTGAGTATCCAAATATCTGTGTTCTTAATGATGAAGCTCACCACGTTCATGCAACCAAACGTCCTAGCCTAAAGAGCAAAAAGGATGAAGAGTTAATTTGGCGGCGCTTTATGTCCTATCTCTATCAGAGACAGAACGAGCGTCACCCTGAAGAACAAAATAAAGTATTCAAACAAATTGATTTTTCAGCTACACCTTTCTTTGGTAGTGGCGATAAAAAAGAATTTTTCCCCCACATTATCTATGACTATGATCTGTCTAAAGCTTCAGCAGATATGCTTGTCAAGCAGATATTTCTAGAACAAAGACAAGGACAGCAATTAGAAGATCTAGATTTTCGTGCGGAACGAGCAAATGCTGATGGCAGAAAAAAAGGAGATATCTTAGACCTTTCGAGAGGTCAAAAGATCATGCTTGAGATTGGTAGATCGAAGCTAGAACAGTTAACTACAGAATTTCAAGAATTTGGAATTAATCGCAAGCCAGTAATGCTTGTTTTGGCAGAAGAGACGGAAGTAGCCGACCTTGTGGCAGAACACTTTAATACTCTTGCCGATGGTGACGGTAATGAGTACAGCAGCGATCGCGTAGTGGTTTATCACTCAAATCTTAAAGACGCTGAATATAATGCAGCAGCAAATAAATTAGATGAGATTGATGACAATACTAAACCTTTACAGGTCGTTGTTTCCGTACTGTCTGTAAGAGAAGGATTTGATCGCACAAATATCTGTGTAATTGTCATGCTTCGTGCTAGTGAAGCTGATTTATTACTAGAGCAGATTGTTGGTCGAGGACTAAGGCTGATGTTCCCGCCTTACATACCAGATTACGATCAGATCCAAGAACTTAAAACCGAGGCAAGGCAACAACTCTTAGACCGCGAAGCGCCCAATAATGCTTTCGATTGCTTATTCCTAGTTGAACACCCCAAATTTAAGGATTTTTATGAGAATTACTTAATACAGCAAGGTCATGCTATAGGAATTGGGGACAGTTCAGGCAAGAAATCAACTGGTGACTTAGTAGCGGTAGATGTAGATGCTTCAAGGGTTGACAAGTATGATATCTGTTTCCCAATGCAAATATTCGATCAAACACCTATACCGAATCTTTCTGAAATTGATGTCCGAGATCTAGCCCCATACGATGTTTTTAGCTTTGACTGGCTCAAGAAAGTACCACCTAAAACGATCATTACTGATGTTCATTTAGAAACGGAAACAAGAGCAAAGACATGGGAACTAGAGCAAGATTATTTTGACTATAACTACTTCTTGCAGAGGGTAGCTCGCAATGTTACCCAATCTAGTAAGATGTCTCACCTGACAGCACTCATATCTGAAATAGCCGCTTTAGTAGATGAGTATGTCAGTACGGTTATGTTTAAACAAAATATTGACTTTACTGATCCAGACAATTACAAAGTCTTACAAAGTCAGAGAGTTATTGATGCAGTTACGACCGTGGTAAGAGTTGCTATTCAAGAAGCTACTGGTAACTTGCAATATCAACCAGGGGCAGTGTGGCGATCGCTATCAAACGTAGCAAGACTATTTATGCGTCAGTCTAATATGGTGCAAGTGTATCGCTGTATTTATCCCTATCAGGGAGTTCAAAGCATTAAAGGAGGGTTTGAACGCAGAGTTATTAATAAACTACTAAATCCATCACCTGAAGTTTTAGCATTTGCAAAACTAGACCGCAAACACGATCTAACTATTGCATGGCGAGATGAACGAGGCATTCAGCGCAAGTATGAACCCGATTTTGTGGTGAAAACTGCTGACACCATTTTCCTGTTTGAAACTAAAGGTGATCATCTTATTGGCGATCCTAGCACCGCATTAAAGGCTCAGGCAGCCGTAGCATGGTGCAAATCAGCATCGACAGTTAAGCCGCCCAGAGATCAAACCCAACAATGGGAATATGTGATTCTCAAACAGAGTGTTTTTGAGGCAAATGATGGAGCATCCTTTAGCTCATTGCTGCAAATTATGCGAATGGAAAGAGATGCACTTATAGCAGGGCTTTACGGCGAATTAAATTTGAAATTATAAGGTATAAATCATGTCTGACACTAACAACCGCCGTCGCAAAGATTCTGCGAAATTGGTTTGGGATACGAAACCTAAACGCGCACCAAACCCAAGAGATATCGAGTTTCAAACTGCTGAAATTGTTATACCTAATCCCCAAGAAGCTCAAAGTAGCTTGCCTCTTTTTGCCACACCTCAAAGCGGCTTAACTTCTCTATTTCCCGAACAAATGGGAGAGTTGCCATTGGGAGGATATGAAATTGATAAAGCTCAAATGAACCGCCTAATTTGGGGTGATAATTTACTTGCCATGCAAGCTTTATTGTCTCAGGGGTATGCAGGAAAGATTGATTTAATCTATATTGATCCACCGTTTCAGAGTGATGCTGATTACTCGTTTAGGATGACGGTAGAAGGGCAACAAATAGATAAAGAAGCAAGTATTATTGAGCGTCTAGCATACACAGATACATGGGAAGCAGGTCTTGATTCATATCTTGATATGCTTTACCCTCGCTTACAGCTATTAAAACGATTACTTATTGATTCAGGAAGTATTTACTTACATATTGGTTCTAATATCAGCCATTATGTGAGAGTAGTAATGGATGAAATATTTGGTGTAGAAAATTTTAAAAATGAAATATATTGGCGACGTGTTTTTTCTCATAACGACACTAAAGGGCGGTATGGAATCGTAACTGATTCCATACTTTACTACTCAAAAGGAAGTGACCATAAATTCAATGCTCCCAAAAAATTTCATGATTCAGATTACATTAATTCTCGCTATACACTGTCTGACGATAAGGGAAATTACCAATTGGTAAGTTTAAATAGTCCTAATCCACGCCCTAACCTCAAATATGAGTACAAAGGATATCTACCTCCAGCAAATGGATGGTCAGTTTCCAAAGAAAGAATGCAACAATTGGATGAACAAGGACTATTACACCTCCCAACTGACAAATCTAAAAAGATAAGAGTTAAGAATTACTATGATGAAAATAAGGGATTTATAGTAGCAAATATATGGGACGACATTTCTCCTGTTAATTCGCAGGCTAAAGAATTAACAAGTTACCCTACCCAAAAACCAGAAGCTCTCTTAGAACGTATAGTCAAAGCCTCATCTAATGAAGGCGATCTAGTAGCTGATTTTTTCTGTGGAAGTGGAACAACGATGGCAGTTGCCGAGCGTCTTGGTCGGCGATGGATCGGATGTAATCTTGATAAAGTTGGCATCCAAGTTAGTCGTAATCGCATGGTTAATCAGCAAGCAAAGCCATTTCTACTAGAAAACATCGGTAACTACCAACGGCACATGATTTATTTGTCTGGTAGCAAGATTGGCGAAATGCAGCGCATTATTCTCAAGCTTTATGGTGCAGAACCAAGGAGCGATCGCCCAGATTTAGGAGTCAAAACCAATGATGACGGCACAACAGAATTAGTCTATGTTGGCTATCCAGATCGCCCAGTTACAGCCAAAAAAGTTATTGAACTAGCTCAAGAGACACAGATTTTAGATGGTTCTGGATTCAAGACTCTCGTTGTATTGGCATGGGATTATGACTACAACTACACGACTGAATATGAAAGTCGGAAAAAGTTACTCAAAAGTCCTTTATCAGTTGATATCAAAGCATTAACTATCCCACCTGAGATTTATAACTATCTCAAGAAGGCTAAAAATGAAGCAGAACTTGACGGATTGAGAGACAAAATCACTTTCCAAGAGAAGCCTTATCTAAAGGTGAGTAAACCAGAAATTAGAGACGCTGGCAATGGCAAGGTGATCATCAGTTTGGGAATCGATCGCTATGTTCTAATGAGCTTTCCTATCCCAGAAAAACAACAGGCAGAGCTACGCAAAGCTATCAAAGATAACTTTGCAGCATTAATAGACTATTGGGCTATTGATTGGGACTATGACGGTGTAACTTTCCGTTCTACATGGCAAGCCATCAGAGGCAATGGTAGGCGATCGCAAACAGTTGTAACTCTTGCCGAAAGTCCAGAGTTGCCATTAGGTAAGCGGACTATTGCAGTCAGGTTAGTTGATGTGTTTGGCAATGATGCAAGTGCAACTGTTGAAGTGAGGTAATCCAATGACGCAACTACTCCAACTACAGCCATATCGCGTCCTAGCCCAACATTACGGCTTCACTGATGAAGAGCTAGATTTCATCATCAACTATGACATCAAGTACCGCATGGGTAAAGATGAAGGAGGGGATGAGTAAGTTATGACTATTTCAGAATCACAGTTAAAAACATGGGCAAATCAGGGTGCTACAGTAACCGCTCAACTAACACATGAGCAAATCCGTAATGTTCTTACATCTCCCAATTCAGCATTAACTCAGAATGGATATAGTGAATGGAGAGATTACGAAATATATCTACAAGGTTCTTATAGAAATACAACAAATATTAGAAGTGATAGTGATGTAGATATAGTGGTTCAGTTTAACAAAGCGTTTACAACAGACTTGTCAAGCTTAAATCAAGTGTCAAGAAACTTACTTGTAAACAAAGGATTCATATTATGTCCAAATCCTTACATACATTGGTTAACTTTCTATAATCATGTATATACAACTCTTCGTTATCATTTTCAAGGTCAGGTTAAACAAGGTAACAAATCCTTAAAGTTATTGAAAGATACAAATAGACTTGCGGCAGATGTGGTTCCATGTATTAGACATCTTAAATTCAATTCTTGGCGTGAACGAATAGAAGGAATAACTTTCTATAAACGAGACAATAGTGTTGAACAAATTATAAATTTTCCAAAGCTTCATTTCGATAATGGAACTAACAAGAATCAAAAATATACTAATCAAAGGTATAAGCCTACTGTTCGATTATTTAAAAATGCAAGGCTTTCTCTTGAAGGACAAAGTTTAATCACTAAAGGATCTGTCCCTTCTTACTTTCTTGAATGTCTTCTTTATAATATACCTGACGGAAAGTTTAAGCCACTCTATCAAGAGACTTATAAGGAGTCTGTTGCTTGGCTATATCAAAACTTTCAATCAGGAGATGCAAGAAAATTTATTTGTCAAAATAAACAATTATATCTATTTGGAAATGGAGCAGACCAGTGGGAATATTATTCTGCCAAATGCTTTGTTAACCAACTAGTAAATTTATGGAATTAATGGAGATGAATTTATGCACTCATACGCTACAAATTCTAAAGACAGAGAGACTATTCCCTTATGGTTAGCATTTGTAGCAGTTGCTTTTGCTTTAATGTTAACTTCAATAACAAAATCTTTGCATTTTGAAATACCTTGGTGGGTAGATGCACCATCTGTTATGGGATTTTATGGGATTTTTTATAAACTATTTGATGAGTTTATTTGGTCATGTCAATTAAAAAAAATTAGAGTTTCAAAGATACCCAACTTACAAGGTACATGGGTTGGTTGTATTCAATCCTCATACAATAACAACACATATGACGATATCTACTTATCTATTAATCAATCTTGGACAAATATAAGTATTTGTATTGCAACAGCAACTTCTAAATCATATTCAACAATGGCTTCTGTAAATACTTTGGAAGCTTCTGATTCAACTCTTAAATATGAGTATATGAATGAGCCAATAGCACAAAGTTTGCAAACGATGTCTATCCATAGAGGGAACGCAAATTTAACACTATCACCAGATAGTCAGATTCTTGAAGGCGAATACTTTACTGGTAGGGGGAGACAGACTTATGGATCGATGAAATTTACATTTATATCTCGCGAAATCCTTAATAGAGATAAAGCAATAAGTAACTATCATTCTCTTTCATCAAAGCCATAGTGATCGCACCTCAATAACCCAAACTGTTCTAGTGGAAAAC
>Ga0209990_10003660_pt1 | contig 11144 bp, 14 predicted proteins | sample NOAtaG_6_FD_187304 | JGI IMG/M metagenome (GOLD analysis project Ga0209990, IMG submission 187304) | Freshwater lake microbial communities from Lake Erie, under a cyanobacterial bloom - NOAA_Erie_Diel5S_2200h metaG (SPAdes) (version 2) | ecosystem: Environmental > Aquatic > Freshwater > Lake ...
AATAGCTTACCATCCATACCTCATTCCTTTATCAACAGCAGGCCTATCAGATAATATGTCGGTGATGTGGATTTCTTCTTGGGATCAGGAGGGGGTTGAACAAGATGCTTATTTGATTAGTAAAGGAAATGATTTCTTCCGTACCTATCCTCATACAGCATTTGGTAAGAGTTGGGAGGTTCTTAGAGGAATGGTGATGGGACACAATATGTACAATCACCAACAGGTCACCCTTTATGCTGAAAACGTAGTGCAAAAAGGATACTACCGACAAACAAGCCGAACAGGAAAAAGTTTAGGTTATTTCATGACCAACTGCCAAGGCTTCAAAGATGAGTTTAATTATAGTGGAGAGATAAAGTCTCAGATTATGAGTTTAGATGAGTTTAGTAAGATGTAGTAAAGTTGAGTAGTCACCCAAAAAAGAAGGCCCTGTTTTTAGGGCCTTTTTCTTTTAAATAACCGCATCAAAAATTCAATGGGTATCTTTATGCTAATCATGTGCCTGATGTCCTTAGAACGGCTATAAAACGATCCTGAGAACGGCAAAGATGGTAGCTTCACAATACCTTTTTAAACACCAACTGAACGATACTAATAGCTTCAGCAGTTGATACAGTTCCATCAGACAAAGCCTCGGCAACTCTACCAGACAATTCACGATAGAAAATAGCCTTTCCATCTTCAGGTAGCTTAGATGATACATAAGCCAAAACCTTACTAAATGCCTCCGCTTCGTTCTCTGCTGCCTCTGCTTCTGAAATGATTGCCATTGCCATACCGATCTGAAGAGACACCTTTGGAATCAGCTTCTTAGCCTTCATTAGGATTAGATCGTCTTTCTTTGTTGGGGTAAGGCTTACCACCAAGTCCACCGCAGGATTTTCAATAAATGACTTTACAATGTCGGTAACTTTTACAGCTACATTTCCTCGCTCAACAAGGAAGTTAAGGAATGATCCAAATACCTTGGATAGAGTTGATTTGATTTGGTTAATTAGTTTTTTCATAGTTTATCGAAATATAAGTTTGCCTCTGCTTGTCTTCTTCTTGTCAGTCCTGCTAATTCTTTGCCTCCTGCTTTATTCCATCTTAGGAACTGATCAAATATCTTTGGATCGTTAGGGTTTGCGTTCACTAATTTAAGCAAAGTTGATGATCTTAAATTTGCATTGCCAACGTTGTAAGCAAATGAAACCAAGGCAGAAAACTGATTCTCATTTAGCTGGACTCTTAGCATTGATCTTACTTGTGTTGCAAATGAATTAGCCACCCAAAGGAATAATGCATCAGCCCTTTCTTTACTGATTGTTTCGCCTAGCTTGACTTTTCGCCCTGACTCGTAGTAGGTATTACCCCAGCCGATTGTTGGAATATTTGCAGGGCATAGATAAGCTTCTAGCTTTAAGCCTTCAAATTGATGCATTAGGTCTATTCCTTTTTGATTTAGTTTCATAATTACCAAAGGTCTGTATTGTAAATATCTTTATAAACCACAAAACCACAAGAATAGAATAAAAGGTCAATCGAAACACTAAATCCAGATTTACGGGTTTGGATAAAAAATCCAAGTCCGAATGATCTAAAATTTAGATTACCCCAAGGTTTTACTTTCATTTGACAAGTTCTTCAAGATCAAATGGCAACTCATTCAACTCCGTGTTAAGCAGATCAATTATCTGTTCAGCAGTCAATTCTTCCTTGTATGCCTTACGCAATACCCAATTTTTTATAGACCAAATGACATTAGCCATTTCATTAGCCATGACGGCCTTTTTGAAATCCATTGACTCGTCAGGGTCTGTCAGATCGAAGATTAGTTTTGCTTTCATAGTGGAAACTTGATTGAATCTACCAATAATTCAAGAGTATCTTGACTGTTGACTTGTTCTCGCTTTACATCAAACGTTAAAATCCTTCCTCCAGTTGGTTTTATTGGTGCTCCTCGTTCAACGTGCCAACCAAAAGCACCATCACCGTATTCTTCTTTATAAGTGCCCGTAATGCAATGGTGAATCTGTTTTTGCTTGAGTTCAAATATTTTCTTGCCTCTATTGAACTCAAGAACATCCCTCATATCATTTCTACACCAATTCTCGTGAATGTGACCAAGTAAAAAAATGTCCATTCCTTCGTAGGTTTCTAAAGCCCTAGTAAGGTTAATCGCCCCTTTTGTTACAATACCTCCACCTCCTGACCCGTGGAAATACTTAATTCTCTTAATCATTGATCCGCCTCTGACTTCCATCCTTAAAACCAACCAACCTCCATAACCTCCAGTAAATACATTGCTTTTATTGGTGTAATTTAACAGGTCTATAAAGCGTTGTAAAGGGTCTGTTTCTAGGTTCTTAACTATGGATGTCTCGTGGTTTCCATAGCCTATGACAGTCAACAAATCAGCATAAGGTGACCACCATTGAACAGCATCTTCAATAACTGCGTCTATGTAGTTAGCTTTGTTGTGTTCAGGTAGAATATCTTTCTTTGATCTCCTTGGATCATACTTGCCCTGCATCAAGCAGAAAAAGTCACCGTTAACAAAAATTTTGATGTCGTTTTCCTTGCAATAGTCAAGATGTCTCTTGAGTTGCTTTCGGTCGCATTTAGGGTTATCCCAATGCAGGTCGGAAAGTACCGCTAATCTTGCGTTTGTAGGCAGGTTGATTAGGTGTACATTCCTTTGGATTTTTTCTACCATAAATTAGCATTTAATGAACGTTGCATCACAATCTCCAATGCATACACGGAGATAACAAGGCTCATTCATTGTGTAGGGTATAAAATTATCTTGAGGTGTTACTTTAATTTTGTCTCCCTTAAAAAGCTTGGTATTAGAATTTTTGTCATAGATACGACCAGAAATGCATTCAATGTACTTACACTTCTTTTCAAATCTGTGACTGTAAGGAGTAGAGTTTTCAGGATAACGAATCAAATACTGATTATCATCTATCCAATAGATTGCAGGACTTGCCGGATCATGAGGGAAAATTTTAATAAATGCATGATCATCTATCTTGATGTCAAGTTCGCCTTCCCTATAAAGCTTAAAAAGGCTTGTCAATGCCTTTGTTGATTCTATTGCAGTCTCATACAGAATATCCCTCTTTTGAGGAAATAGCCAATCAAATACCCTTTCCATGCTTGATCTGTTCTAAAGTGTCTACCATCTTTTTTTGCATCTCAATCATATCCTTGAGTTGTTCTTGGACTAGAATATTATTCGTGATTACTTTATCTGCCAATGCTTCTTTTTGATCCTTCTCTTTCTGATAGACTTTCCAAAGTGTGTAGATCACAAAAGCCATCCCCACTACGATTGGTGATTGATTGAGAAGAACTGTTAAAAATTGTTGGCTTGTTTCCATTTAATGAGAGATAGAGTAATGCCTGAATAAATAATGATTCCGCTATAAATATAGTAATAATCGAATGAAATGAAATAATGTGCAACATTTAATATATTAAGTGCTATTAATGCAAGTATTGAAACCAAAGTATAGGCACAATGCCGATGGTATAAAGCGTAAAAAGCCATGTACAAAGAGGTCAAAATTCCGTGACCTGTAAACTGTTCAATCCACCAATGATCATAAAAATAATATCCAAACTGAGCACACAAAAAGGAAATGCCGTTTGCAAACAGAATCACAAACGGCACATACTTGGCTATTTCTTTTAATTTGTTCAAGGCTTTGGAGGCTTTGCAGAACCTCCACCACCACCAATAGGAGGTGCAGGATCGGTTGACTGTTGCTCTAATCCTTGGCTAAGAATAGTCATGATTGGACTAGCCCATTTCATTGGGATTTCTCCTAAAAGGTTTTCAAGTTGCTTGATTGCCTCTTCGTTTAAGATAATTGATCTCATTTTCTGTTAAATCTGTTAAGTGAATCTAAAATTAAAATTGCTTGTCCGATTGCCGATACATTGAGAACAGCCCCAATGTAGAAATCAAACTCAGGCACACCTTTAGATTTGATATCATCCAATCTTAATTGGTAGTCCTCATCTGATTCCTCTTCCAATTTAGGAAAGTTTTCAGAATCTATGACGATTCCTTGCATTGTTACAAGGCTGTTATTTGAAATATGACTAACGATTGACCTTTTGGCTACTGTTTCATCAATGATTGGCTCTCCTTTCTCATCGGTGAATAGTTCCTCCCAAATGACCTGAGCCTCTTTGATGTCAAAGTCGATGTAGCTGATTTGTTTTAGCCTGATTGCCCGAGTCTTATTGAGTACGGGATGATTGCTGATTGGTGTGATTAGTTCTGTCATAATTATGCGAGTAAACCTGTGTTCCTTAACGCTCTTACTACTTGTTGTAATGTATATCCATCAAAGGTATCTGTACTTGTTAATGCTGTTCCTGCATTGCTTACCAATGTAGCAGCAGCCACACCCGTAGTGGGTTGTACAATAGGAGTAGCGTTCCAGAAGGCTAACTTTTGATTAGTAGCAGTTCCTATTTTTGTTCCTGTGGTTGTGCCAAATACAATGTCAGTAGTAACGTTTTCCTGAAATGTTACATTACCCTGAAATGCAGTAGTTCCAGCAAAGTAGTGTTTAAAACCTAGATCGGTAGTAGTGTTGAATAATATATTACCGTTAGCGAGTATTCTAAACTGCTCACCGCTATTAACTCCAAATGTCCAAGGTATTGATCCAATGGTTTGTGAAATGCATACACCATTAAGCACATAAGTTTGAAAGCCATTACTAGAATTAGAATTTAGTAATCTTATCACACCTGAATGTGTTGTAGCCCTTCCGTATACATCCAAGTATGTAAAACTACCAAATGATGTAGGTGTTCCATTTATACCAACCGATCCAAGATTGTCAATCAAAACAGAAAGAGTACCTTGTTTAGGGTCTCCTGATTGAGTTGCCGATCTTCTTATAACTAATGCTCCATAAGTTCCATTATCATTAGAAATAGACCATGATCTCGAATTAGCTGAAGCAGAAGTAAAAGGAAATACAATACCACCTCCAAGAAGTACGCCGCCTGTTCTATCACCATTAGCAACCCTCAACCATCCACCATCAGAATCAATATCTATTCTTTCAGTTGGTGCTGAAGTTGAACCTACTCTTATTCTGCTATTACGGTAAATATCCGATCCTGTCAGCGTCCAAAAGTTAGTCGCCCCAATATCAGCAGCCAACTCCGCCCCCGTCCTCTCACTGATCACCCCAGTAGCCGAAGCCACCAAGAACCGAGTAGCAGTTGAGCCTAGGTTAGAGATAGTCCTGATTCGGGTTGTGCCGTTGACGTCGAGGGTGTTGGTGGGTGAGTTAGTATTTAAGCCAATTAGACCAGCAGAATCTATAAATAATCTTGACAAACTATTAGTTGCAAGAGTTAATGAATTAGCAGTTGATACTTGAATGGTAAAGTTTCCAGTCGTTAAAATTGATCTATTTGCAGTTGCAGTTAAATCACCTGCTGGAGTTATTCTCCATTTTTCCGTTATTGAAGCACCTTGTCCTGTGATAAATTTTAGACCTATATTGTTTGATCCATCATTAAAAGCCGAAATCTCAGCATAACGAATAGTGCCTGATGCTGATGGGCCAAATTGAATAGATGTTTCTGTATTTGCAGTATTTGATAAATTAAGCAGTCTTAAGGTGTGAACTAATGAGCCTGCTGATGTTCTTGTAATTGTTAAAAACTTATTAGTATTATCCCAAGTGAATCCACTATCACCCCCCACCGTATTCACCCCAGTACCAAAAGCTACCTGACCTGAGGCGATTGTTCCTGACACCCTAGCATTAATCTGCCCTTGTATCTTACCAAATGCACCTAATATCGTATCCGTGTCAGCTAGTGCAGTATTTGCACCAACTGTGTATCCTGTTAATACAGACCCTCTAACAGCCGTTGCAAAATCTTGAAAGGTCTTGTCACCTCTCCAATATTGAGCCGTTGTACCTGCTGTGATTGCGTTTTCTTTGTTGTTGAATGTTGACCAATCCGTCCCACTCAAAGCACCTGTCACACCTGCTGATGCTAGGCCGAGAGATAGGACTTGACCAATGGTAACAGAAAGCCCATTGGCAGGTGAGCCGATTGTTACAGGGTTATGATTAGAATTAGACCCACTAGGATTAACAGGGTCTTGCCCTTCAGTCTCAGCAAAGCCAGGAGTTGCAGGAGTTGCCCCACCCCTAGTGATGGCTGTTCTAAACTTATTTATGCTAATATCTGCCATTAAGTAACAGGGTTAATGCCCAAGTCAAATAGTTCTATCCTTGCCGTTCCTCGTCTGCAATCTAGTTGATAGGACAATATTGCCCAATATCTACCCTTATACAAGACCGCCCGATAAGGCTCTATATCCTTTCGCTCTAGTTTGGCTAAGATACGAAGATTTGTCCTTCCTTTTAGGTTTGCCAAGTCCTGAACGATCAAATCTAACAAAGGCAAATCCTCTACGCCATCTCTTGTCCATCCTTCAGAAACAGGATCGCCAGCCGTTAGCAAAGTGATAGCCGATGCTGAGTTATTAGTCACCGCATCGCCTATGTAGGTCTCATAGTCAGGATGAACGTTAGAATAAGGGTTAGAAGTCACTCCTTTTACCCCGATCTTTTCCAAGGATAGACCTTCAGTTTCTTCTACCTTTAGCGAGAAGTTACGATATCTAACCACATATCTATGAGGTGTGCCTCCGTTGCAAATCAGTTGATACAATCTAACCTCGACAGTTCCATCAACAGGGACAGGTACGTTATTGATTGCGATGCTATTCCACACCGATCCTGAACTTACTGCAAACTCCATAACAGTTGGTGTTAATGTCCAATCGAAAGTGGTTGCTGTATCTCTGAATAGGTAGTTTGTACCTACTCTGATCATTAGCCCAACCGAATGAGAAGCAGGATTGATTGGATCGTCTTTAGACACCCTTTCCGCCATGTATTCAAACTGAACAGATAAGGTGTTAGCAGTTTCTTGTGCGATGTCTATTTCTATTCCTGTGCTTGATGTATTCGCAGAAATATAGCTTATGTTTGGGTCTGCTACTCCTGCCGTGGTTGTAGTAGTCCATATTTGGCAAAACTCTGAACCGCTTGAAGATACATATTGAACTAAAGCCGTTGATCCAGTAGGAACAGGCCCAACCTGATTGGTAGGTATTGCCCGTACATAATCCCATTGAAGAAGCTGATAGATTCCTGCATAGGGAGAAGTAGCTGAATTGACAAACCACTCATCCAAATCAAAGTCAGCATCAAACACACCGCCTTTAGAAGCCACATCCAAAATGCCAAGATTCAAGAAAGCGTTAAACTCGGTAAATACTCTTCTTGCCGTTTCTTCAGGCAAGTTTATGTCACAAGATATGTCCTCACCATTAATAATAGTTTCGGTGCTATCCAATGTCAAATCAGACAGGAATCTGTATTTCTTATAAGTAGCATTAGCAAGATCAGGAAGCCTGACCACCCAAAACTCATTCTTCCATAAGAACACCTTGCAAAGGAATGGATTGACCATCCGTTCCAAGGTCTCTGAGAGGTACAATTGATCATTCTGAACTCTTACCCCATCCGTAAATTTGGCTATCTCTCCATCGTTATAAATAGCGTTAAAAGGGATGTTGAATTGCTCAAACACGCAATCAGTTCTTAGCATCCTTGTTTCATGAACTTCGCATCCGATGTTAACAGGCCGTTGCTCAACAAATGACTGATTGAGTGGGCCAAGGATAGCAGACAAGGCATAGGTTCTTGGATTAGGCCATATTGGAAAGTTTGACCGGATAGAATCAAATCCTTTCAATCCATCGGTAGCAGTGAAGGAATAAAGCTTTTTGCCTGATGAATAAGGATTGGTAATGAAGTCAGGGGCAATAAAGCCAACAAACCATAATTCAACACCTTGCCAAAGTTCAACCTTCCATGTCCGATTGCCTCCGATTAGAAATTCGTCAAAGTCACCGCTATCACCTGCCACTGTGAAATCAACCGATGAACCTATAATAGTCTTTAACGGATCGTCTCCCTGATTGCCCCAATTATATTGAATGTCTGCAATATCAATAGGAGAAGATGCACCTCCATATCCATCTTGAAATATCTTTAAATTCCAACAGTCAGCCCCGTAATTAGTGCCGTAATTGCCTGAGTATTTCTCACCATAGCCATCCACAGGGGCATATTCACCCGATGCAACAGCGTAAACTTTTGCATCTCTAGAAGGCATTAGAAATGTAAATGAAGTCGATGTACTTAGCGATGTGGCCAATGGTGCTTGAAACCATTCCACCGAGTTAAACCCTGCCTCTAATGCGATTGCAATAGTCAAGGATGTGCCTTCTTCATAGAATGGCTCAGGTGCTACTCCATTGACTGTGATAGTGCCTCCACCGCCTCTGATTGATAGTATTAGTCTGTATTGTGACATTTAGCCTTTGTTTACTCTGTCCATTGCTCTTTCAGATACCAAAACAATATCATTACCTCGTACTACTGAGACAAGCTGAATTTCTCTATCAAGATTCAAGAATCCTCCAATTCCACCACCTATAAATGATGATCCACCACCTCCTCCTACACCTGATGTGCCTATTGAAGAACCACCTCCATCTAAACCTTGACTAGCCCTTGATTTGATAGCTGAAGATATTGCAATTAATGCCGTTCCTGCTGCGATTGCACCAATACCAGCAGGGATAGAAAGTGGCCCTCCTTTTTTAATAGTTTCCATTAATGAACCAAAGGCAATACCCGCCACACCAAACGCAATCAATTGTTGCCCAAAGTCACCAAGAAAATTAGCCAATGATCCAAGCAAAGATTTTCCGATAGCACTTAATACGTTTTCTCCAGTTGCTAAAGCCGATCCTATCGCATCTCCAACACCTACAAAAGCCTCAAATAAATTTTGCTGTAATGTATTTTTAAGGTCTAAAGTAAAGTTTATGGCAGCTTCGTTTAGCCTTCCTCCGTATGCTTTAAATTCATCCTCAACAAATTTTAGCTTTGCGAGAAAGTCACTAATTGCAGAATCGTCAATATCAGGTACAATATCAGTAGGTGTAAATCCTGAAGTGTCAACGTTTACTTCTTTAAAATCAGGGCTTCCAACTTTTAGTTTTGACCCTAATTCTACTAATTTTTTGGCAGCCTCATCTCTTAATTTATTTGAGGCTTCTATCCTTGCTATTAATTCATCCTCAAGCTTAATTGATTCTTTTTTAGCCGTGTTAGTCTCATTAGTAAATGTCGCACCTTGTTCAATTAATGCAGTAACATTACCCTCAAGCTTTACATTTTGCTCAAGTAGTCTAAGCTTTTCTTTTAACAGTTCTTCATCTTCAGATAGAGTTTCGTTTGCCTTGTTGATCCTTGAAATTAACTGATCATAAAGCTGAATTTCGCCCTGAGTTAAAAATCCTGCACTTTGTCTTTTCTGAATTAATGCATCAATCTGAGCCTGAGCCGATGAAGTTTCAATTAATCTTTTTGTTCTTTGCTCTTCAAGCTTTGTTTCTAAAGTCAAAATCTGAATAGCATTCTGAGCAATCTGATTAGCTGAAGCTTGAGCCTTTGCCTTTGCTAAGATTGATTGAGTGATGTTTTTGTAAGCTACATCGGCTCTACCATTCAATATTTCCTCTTGGCCAATATTTCCAAGGTAGCTTGGATATTGCTTTTGCAAAGCGTTCACTGCCTCTAATCTTTTTTCTTGAGATACAGCCGTGTTTTCTGCTTGCTTTCTTAATAGCTGAAGATTCTGTATTTCTTTTTGAGCATTACCAGCCCCTTCAAGGTTAGCCCTTGATAAATCGTCTAATGTATCTTTGTACTCATCGAGTCTATCCTTTAAAGACTTAGCGGCTTCCTCAGTCTTAAAAAATCCTTTCATCTGCAATACCGTGAATACAGTAGTCAATGCAGAAATACCCAATATCAAAGCATTTCCAGAACTAAAAATAGAAGCAAATGCAGTTTTTAAAGCTGCTGAAGTAGATCCAGTTTGTCCTTTTAGTTGCTGAAACGATCCTGCTAACTGAGTAATGTTGTTACCAACACCAATAATTCCAAACGGAGCATCTTGGATAATACGGGCAAAGTCAGTACCTACCGAGTTATACCTAGCCGTTTCATCATTTAATTTATCAGTTGCCCTAGTAAGTGGCTCAACTCCTGCCGTTCTTAATTGAGCAAGAGCATTTCTAGTTTTTGCAAGGTCAACATTAAGACTTTGAATTGTTTCAATGTCAGTCGCATTATCTAAAGCTTTTTCAAGTCTTTCGGCTTCGTCCTTTAGCGTTTTGATAATACTAACAGATTCACCGAATCCTTTTCTCAAGCCATCGATTACAGCACCTATTTCTACTTGTATCTGAGGGTTAGCCATGCTTTTCCTTCTTTAGTTTACTTGCAATTTCGATTAATTTTTTGGCTTTTTCTAAATCTTCATTCGTGGATACGTATGGCTTGGCTTTCTTATCCCAAGGAAGCGACCAGATAGACTTTGGGTCTAAATGCGTTCCTTTCTTCAAATGTGGCTGAAGACCTATCATAGCGTGCATTCTAAGCGATTCAATCAAATCCTTTTGGTCTAGTTCATGACCTTTGATCAATGCCTTTAATTCAGCCCTATTCAAATAAAAAAGCTGATCGTATGGAATCTTTGTTCTCCCTACAATCAGCATTAAATTCTCTCGAGCCGAATAAACCTCAGAATCCTCTTCTACGTTTTTTTTTCTACCGCCTCATTAATTCCCAACTCTTCAAGCAAGTCAGCAAGGACAGCATTAAATAGCTTCATAACCTCTTTGCCATCAATCCAGTTTTTAATATCCTCTAAGGATACAGGATTCAAAGTCTTTCTTGCACACGCTACTTTATGGCACTCTAATAGCATCGCATAGATCAAATCTAGCTTTGGTATTCCACCATTGCCGAAAGCCTCTGCAACTCCCTTTCCAGTAGCATCTTCAAAATTAGCCAATGCCCCAAGATTAGGGTAAAAGAAAATTTCACCTTCCTTGAAAGGTGCTGAATGGTATTTAGCCATGTAGTTTTATTTAGGTTGGAATTACAGATACAACAGGAGTACCTGCAAAGTCGAAAGTACCTGTAAAGGATACCGCTGTGGTTCTTTCCGCT
>Ga0209990_10003669_pt1 | contig 11133 bp, 9 predicted proteins | sample NOAtaG_6_FD_187304 | JGI IMG/M metagenome (GOLD analysis project Ga0209990, IMG submission 187304) | Freshwater lake microbial communities from Lake Erie, under a cyanobacterial bloom - NOAA_Erie_Diel5S_2200h metaG (SPAdes) (version 2) | ecosystem: Environmental > Aquatic > Freshwater > Lake ...
AGAGGGTTTAACAAATTTTGAAACTCCGCTAAAGAAGATACAATCAATTTTAACACGAAGAGTGCTAATAAACATGCCTGACATCATCAGGTCAAAAGGTACTCAACACAGCATAAGATCTTTCTTGAGATCGATTGGAATAGATCCTGATAACAGCATTAGAATAAGAGAATACGGTGGATCATCCATAAAGCAGCTGTCTTCATCAAGAGAAAAGAGGATAGAGTCGCTTGCGATGGTCGATTTTCTAACTTCTTCCCTCGTAGTTACTTACCCGCTATCGTCTTCTAGAGTTGAACCTGGGTTCCCTTTACCGAGAGGTAATTTTTATAAAAATGATCTTGGCGTCAATCTAGGAACTGACTATCAATGGGACGGTCTATTGACGTCGGGCTCTTGGAACATGGAGGCAATATTCAAAATTCCTCCCCAAAAATTATCTCAAGCGACAAGCGCAGAAGGTCAATCTATCTTTAGGATATTTGTAACGGGCAGCAATGTTACGTCAGGTCCTGGTCTTATTGCAAACGTTGTAGCCGTACAGAACAAAGAATATCCAAAGCAGCCTGCATCCATCAAGGCATTCTTGAGACCTGGCATGTCGTCTAATTCTCCCGTGCTTTCTCTCAACATTGACATGAGAGGAAAAGGAATATTTGACGGAGACGTCTGGAATGTGTCGCTCGGATGTAAAAGAAACGACGAAATAGAATCAGACGTTTCTTCTTCTTACTATCTCAGGGTTGGAAAGTGTGAATCAGGAGAGCTTTCAGATGCTTATGTTACCGCATCATACTTTCAAGAAGACCCAGCTAACGCTGGGAATATTTTTAGAACTGGATCGATACAGTACAATTCTTCGGGCTCCTTTATATCGATTGGATCTAATCAGACAATTCCCGAAGGAATTGGATACCTGTTCTTGAATGACACGCTAAACGTCGACGACGTTGCAAGAACGACAGAATTCGTAGGCAGAGCTGGTAATCTTAGATTTTGGACAAAATCTATGACTGCGGAAGAGTGGAAAGAGCACGTAAGAAATCCGAAGTCTGTTGGTGTCAACAATCCCTTAGTAAACTACAATTTTATCAATAAAGCTTCAGGATCTTTCCAGAAGTTACGTCTGGACACGCTTCAAAAGCAACCTCAAAAAAACTCAGACAATCTAGGAAATATACAGTTTCTTGATTTTAGCAAGAATAATTTGGAAGCTACAGGCAGTGGTTTCTCACCTGGAGAAAAGGTTCTCTCTGGAGAGATATTCAACTATTCATATCTTTCTCCGTTCTTTGATGAAGCCGCAACTGACGACAAGATTAGAATCAGAAGTTTTGAGAGCAACGATCTAATAGAAGAGAATCCCTGGGCAATACCGGCGCCCAGCTTCTTAAGTAACGAGAGATTCTTACAAGAGGAGCCCGTTGACGACTTAAGGCTATCCATCGAATTTTCAATGGTAGACTCTCTAGACAAAGACATAATCTCCATGTTCTCGTCATTTGACGCTTTGAATAATGCGCTAGGCGCACCAGAGCTGATGTTCTCACCAGACTACCCAGACCTTGAGAGACTGAGAGACGTCTATTTCAACAGACTCTCAGGAAAACCAGATTTTAGAAAGTTTCTCGAGTTTTATCGATGGTTTGATGTATCGATGTCGTCTTTCATCGAACAGCTCATACCAAGCAAAACTCTTTACAAGGGAACCAATTTTGTAGTTGAGTCTCACGTTCTTGAAAGGCACAAGAACACGTACAGACACAGCGACAATTACCTCGGAGATAGGCAGGTAATAGAAGACAGCTTATTGGTTCAACAAATTGTCGGAAAGCTAAAGAAGTACTAGGCCATGAGTCAGCAACCAAAAAAGATAGACTTTATCAATATTGACTGTGAAAGTAATTACTTTAACACGAGAGAACAGATAGAGATAAGACGAAATCGAAGCTTCCTAGAAACCACGTCTCCGTCAAGAATTTCTGGGTCAAATGCAGTTTCGGGTCTAATGTCCAGAAAGAGGATAGTTAAAGATGACCTGGAGTACGGCCACAGCCTTTACTTGACAAGCTCGACTGTCACAGATGCGAGCGGTAATGATAGAAAAATTCTAGCATCTTCAAATGACTATCTGATATCTGGGAGCATAGACTCCTACAAGAACGGAATAGAAATAACGCAGGAGAAGCACTGGACGGCTGGTGTTGCCAAGATAACTGCCGGAACACCGGGTCACTTGTACGATTCTCAGAGATATGGATACACAGATTTTGACATACTGTCTCCTGACGTCTACTACGAGGTAGAGACTTTCAATCCTGTCACTTTTGTTGAAATCGGAGGTAGTTCAAATAACATAGTCTACCCCATAGTCACCTCCAACAGCAATCAAGAAGAAAATCTCGTCTTAAACGGAATCATAGAGCCTTTCCCGATAAGACCTGTAATTTCAAATTCTTCAATTAATTTCCCATTCGAGCCGCACGCGACCCGCGGAGAGTTCGGAAATGGAAACACCACAATTCTTCTGTACTCAGATCAAGTGTTGTCGGTCGACTACTTCGAACCATCAAGGACAAATAAGTCGCCCTATTTCGATGCAGTAGATCTGATCGGAATGCCAGATGAAAACGGGGGCGGCGTGATTGTTGGTCCTTCGCTAGGATATGCTTCAACTGGAGAGAACGGCATCTCATTCTTTGAGGATGCTCGCTATACGAGGGGAGAAAAACCGAATTCTTCCTACACGGAAGACTTGATATCTGCTCTTGAAGATCTTCCGCCCGGTGGAACCACTTACGTAACATCGAAGGAAAGATCTGCAACTTGTGGATTTACCTATGATCAGGCTGTAAAAGGGACGGATTCAATTGCATACGGCGGATACTTGAGAAGTGAGTCTAAAAAACAAAACAGATCAATTATAAAAGCTAGGGATGAAAGATCTTTTCTCTCGAGCGGCGCAACATTTAACGACTTATCTACCGTGAGTTTTATTGCGCAGAGCGTAGAATATCCCTCAATGATTCCGTCGTCTTTTCTTTCTTCTTCTATAACAGCTTTGTCAAGTTCTGCATCTGAAATATGCCGTGGAGGCGGGATAAGAGTTCAAAGAACTACGAAACCTGGATTATTTGATTCCGCATTAAATGACAGCATAATTCTTACTGAAAGAGACGTTAATCCATGAAGCCTTTTTCTGAATATGCAAGATTTGAGCAAGGTAATTTAAATGATTCCTTTTATGCAACGGGGTCTGCCGGACCAATTGGTGAAACACCAGGCAGCTTTTCTCGCTCTCTTTTAAGCAAAGAGCAGATCAAGATGTCATTTAATATAGCAGCAAAGACTTCAATGCTGCCTAGCAGTTGCAGCATTTATTACTTTAACAAGACATTAAAATCTTGGAACATACCGGCACGCAGCACAGGAGATCACGTCGGCCCTTTTAATAGATTTGCAATAAATACTCAATGGAGTCCAGCTTCTGGGACATTAGGAGATGGTTATACAGTAGGCTCTCTTATTATTGAAGACGCAAAGGGATTTGATTGTTACGGTCATCCTGTAATGTCAGGAAGTCTTGACATATACAGACAAGTCACAGAAGCTGATGCTGGTGGACTGGGCCGCTCAAACTCAACGTCTCGCTATGTTGGATCACAAATAATTGGAAATAAGATACGTGACGCGCAAGGGCGGCGCGGCGCGAGCGTAATTGATGCATTGCTCGAAGATTTCCCAAAGTCAGTTCAAAGATCTGAAATTTATGATGCTTCTAGTGATGAGACTTTTGAACTTGACATAGACAGACCGTTCTTATTGGAAAAAGCGGTATTTGAAATACCTTTTTGTTTGGGAGAATCCTGGTTCCAGGATAGGACTGTTACGTCTTTGGCGACCGCAACTGGGACTTACTTGCCAACCAATACTCAAATAAAACAGAATTTGTATATTGATTCGGGAGGACCTGCTTTAACGCTCTCGCTCTTTTGCCAAAAAAAATACGGTCAAAGCAACATAAGAGACTTAGTTGCCAAAGGGACCATAACACACTTACAAGATTCAAAGTTGACCGCAATAGCAAGGAGGCTTCCTCCGGAATCTGCAGAAAGAGGAGCTTATGCAGTCGTCGTCGAGCCCTACGGGCTAAGAAGCCCAAATGCCACTATTTATCAACCTTCTGCAAATTCAGCTTTTACAGGATCTATAACTGTAAAAACTGTAGCCAACATATCAAATGGCGTAAACGGACTCTCTCTTGCCGTGTGGTATATGACTTCAAGCATTCCAAATGCAGCAGTTGATGCTTATAAGCAGCCACAGTTTGGGCGTGAAGTTTATTATTATCGTGAGATAATGGATAAGTATAGAAAGATCGTTTGGGAACCTGAATATTTTGGAAATAAAACTTTTTCGCTCTCAACTTTTGCTCAAAGTCAGCTTTCTATCGTTTCTTCTATAGATCCGTTTGGCAGAGGAATGACAGGATTTGCTCCCAGCGGAGGGTCTATATTCGGAGGAGAATACACATCCAGTCAGGCTTTTAGCAAAACAGGAGACCCGACTATTTTAAACCCTTATTACTCAGAAAATTCTACTGAGGTTGATAGATCAACAGCTTACGGTAACTTAAAAGAATTTTTCTCTCAGCTTGACATCGATATTCAAAGCTATGTTCCCAATTATAACGGTGTGCCTGTAGACCTGCCATACTCCACCACGTTCACGCCCCAAGCTTGGATTTACAATGTATACCCATCTGAAGTATTTTCATCAAGTAAAGACGCTCCCTATCTCTTAAATCCTGGAGATAAGTTAGTTTTGGCAATATCAAAAACAAGACCTGCTGTATCAGCAAGTGGTCACAATATTAACAGCGCTGCAGACGCAAACACAGGAAATAATGTTTTAACAAAATTGATTCCGCTAGTAGGCTCAGTTACAGGTCATGATGTGACTTTGAATACTGGTAGTATTAATATGACTTTCTACGGATCATATGTAAGAGCAGGAAACAGCTACATACCATGAGTTATGAAAAAGTCTACACAGATGTCGTCAAAGACGTAATAGGAAATGATCCCGTCTTAGATCAGTTTGACACTTATTACGAAGCATCCTTTTACGGAACGATGCAGGACGACTTCGTCACAGGCACAATAGTGTCAGAAGTTGTATCCGATTATACGAGATCTAAGTCAGAGAAAAAAGACAGAATCTTCGTCACTGGGTCTAGGGGACGACTTTTTAGCAAATACTACGCAGAATCTTTTCCCGCGCTTGATTCAACGTACGGATCAGACGCCGTGAGAAGTATTCCAAGACTTTCTTATAGGTTGGTCCCCTGGCATGAAAAGACTTCGACTACGTCGTACAGAATCAATCAACACTTCGATCCAAGTGAAAGATACTACGATTCTTGTCTGCCCAACATACCGGAATGTCTAGGGGCAGAAGGCTCTAGAGTGTGGACTAGCCAAAATTCGGAGCACACAGTCTTGTCTCCGTACGGCACCACCGTGACGGGCAGCGGAGGATATTTAATATTTAACTCACTTGTTCAAGACAGATCGGGCGAGGGATACGACACTGACCCGACCGTCAACAACAGCTGGACGTGGTCGTTCCCGTTCGAAGGGAAATATAATCCCGAAAAGAGATTTGTAGGATTTGACAAAACTCTCGGATTGAGATCAACTCTTTCTGCAAGATTGCCTGTTTACGACAAGCGAGAGAGAGAATTTAAAAGCTTTGACTCTGGTTCAATTGAAACAGACGCGACACCCGTAGATCTTGTAGAATTTAACAAGACGTTAAAAATAGACAATTTCTTTCCGTTGCTTCCCGGGTACAACGAAAACGCGAGAAATTCACTAAGAATAAAGTCAAATATTGAAGGATCTCTAGGCACTGGCAAGATAAGACCGGGCTGGTACGGACCAGAAACTGGAGAAGAATGGAATTACAAGAGAATAGCCGACACGTCTTACGGCTATTCTCTTTTAGTGCCCGGAGATGTCAATCTTTCGAAATTTTCTGACAGAGATTTTCTTTCAACATATGCTAATGCAGAAGCCGGTTCGATGCTGTTGACACAGTCAATGGGTACCGACGACATCATAAAATTTTTGTTTGGATTTGGAGACGTTAACAATATAACGTACGGAAAGAGAACCTTCGATCCTACGAAATTTATTTTGTCATACAAGCTAGACCTAGAAACCATACCAGACGGAACTCCTGCAGATCAAATACCGAGCTATGAAGAAGAAGGACTTAAAGTAAGCTGGTCTGCAAGCAACGTTTCAGATCCTGATTGGTCATTTCCATGGGTGGTGACAAGCTATAAAACCGCAGACTATCCTTATCAAGGCGATCTATACAATATTGTAAGTGGAACAACCTCCACAAAGGGAATAGCATGGAGAAAGCAAGAAGGAGGAAATAAGATTCTTCTGTCGAATACTTTGACAGATTACGGCGGTCTAATGAGCTCAGAAGACAATAAGTCACCAGTCATTGTTGACATAACTTCTTCTTATCCGTGGAATTTTAGCTATGACAGAGCCATTGCAGGAAGATATAATTACGGTTCATTGACGTGCTATTTTGGTGCCTATCCTGGAAATCCTTCGGGTGATGTTATAATTGGAACAAATTATGGCCCTGATAGAACTTTTGATCATGTTTCGGGATCGTCATCTACATTAAATACATTTGTCACAATGTCAAATTATAACTTTAAGGAGAGCTATTATCCTGGTTTTGAATATGGGTCGCCTGGGTACGGATTGTCTTACCCGCCTGATAATCTGGGAGATTATCTTCTTGATCCCGGCGAATATAGATTTATATTTTTATATACTCTTGCGCTACCAAATGATCCTCCTCTCGCAACATCAGACCCTCAAGCTGCTGCAATTGATAACTTCAAGATCTTCACATACAGAGAAGAATCGTTTCCTGTCGTAGATAACAGCAGAATAGGTGGCAATAATTACCCGAAATTTAAAGGGTATAGAACAGACGACAGATTAAATCCAATTCTTTCTGGTACGTCAGCGTTCAACACTGAGTACCTCGTGTCTGGTTCAGCGGCCACCTCAAAATCAATAGTATTTGGAATATCGCCTGAAATCAGAGGATGGAAGTACGGTCTATTCAGCGGCCTCCCCGTAAACTCAAAGGTGATATTCAGGAGAGACAAGTTCGGACAATTCAGAGACATGCTCGAGCAACGTCCTTATACGAAGTTTATAAACGTAAATTCGTCCGTCGTGGACGACGACGCCATGACGAACGATAACTTCAACAATCAGACAGATTCAAAGTTGACGATACTAAAAGAGATAACACAGATAGGACCTCCTGCCGCGGAGGTCAATTTCATACGCCAGCGCTACAAGAAAGACGACAGAGGGATTGGTTATATATACAACGAGAAGGTGAACCCCGCAAGAACCTACTCACAGAACCTCAGCCCAGAAGTGACCTCTTCCCTTCCGTACTTCGATGGAGAAGCAAAGTTGAGGCAGGAATCTGATTTGAGATTAATTACTGATGCAACCCTCACCTCGCTTCAGTTCGATCCGAGTGGGCTTACGGTAACTTGAAATGGCGATCAACAAAAAACCAAACGATGTAATCGTTTTTGTTTCTGAGAACGGCGGTGTGAAGCGTACCGTACTCACCACCGATGTGCAGATTGGTACACCTGTGGATGAATCGGAGTTGCAGGTAACAGGAGATCTGATACTCCGCACTCGTCCCGTCTCGATCGCACCGGGTGCCACGCACTCGATCGGGCGTGCATCCACGATACTAGATGTAACGATCAAACCAGGAAACGGATCCGTAACGATCTCACTTCCAGCCTCACCTCGTGAAGGAACCCTGTATTACATCAAAGATTCAGCAGGCAGGTGTTCTACGAACAACATCATGCTTCAATCATCGAAGAGCGGAGTTTTAATTGATGGATCGACAACAAAAGTTCTATCTAACAATTATGATGCAGTAGGAATCACCTGGTCTGGAGGCAGGTGGATAACTCTCTCAACAACAGGTGGTGGAGGTGGAGCTGCAGGCGCCACGGGTGCAACGGGGTCAGCCGGGCCTGCAGGACCAGCTGGAGCATCCGGAACCCCAGGATCTGCAGGTCCTACAGGCGCCACGGGACCAACTGGTGCAACCGGTCCGGTGGGTGCTACCGGAGCCACCGGACCCATCGCAGGATCTGATACTCAGGTAATATTCAACGATGGGGGAGCTCCTGCTGGATCTTCTCTCCTCACCTTCAATAAACTCACTGGTGCCCTCACAGCATCCACCTTCAGGGCAACCAACGGCTTCTCAGGATCTCTCACACGCCTCGCGGACGGCACTTCCTATCTCATTGCCGGCAACAACATCGGCATATCCTCGGCATCGAACGGATCCGTAACAATCTCCACGAACGCAACTGCGAACTCCGATTTCTTCTTCTCCACCACCGCCGGCTCCATCTACACCACGGGCTCCGCCGCATTCATAGGAAATCAAGTGGGAATCGATTCTCCTTTCGATGTGGGTGCGAGCGTGAACTTCTACGTTTCAGGAACGCGAACCTCCACGGGAGCCGATGATCCCTCGATAGTTTTCGGTGGAGATACGTTCATCTCCGGTGCCTTCGGGGTATCCGATTACATCCAGATGAAGCCGGTTGGTAACCTCAGGATACCCACGAACACATCGGCATCGTACATCTACACATCGGGCTCCACCAACGATCTCTACTACACCCAGTACCAACCCGGCACGGGATTCACCAACACCGTTAGAATGAGGTGGTTTGAAGGTTCCCTCTCCACGGGCCTCCTGCACGGTGGTGTTCTCTCCACTGCGAACGGTTCCACTTCATTCTCAATCACTTCGGGCAGCGGCCTCGTGGTGGATTACAACGCCTCCACCACAACGGATCCCTACCCAACGATTCACTACGTTTCGTGGCCGGCCTTCGTGAGCCAATCCCTCACATACAGTGGATCCGCCCAGATCACGTACATCGGCATCAACTCATCGGGCGGCCTGATACAACAGTTCACCCCCTTCGCCAACAACGATTTCGCGGATATCATATCGATCGGCCGCGTGCTTCACCAATCGGGCTCTGTAACGAACGGCACGATCACCGCTCCTACCGTTGCATACGGGCTCAACCAATCGAACGAGCAGTTCAACAGGGCGTTCGGGCCACTGAAGGTGAGCGGGCACCTCCTGGAGAACAGCGGTTCCAACCTATCACTCTCTAAAACTTCAGGAACTTCATACGTTGCGGGTAGGAACTACACTGCAAATCCTGATTCCCCCAACCTCATTCTCTCGAGCACGGATACTGCTCCCACCGCCTCGAAGATATTCAGGGAGTACGTGAGCGGATCCACACCGGTGATCGATAACGGCATCGCCAATGCAGGTTACCCAACGATAGATCCCACGTTGTACAACAACGGAGGAACCCTCGCGGCAGTTTCAGGCGGCCAGTTCTCGATACAACGCGTGTACTGGTTTCCCAACTCTGTGAACAAGGCGTTCTTCGTTTACTACGGATCCGCCACATACGCAACGCTCGATCTCGCAGAGGCGGCCATCAACGCAGAGGCCTTCACAGAGGGTGCCAACACGCTCGATGCAGCCATCTACCTCGGGGCAGTAATAGTTCGAGGAAATGCAACGGATCTATCAAATACATCTCAGGCCCGATTCGTGCGCGGTGGGCTCTTCAGGGGTGCAGATTCCTCAGGTGGAGGCGGAGGTGGAAGCATCGCAACCGTGCCGGGTGGGCTGGATACCTACGTGCAGTTCAACGATGGTGGATCCACATTCGGAGGAGATGCCGGCCTAACATTCGACAAGATCAACCACATCCTGCGGATTGGAGATGGAACTATATCTGCAAAGCTAATAACTGCAGGTGCCACGTTCGATCTCGTAAACACCTCGGCAACCACGGTGAACTTCGCGGGGGCTGCAACTTCCATCAACATCGGAACCGCGCTGGGCACGAACATCATCTCCGGGGCGATCAAGGCTCCGCAGGGTTTGAGCGGCTCCCTCACGAAGCTCACTGATGGCACCTCGTACCTCGTGGCCGGAACGAACATCGGCATATCCACAGGATCGAACGGTTCCGTAACGATAAGCAATACCGCACCGATCTTCTACCAGTGGAACGAGCTCTCGCCCTCGCCTCGGCTCAACACAACTGCATCTGTTTCCATCGCAGGCGGCCTCGGATCATCGCACGCGGCACAGAGCATTGGAACTGATGTTTACTTCTTCGTTTCGGGATCCTCGGGATCGAGCTCCGGAGTTTCTGCCTTCGGTGGAGATGCAGTGGTATCTGGAACCCTCCAGGTTTCAACGATATCGAACCCTTCCATCGCATCAACGGTAACATCTCTCGCTCTCAGCGGTTCCACGAGGGGCACCACCGCAACCGGTAGAGGAATCTCTCTCGTTGCTGCAACAGGAACAACAACGATAGGTGGCGGCCCAATCTCAATCTCTGCGGGCACTTCAGGTGGATCATCATCGCCCGGAGGCTCCGTAACCATCGCAGGCGGATCCACCACAACTTCTGCAACGGCCGGCAGCATCACGCTCTCGGCGGGAGATACAACATCAACCGTTGGATCTGCAACTGCAGGCAACATCATCCTCAACGCAGGATCCTTGCCCTCTGCCGGCACGGGCACTGCAGGGCGAATAGAGCTCACCTCAGGAGCCGCGAACTCCGCAACTACCCCGGGCAACATCATCCTCACCGCACAGAAATCGAAGGTGGTGGTGCGGCAATCGATGGCAACCGTACCGGCTGGAACGAATGTGTTCCTCTACGTAACGGGCACCATCGGCGGCACAGATCGCTCACTTTTTGCAGGCGATACATACGTTAGCGGAACTCTCTTCGGGGCTTCCGGGCTCTCAGGCTCTCTCACGCGGTTGATCGATGGAACCTCCTACCTCATAGCAGGCACCAACATCACGATCGCAACGGGCTCCAACGGATCCGTTAGCATCTCCTCGCCTTCCACAGTAACGGGAACAGGAACCGCGGGATACGTTCCCGTGTTCACCGGTGCCGGATCC
>Ga0209990_10003676_pt1 | contig 11123 bp, 14 predicted proteins | sample NOAtaG_6_FD_187304 | JGI IMG/M metagenome (GOLD analysis project Ga0209990, IMG submission 187304) | Freshwater lake microbial communities from Lake Erie, under a cyanobacterial bloom - NOAA_Erie_Diel5S_2200h metaG (SPAdes) (version 2) | ecosystem: Environmental > Aquatic > Freshwater > Lake ...
AGGTGAAGCAACAACCCAACCCAACACTAAAGGCGGATAGTAGAACAATACACACTCCCCCCCCCCCCACAACTGTATCAAAAGCTACAATTTAATAAATCTTTATATTCCTCTCCCTTCAGATTTTGGGGTTTTTGGGGAGTTCAAGAGCTTGGAATTGTACAATAAGGTTGTACAAGTCTTCCCTAAAAATCATGTTAAGCAAAGAAACCACCTACTCTCAGGCGAGAATGAATTTAGCCAGTATCTTAGATCAGGTGTGTGACGAATCCCAAATTATCGTCATTAAGCGTCGCAATCAGAAAAATGTGGCGTTAATTGCTGAAGATGAACTTTCCAGTTTATTAGAGTGTGTTTATTTACTGCGATCTCCAGAAAATGCCCAACGCTTATTTCGCTCTTTAGCATGGACCCAGACAGAAGATGCAACTCCTCAAACATTAGCTGAATTGAAAGAGGAGTTAGGAATTGACTCCTAAAAGAGAAAATAAGCCAGATAAACCTAAAAACAATCCTATTCATGGTTATTTGCCCGTTTTTAGTCCTGATTTCAAAGCAGATTTAGCTTGGTGGTATCGGAACGAACCGAAAAAAGGCGATAAAATTTTAGACTTAGTGGCAGATATTTTGGATGGCGATCCGTTTACAGGATTGGGTAAACCCGAACCTCTTAAGTATATTGCTGCCGACACTTGGTCACGACGGATCGACTTAGAGCATCGTTTGGTTTATAAAGTCACGGGAAATAAGGTTTATTTTTTACAAGCTCGCTATCATTATCAATCAGGCTAAACTCAGACAAACCCATTAAGAACTGTTACAGGAGAAAGGGGACAAAGAACGTAGTACGTTCCCCCTCGCAGCTTGGGTTAGGCGATAGCCCAACCCAAGACAGAAGGAGGATAACAGCACAGCACACACCCCCACAACTGTATCAAAAGCTACAATTTATAAATCTTTACATTTCTCTCCCTGACGAGCTATCCACCATGAAACCCATCCTCAACGCCCAGATGATTTCGGAAGTTAGAGGACAACCAGAATCACGACCAATATCAACGGACGGGACTCAACTGCCCCAATTCGACGCTCACCGCATCAAAGCGATTGTCCCCAGGGCGATAGGAGAGAATTTCCAAGCCAATCGGCTCGCCACTGGTGGAATCCTTAATCAAAATCACCCCATCCCCCAGTTCAGTACAAATCTGCTCCTTTCTGGGTTGCTGCCAGAAGACAGTGAGTAATTCCGTTTCCGGTTCATAGAAAACTTTTACTTGAGCCATAGCATTTCCCCTTCTTTAATCCCATCGGTTTGGTAGGCAGTAATCAAGAACCCATCTCCATTTAAACGCCGAGCCACTGCCACAACCCAACGTTTTTCCTGTCGCTGGCGATAGAATAGCAGCACCCCAGCATCGCCGCTACTGCGTCGAATTTCATCCGGTGAAGGACAGCCCAACCCAACCCTAAAAGAGGATTCCATACAACCACACATACTATCCCCCACAACTGTATTAAAAGCTACAATTTAATAAATATTTACATTCCTCTCCCTAACCAGCGATCGAGATTTTGGGGTTTTTGGGGAGTTCAAGAGCTTGGACTTGTACAATAAAGTTGTACAAGTCTCCAAAGACCAAGCAAATTAGCGCTGAAAGCTTGAGGATTACAACCTTTCTCCTGTCGATCCTAGACATCATTCTAAAAGTCGGCACTTAAAGGGGTACGGGGGAAAGGAATCACATCGCGAATATTGGTCATTCCCGTCATGAATTGTACCAGGCGCTCGAATCCTAAACCAAAACCGGCGTGGGGAACGGAACCGTAGCGACGCAGATCCAAATACCACCACAAATCATCGGGATTCATTCCCTGTTCCTGCATTCTTTGGATTAATACATCTAATCGTTCTTCCCGTTGGGAACCGCCGATAATTTCGCCGATCTTGGGCGCTAAAATATCCATAGCGGAAACGGTTTTATTACTGTCATCTAGACGCATATAAAAAGCTTTGATTGTCTTGGGATAATTGGTGACAATCACGGGTTTTTTAAATAGTTCTTCCGCTAGATAACGTTCGTGTTCTGACTGTAAATCTACGCCCCATTCTACGGGAAACTCGAACTGACGATCGGCTTTTTCTAATAACTCGATCGCTTCGCTGTAGGTAATCCGTCCAAACTCACTATTAACGATATTCTCGGCCGTACTTAACACCGTTTTATCGATACGTTCGTTAAAAAACTGCAAATCTTCGGGACAATTTTCTAAGACGAATTTAAAGATATATTTCAGAAAAGCTTCCGCTAAATCCTGATCTCCTTCCAAGTCACAAAAAGCCATTTCCGGTTCCACCATCCAAAACTCGGCCAGATGACGGGAAGTATTAGAATTTTCGGCGCGAAAAGTCGGGCCAAAAGTGTAAACATTAGATAAAGCCATGGCCATTACTTCCGCTTGTAATTGTCCACTGACGGTTAAATAGGCCCGTTTACCAAAGAAATCCTCGGCAAAATTGGCGGGTTTTTTTAAATCTAAACTGGTGACAGTAAATAATTCTCCCGCACCTTCGCAGTCGTTAGCGGTAATAATGGGAGTATGTACCCAAATAAAGCCCTTTTCTTGGAAAAAAGTGTGGATAGCGGTAGCGCAAGCGTTTCTAACCCGCATTACTGCTCCTAGGGTGTTGGTTCTTGCTCGCAGATGGGCAATGGTTCTCAGAAATTCAAAGGAATGACGTTTTTTTTGTAGGGGATAATCCGCAGGACAGTCACCATAAAGGGTGATTTCGGCCGCTTTTAACTCGATATTTTGCCCTTTACCCGGGGAAGGAACCAAATTTCCCGAAACAGCGATCGCCGCTCCTGTACTAATTGCTTTTAGTACATTTTCATAATCGGGTAAAGTCGGTTCGAGGATAACTTGTAAGTTGGCCAGGGATGAGCCATCATTAACTTCCAGGAAAGTAAATTCTTTTAATTCTCGTTTTGTTCTCACCCAACCCTGCACGGTGACGGATTGATCCGGTTGTCCTGTTTGAAAGATTTCCTTGATTCTGCTAGTCATCGCGTATCCCTATGTTAAGTGGCTGAGTGGAATTAAATATAAGATGAACGTAGGTTGGGTTGAAGCATGAAACCCAACGCCAGATTATGTTACGCTACCGCTAACCCATCCTACAAATAATTGTGTCTCCCTACTTAGAACCAAAGAGTAAGTGGGTGGGTGGAATTAAATATAAGATGAACGTAAGTTGGGTTGAAGCATGAAACCCAACGGCCGCATGGGTTACGCTACCGCTAACCCATCCTACAAATAATTGTGCCTCCCTACTTATTTTAGAATAGAAGGTTCAGATCAGGCTAAAATCAATCTCGAACAGGTCTCATGCTTCTGGTGGAAAAATTATTAAGTAAGCCCAAAAGCCGTAAATTAGCGATTTTTTTGGCTTTTATCGGTAGTATTCTCGCTTTACCCTTTCCTATCGCCGGTATTCATAAATTCTATCTCGGTCAACCTCTCTGGGGAATTATCTATCTTCTCCTCTGGCAAACTCCGATTCCCCGGGTGGCTTGCGCGATCGATGCAGTGTGGTATTTAATCCAAGATAACCAATTTTTGGCTAACTATTTTCCCACTGCCACCACTGCTGCCACTGTCCCCAGTTTAGAGCCTAAACAAGTAGAGGCGATCGGGGCAGCTTTAAGAGAATTAGAGCGCCTCCGGCAAGAAGGATTAATTTCTGAGTACGAATTTGAAGAAAAACGGCGACAATTACTATAATGACACCGCAAAACTGGTTAGGACGCACTTTTAACCCTTTAAAAGCCAAAATTAGCAATGATCCCTATTATCGCTTCCGTTCCCTTGATGAGATCGCTATGGCGGCACAATTGGGCATTAAAATTAATGTCAGTCAAGCGGGTGTGGATGATTGGCTGCGATTGCCGGGGATATCCATCCATCAAGCGCGAATGTTGGTGGAATTGTCGGGTATGGGGGTAGAATTGCTTTGTCTTGAAGATCTAGCCGCTGCTTTGAGTGTTCCTGTGGCTAGATTGAAAGCTTGGGAGCCGATTCTAGAATTTGCCTATTATAGTCCCGAAAGTCACCTCGCACCCCCTAAAATCAATCCTAACACCGCTTCGATCGAGCAGTTAACCACCCTGCCCCTAATCAGCGATAATTTGGCAGCTGCCATTATTAAAAGCAGAGAAGAACAGGGATTATTTAAGAATATTGTGGATTTTAAAGGGCGTTTATCCCTAGACGCTCAGGAAATCTCCCAATTAATGCACTTTTTCCAGTTTTAATCCCAAATCCTCAGAACAGGAGACAGGAGACAGGAGTCAGGAGTCAGGAGACAGGAGATTATTTCTATTTATTCTTCCGACACCCCACACCCGACACCCCACACCCGACACCCCACACTCCACTTCCCCACTTCCCAGTAAATCTAACTGTCTTCAGATTCCTCCGCATCACTAGGGGGAACTAGGGCCACCGCAGCGATCGCATCGTCCTCATCAAGTTTTTGCACCCGGATGCCTCCGGCCGATCGCGATTGGGGAGTAATAGCATCGACGGATTGACGGATAATAATACCCCGTTCGGTGATAATCATAAATTCCTCGTGGGGGTTAACAACGTGCAGAGCCGCTAATTTATCGTTCTTTTTGCGGAATTTAATCACTCTGACTCCTAATCCCGCCCGATTTTGCAGACGTAGGAGGGTAACGGGAACCCGTTTTCCTAGTCCTGCCATGGTAATCGCTAACACCCAGGGGCCATTATTAGCCACTTCGGGGTTAATTTCTTCGCTTTCGTCCTCGGTTTCTTCTTCGTTAGATTCAGCGATTTGGGCGACAATTTGACTAGGCAGGATGTCCATACTAATTAATTCGTCACCTGAGCGCAATTTCATCGATTTTACGCCTTTAGTTGCCCTTCCCAGGGAGCGCAATTGTTGACTATCGGCCTTAAAATGAATTGCCATCCCCTGACGAGAACCGATAATGACGCTATCTTCCTCTTTAGCCAAGCGAACCCAACGTAGTTGATCACCGTCTTCGAGAGAAATGGCGATTAAACCGTTCGATCGAATATTACTAAAGGCAGCGAGGGCGGTTTTCTTGATAAATCCCTTTTGTGTGAGCATAATCAGGTAATTATCCTCGCTGAACTCGCTGACTGCCACCACCGAGGTAATTTTCTCCCCTTTGGGAATCTCTAACAGTTGCACGATGGGAACGCCGCGAGCGGTACGGGAACCGGTGGGGATATGATAGGCATTGAGACTATAGACAACCCCGCGATCGGTGAAAAAGAGGACGCTATCGTGATCGCGGCAGGTGATAAAGTGATCGATGCCGTCGTCTTCTTTCATTTTTGCGCCAGCTTTGCCCCTTGTTGCCCGATTTTGGGACTCAAAGGTATTAACGGGCATTCTTTTGATGTAACCCTGTTCGGTGACGAGAATTAAGGCCTGTTCGTTGGCAATCAGGTCAGTTTCGGCGATTTCTCCTTCCCGTTGTTCAATATGAGTGCGACGCGGGGTAGCGTGAATCGTTTTGATCTGTTGCAGTTCTTCCTCGATAATGCTGTCGATCCGTTCTTTTCTGGCTAAAATATCCTGAAGATCGCCGATTTTTGTCAGTAATTCCCCGTGTTCTTGCTGAATTTTCTCCGATTCTAGGGCGGTTAACCGTCGCAGCTGCATTTGTAGGATTGCGTCCGCTTGCACCTCTGAAAGACCAAAATTCTGCACTAATCCCTCTTTTGCACTAGCTGTGTCGGCAGCACTGCGAATCAGGGCAATGACTGCATCGAGACTAGCGAGGGCAATTAGTAAACCCTGAAGGATATGATCCCTTTCCTCGGCCTTGCGGAGTTCATAACGGGTACGACGGGTGATCACTTCTACCCGAAAATCGAGGAAAACGCGGAGAAACTCCCTTAAAGTCAGTAATCTCGGTTCGTTATCGACTAATGCCAACATATTCGCCCCAAAATTCGACTGGAGGGGCGTTTGTTTATAAAGATTGTTGAGGACGACGCGAGGATAGGCATCTCGTTTCAGTTCGATCACTACCCGGATGCCGTCGCGATCGCTTTCGTCCCGCACATCGGAAATACCGTCTATTTTGCGATCATTGACCAAATCGGCGATTTTTTCGATTAATGCCGCTTTATTGGTTTGATAGGGCAGTTCGGTGATAATAATAGCATCTCGATCGGGTCTTCCCCTTTGTTCGATAGTTTCAATGGTGGCGACTCCCCGCAGGGTAATGGAACCGCGGCCGGTGGTGTAAGCTTCCTGAATGCCGTCTCTACCAAGGATATGCCCCCCGGTGGGAAAGTCTGGCCCCGGGATATAACGCTGTAATTCCGTATCGGTGAGATCGGGGTTATGGATGAGGGCAACGGTTCCATCGATAATCTCGGCCAGGTTGTGGGGGGGGATATTGGTGGCCATACCGACGGCGATGCCCGATGAGCCATTAATTAGCAGTTGCGGGACTCTAGAGGGCAAAACCACGGGTTCCTGTTGGGAACCATCGAAGTTATCGGCAAAATCGACGGTTTCTGACTCGATATCCTGTAGTAGGGCGTTGGTGGCCAGGGTGTGCAGACGACACTCGGTATAACGCATGGCTGCCGGGGGATCGTTATCGATCGATCCGAAGTTACCATGACCGTTAATCAGGGGATCGCGCATGGAGAAATCCTGGGCCATGCGGACGAGAGCATCATAAACAGCAGTATCCCCGTGGGGGTGGTATTTTCCTAATACTTCCCCGACGACTCTAGCGCATTTCCGGAAGGGGCGATCGGGGGTTAATCCTAGTTCGTACATCGCATAAAGAATGCGCCGGTGTACGGGTTTCAGTCCGTCCCTAGCGTCGGGCAAGGCGCGCCCAACGATGACGCTCATGGCGTATTCTAGATAGGAACGGGACATTTCATTGCTTAAGTCTGTGGGGACGACATGATCCTGGGCGGCGGTCATAGGGGGGTTAACTCCAATAACAAGGCAAAAAAAGCGTTTTTGTGAGTAAATTCGCTAAAAATCGGGTTTTTACCCTTTTGATGTGCAAAATATGCCCATTTGTACGACTATTTTACCATAAAATCCCTCTTTTTTGGGGTTTGAGGCGGCACTCAAACTTTTGCCGAAAGTCTCTTCCCTCATTCCGGCCCGATCTTGACACTCTGTGGACTATCTGTCACAATATTGTCATGTAGGCCATTTGTTCTTAAAGTAATGGATTTGCAATTGTCATTATTTCCAGATAATCAACCAAGTCAGGCGGTAAGCAAACAGAAAAAAGCCAAGTTAGGTCGTTACGAAAGAATTCAGCGCGAACTAGCAACGGTAAAGCGTGATCCCTATCAAGTCCTGGTCGATGTTAACGTTCCGCTTAAGCCTCTCAATAGCTATAATTTTATCGATCTATTCTCCGGTGCGGGCGGTATCACCCAAGGTTTATTGCAAGCAGGTTTTAACCCTGTAGCCAGTGCAGAAATTAGCCCGATCGCCTCAGCAACCCATCAAAAGAATTTTCCCAATTGTCATCATTTTTGTGGTGATATACATGATTTTAATACTCAAGAATGGTTGGCAAAAATTGGCAATCCATTCATTCATCTTGTGGTGGGCGGACCACCATGTCAAGGATTTTCCGTTGCTGGAAAACGAGATGCTAATGATCCACGGAATCATCTCTTTCAAGAATTTATTCGCCTTGTTTATGAAATACAGCCTTGGTACGTTGTCATGGAGAATGTACCCGGTATTCTAACAATAAAAAAAGGAGAAATTAAGCAAAATATTCTGGAAGCTTTTCAAGGCATTGGCTATGGAAATATTTCAATAGCAATTCTTGAATCTGCCGCCTATGGCGTTCCTCAAATAAGACCAAGAGCTATTTTCATAGCTAATAGATTTGGGCTGCCAAATCCTTATCCAAGTCCTCAATTAGTACCGGAGAAATACCAACCGATTGAAGCTGCTATCTGCGATTTACCTGCCTATGAACCTCTTCCCAGTATCAATCACGAATGGACTCGTCACTCCCCCGAATATATGGCCAGAATAGCTCAAGTTCCTCCCGGTGGTTCCTTATATGAAACTTATGTTGATGCCTTCAAACGACAGTATCGGGGTAAGCCAAGTATGACAATTAAAGAAAATCATGGCGGTACTCATATCCATCCCTATTTAAATCGGGTTATTTCAGCCAGAGAAATGGCTAGATTACAAACTTTTCCCGATTCCTTTATTTTTGAAGGAACAATGAAAAAAGCGATGTGGCAAATTGGAAATGCCGTACCTCCACGTTTGGCAGAGTGTATTGGCTATGCTCTTATTCCCTACTTAAATCTCATAGCTACAGGTAATAAAAATATTGGAGAGGTGGCAATATAAATCACGGCTCTTCAGTCAATTTGATATTAAGAGAATTACGCCATGTTTCAAAATCATACCAACCGCAACCTACACAGCCCTGTTCTGCTGCTGCTCCAGATTGAGGAATATTTTCCGGCCAGTTCTCTCCACCGGAATACCAAAATCTGATATCCATTGGTGTTCCTCGCTTACCAGTTTTAATACATTTTTCACAACTTCTTGACTTTAATAAATTATGATTTCCCGCACTATCTTTTTTGAGAAGCTGAAACTTGTTTCTCATCTCAGCTACACTCATATTGAGATCATGACTTGGTTCACTTATCCCCCAACGTTCCATAGGAAAACGATGGTCAATAACCAGTTCATGTGACTGTCTGATTCTGTTTTCAATCACATCTTTATATCGATAAAACTCCAAAATTCTAGCTACTAATTGAGGCGGTATGTTGGCGGAGGCATTCGCCGCTCGCATCTCTCCAGTCCATCGATCCCAAGTTGTTGTTTTCTGACAAATTGGACAGTATTCTCGTTTTGTTTCTATTACTAGCCCCTGGCGACCGCTCCTATTTCCGCGCTCTAATCCTTGGATACCACCGCCGCCAGCATATTGCTCCGATGCTATTTTTTTCCCTTCACAGGTACGACAATGCCAAGCTCGATCTGATAATAACTCGAAGACTTTGTACTGTGATGAACCCTGTTTAAACTTTGCTTTTAGAGCTTCTACTAAATCAGAACTCATTCCGGTTTCTCTATTTCTATCTCTAAATTTTCCAGTAATTGGGATACAGTTATGTTTAATCCCTTCGCCAGAGTGACAAGAGCGGTAAGAGAAGGATTTCTTACTCCTCGCTCTAGTCCAGATATATAGGTACGATCAAGATGGCAACGTAGCCCTAGTTCTTCTTGTGATATGCCTAAAGCGGCTCTATGCTCTCGGATCATTAACCCCAATGCCCTTAAAATTACTGCTTTTGATTTTTCCATAAAGTCTATAATCGTCCTTAGTGGACGATAAGTCCACGGACTATATGTCACAGGAATAATTTTCCTCTCCTCCCGTCAACCAAACAGCCTCTTAATCAGAATCAAAAGATCGTCAAGGCAGCTCACAGGGGGACAAAATCAGATTTTTTAGCAGTTTTTCCCTCGATAATTTAGGATAAAATAAAAATGCGATCGAGAGTTAATACCATAGCCCGATCAGCAGCTCAAGAATCGATGATAATTGAGATTAATGATCCCTTAACTCCAGCGAAGACTATTAACCTGATTTTCCCAGCGCAAAAATTCCCCCAAAATGCTTACTCCTCTCCTCTGGCAAAGTGCCAATCCCAACCCCGATAATCTGGAGAATTTCCAAATTATTAGCCAATGGTGGCAAGATTTAAATCTTAAGGAAGTCTTCTGGCAACAGCGTTTAATTCCCGATACTGGCTCTCTGGAAGATATTAATTGGGAGCGGCAAGGTTTTGATGAAAAATTTAGCATCCAAATGCCTCAAATTCGGGGGATTACCCTCTATTGGCATAAATCTACTTTTGCTGACGAAAGAAGCATGACACCTAAACAATTAATTTTAGATCGGGAACGGGAGCAATTAGACATTTATCCCCAATCCCAAGCTAGTTTAGTTATTCGGGTGACGAAACCCCATCTAGTTTATCAAAAATTCGAGCTAAAAAATCCTCTCCTGGTTGGCAAAAAAGCAGAAAGTGAATATATTTTACTGATCAGGGATAAAGAACAGCAAATAGAAGTTAAAATTAATCTCAGTCCCGAAAATTATCGCCAATTTCTAGAAACCATGACCGAGGATAAATAATGTGGCAGGGAAACCTAGAACTAATTTACAAGCAAAAAAATCTCGCAACCGAGATTAATCACGTCTATGCTACCGCCCCTTTAAAAGTACAAAGACCTTTTTATCCCGAAGGAAAAAACCTTTGTCATACGGTAATTTTACACACGGCGGGGGGAATAGTTGGGGGTGATGTTCTTCAACAAAAAATTCATCTCCAAGCCGCTACTAATGCCCTGATTACCACTGCTTCTGCTGGAAAAGTTTACCAGAGTAACGGTCAGATGGCCCAGCAATTAATCGAGATTAAAATCGATGACAATGCCGGGTTAGAATGGCTACCCCAAGAAACAATTATCTTTAATGGGGCGGCATTTCGCCAACATTTACGAGTGGATTTAGGGGAAAATAGCAGTTGGTTGGGATGGGAAATTACCCGTTTTGGTCGCAGTGCGCGAGGGGAGAAATTTTTAGCGGGAGAATGGCATTCTAATTGGGAAATTTGGCGATCTGGACAACCTTTATGGCTCGATCGATCCTGCCTGTTAGGTGGTAAAATGATCGAGGGATTTTCTGGTTTAAATGATAGCGCCCTGATCGGTACTTTAGTTTATATCGGTCAACCGGTGGGCAGAAATTTAATCGAGAAAGTGAGAGATTTTTCCCTAGAAGGAGAGAGGGGAGTTACTAACACTTTAGGAGATGGTCTTTTGTGTCGTTATCGGGGTAATTCTAGCGGTGAAGTGCGACAATGGTTTCAGCAGGTTTGGCAAATTTTAAGACGAGAAATGAGCGATCGAGAGGCAATTATTCCGCGAGTTTGGTTATCTTGGTAAAGGCGGTCAATTTTAATTTTCTCAAGTCACTTGAATGCCTGTATCGGTGATTGGGGCTATCCAAAATTGTAGA
>Ga0209990_10003677_pt1 | contig 11122 bp, 9 predicted proteins | sample NOAtaG_6_FD_187304 | JGI IMG/M metagenome (GOLD analysis project Ga0209990, IMG submission 187304) | Freshwater lake microbial communities from Lake Erie, under a cyanobacterial bloom - NOAA_Erie_Diel5S_2200h metaG (SPAdes) (version 2) | ecosystem: Environmental > Aquatic > Freshwater > Lake ...
TCACCACCGTGTTCCCCGATCTCCACGCCGGCGTTCCACGCTCGCCACGGTGTTCCCCGATCACCACGCAGGCGTTCCACGCTCGCCACGATGTTCCACGGTCCCGACGCAGTGTTCCACACGAGATCCGTGGAACACAACGCGGCGGGCCCGCGGATCTCACCGATGGCGTGCCATCGGATCGATCCGCGGACCCGCCGTGTGCGGTTCTCCAATGCTCCCCGATCTCAGCGTGCCGAACCGGCTGGCTCGAGCGCAGCCTTGTTCAGCGACTCGGCGACCTGACTGAGCTTCTCGTCGCAGCGACGCTCCTCGGTGAGTGTCTTGAGCAGTTCCGCCGCAGCGGCGGGATACCCAAGCAGGCCCGCCCAGGTACGCGCGCACCCGTATCCGGCCATCTCGTCGTGCTCAAGTCGCTGGACGACCGCGATCAGCGCAGCATCGCGAACATGCGGGTCGATCTTCGAGCGCCCCGCGATCTCGGTGCAATCCTCGAGCAGACCCTTGCATCCGTGGGTCTCGAGCTTCCGCGGCCTGCCCCCGATCTCTCCGAACACGCGGTCGAGCCGGGCGATGTGCTGCTTGGTCTCGTCCGCGTGCATGCGCAAGGCTTCCGCCAGCTTGGGAGAAGATGCCGCGTTCGCAAGCTTCGCGAGCACGGCGTGCGAATGGCTCTCGGCGGCGTACAGCTCGTTGAGCTGCTCGACGAGCAGGTCCTTCAGGGAGTGCATGGCGGTTGTGGCAATGGGTGCCATCGATGTTCCTTTCGTTCTGGTTGAGTTCCAATCCGGGAATGTCCGCTCCGGCGATGAACCGACGCGTCGATGCACGATCGACGCCGGCCCAGCGGCTCAGCCCGGCACCGGCACGCGGCGCGAGGTCGGCTTGACCTCGATCCGCTTGGCGCGCTGCCCAGGCTTCTTCGCGACGCGGATGGTGATCACGCCGTTGTCGCTGTCCGCCGTGACGCGCTCGGTGTCGGCCGCCTCGGGCAGGTCGAGGACGCGGCGGAAGGCGCCGAAGCGTCGCTCGCTGCGGTAGAAGTCCTCCTGCTCCATCTCCTCCTTCTCCTCCTTCTTGCCGGCGATCGAAAGCGTGGTGCCCGTGATGGTGATCTCGAGATCCCGCGCGGCGATCCCCGGCATCTCGCCCCGGATCACGATCTCCTCATCGGTCTCGCTGACATCGATGGGCGGAATCCAGCCCTCGATCCGCGGCAGGCCTGCGTCGAACTGCCCGCCGGATTCGCCGATGTAGCGCCCGACCATGCGGTTCATCTCTTCGCGCATGCGCGCGAACTCATCCAGGACCGGGGTCCTGCGGAAGATGCTGAGGTTCATGCGGTGTGTCCTTTCCTTGGTTGGACGGGTCGCGCAGCACCGCCGCCGGCGGAACATCCGCCGGTCGGAGGCGCTGCGGCGTCCGGTCGATCAGGTGTACGGATCCACGATCAGGCGGTCATCGACCCGCTTCACGCCGGTCGCGAAACCGACCACGCGGTCGATGGTGTCCTTCTCCACCCACGATCGCACGCGACCCGTGAGCATCACGACGCCGTCCTTCACGGAGACGCCGATGCGGCGCGCCTCGCGCTCGGCCTGGCGCTCGAGCGCCTCCTCGATGTCGGCCTTGATGCGGCTCGAATCGACGGCCTTCGCCATGACCGTGATCTGGTTGATGACTCCACGAACGCCGGACAGCCCCCGCACGACGCGCTCCGCGTCCGCGCGCTGCGACCAGGTCGGCACCACGCCTTCGAGCGTCACGATCCCGAGCGAGACCGTCGAGGTGATCTTCTCGTCGGGCACGAACGCGTCCCACTCGAGCGCATCGCGCACGGCACGGGCGATCTCGGTGTCGGTCGCGCCGCCCACGCCCGCGACCTTGACCTGCAGTTCGTCGACCACATCGAGCACGCCGTGCACGCGGTGGGCAGCCTCGCGCGCCGCAATCTTCTTCGCGTAGACATCGACATTGCCGACGAGCGTGACGATGCCTTCCCTGACCTGGACGCCGACATCGGTCTCGTCGACGCGGGAATCCCACTTGAGTTCGTTGAGGACATCCGTCTTGATCTGCGAATCGCTCTTGATGATCGCGGTCGTCATGCTCGTGCTCCCGGTTGAGGGTGTTGCGTGAAGTCCCGAAGCCACGCCTCGGATGCCTTGATTTGGGCGTACAGCCATGCGGCGCTCCACGGGAACGCTTCCGCGATCCGGTCAGGTGATGACGACTTCGCGACGACGGCGTTCGGCCGCCACCGGCGCCGCGCGCGCCGTCAGCACGGCGCAGTGCGCCCGATGGAGCACGCGCTCCGCGGTCGAGCCGACGAGCAGCCGCTCCAGGATCGACGCATCGTGCCGCCCGAGCGCCACCATGTCGGCGTGCAAAAGGTCGGCGCGCTCTGCGACCGCCTTGAACACATCGCCTCGCGCGATCTCGACGGTGGTCTCCGCGCCGAGGCTCCTGAACATCGCGGCGATCGCCGCCAGCTGCTCGCGCGCGTCCTGCTCCTCGGTACCGATCTCGGCCGGCGCGATCATGGGCGCCTCGGCGGCCTCGATCACCTGCGGCGGCAGCACCACATGAAGGAGCGCGACCCTCGGCTGCTCGCGGGCGCGGCGCGCGATCAAATGTGCCGCACGAACCGCAGCCTCCGCATCGCGCGCGAAGTCGGTCGCCACGAGGATCCGCGGCCGCGCGGGCGGCTCGTCCTCCTCGCGCACGACCAGCACCGGACACTCGGCGTGACGCAGCACCCGGTCGGTCACGCTGCCGAGAATGACCCGCCGAATCGGCCCAAGACCTCGGTTCCCCATCACGATGAACGCGCTCGGCGTGCGGCGCGCCACATCCTCGATGACGAGCGACGGCTCGCCGATCCGGCACTCGCGGACGACTTCGATTCCCGCCGACGCCGCCCGCGCGCACGCATCGTGCAGCCGCTCGAGACCGCGGGCCTCGAGCATCGCCACGAACTCGTCGCTGTCACCGAGCGGCGTCGGCTCGACGGCATGGACCGCGATCAGCCGCGAAGGCCCGCGCACCGCGAGCTCCTCGGCCCAGCGCAGCGCCGCTTGCGACGGCTTGGAGAAGTCGATCGGCACGATGAAGTTGACTGGCGCTCCGTCCGGCGCCGATCTCGGGTCCGCGGGTCGATCCATGGGTTCCTCCTTGGTGGCGGCGAGGACTTCCCTCCGCGCGACGAGAAGCCTCGCATGCAGGCGTCGGCGCCGGCTGCGGGAAGTTCACCCGATCGCATTCCGCCGCGATCGCGCAAGATTCCCCGTCGTTCTCGCTGTCCGCCACGCCATCAATGTCATCCGAGACATCTCCCGACGCGCTCGGGCGCTTGGGACCGCAACGCATCACCAGCAGGAAGGAACGACATCATGGACCGCAACAGCCCCGTCGGACTCGACGAGACACTCGACCTCCAGCGCGAGATCGACCGCCTTCGCACGGACCTCCGCCAACTGCGAAACGACCTCACGGGCGTCGGAATCGATGGTCTCCGCACCGCGCGCGCAGGCATCAACGAGACCGCGCGCAGCGCGGCCGCCAAGGGCAAGGTCGCGGCCGAGATCGCCGAGAAGCAGATCACGAGCCATCCGTTCCTCTCCGTGGCCACCTGCTTCGCGATCGGCCTCCTGCTCGGAATGCGCATGAACAACAGGCGTGACTGAGGAATTCGCGCAGAACGCAGCCAGCCACCCGCCGACCGTTCCGACGGCCGGCCTCTTCAGGAGACGACCATGGAACTCGTCCAGCGACTCTTTGCCGACATCGCATCTCTCGTCGAGTGGGAGGGGCGGATCCTGCGCGCACGCGCCATGCGGCTTGCATGGGGCGCGGCGCTCGCGCTCCTGTCGGCGGCGCTTGTGTTCGTGACGATCCTGCTCGTCGTCGCGGCGGTCTACATGCAGGTCTCCGCAGCCGGCGGCGCGGTTGCGGGGCTGCTCGCCGCGGGCGCATTGGCACTGCTCTTCGCGCTCGGCGCGGGCCTCGCGGCACGGAGCGTCAGCGAGAGATAGGTCCGTCGCGCGATATGGCCTCCGCGATCTCCAGCGCCCCGGCAACCGTCGGGGCGCTGTTCGCGTCGGTGAGGAGATCGCTGCGCGACAGCGCGTTGACCGTCGCGCGCTGCCCTTCGTCGAGACCCGCGACGATCACCCGGTGGCCCGACCGCTCCGCCGCGCGGAAGGCGCCGTCGATCGCGCTGGCTGCGAGCGGCCCGAACACCCGCGCGTTCGAGAGGTCGATGATCACGGTGCGGCGCTCTTCGCCCGCCCGCTCGAGCAGCAGCCCGAGGTCGGGAAGATGCGCCTCGCCCCGCGCAGCGCCCCGCTCATCGCCCCGCGCATCGCCACCGCGCGGAATCGCGCGGAACACGGCGATTCCCGTGCGGCGCGCCGGCGCGTCCGCCACCTCCGCGACGATCGCCTCCTCGATCTCGCAGATGGGCGTCCGCAGGTCCGCGATGATGATCCACGCGAGAAGGACGAGCGGCGCCAGCATGCTCCAGCGAGGGAGCTCGAAGTAGATCCACGCGCCGCACACGCTTCCCGCAATGAAGGCGACGAGGATCGAGGAGAGAAGCACGAGCCGCTGCACGCTCGGCCCGCGCGCCTCGCCTTCGCCCAGGCGCGGCCCCTTGCCGAGCAAGCGCCGCATGAGCGCCAGCTGCGCCGACTCGTGGCCGAGATCGGTCACGATGCCCGTCAGGTGCGTGGTGCGGACCACGCCGCTCGAGATGCGGGTGATGGTCGCGTTCTGGACACCCATCGCGAGCGCCGCAACCATCGTCATCCACCAGAGCCGTCCACCGACCTCGATCGCCGCGTCGTCGTGCAGACGCACGCCGACCGCGAACACCGCGAGCAGCACGAATTCGATCGCCGCCGGCAGGACATAGATCGAGGCCCAGCCCCGGTGGCGTCCCAGTTCGAGCGCGAACCCCGAGACCAGCGCCCCGAGGAAGAACGCTCCGATCAAGGCGCCCATCAACGCCGCGTCGCTCCAGGCCCTCTGCGCCATGTCCTTGCCGAGCGTGCTCGCATGGCCCGTCACATGGCTCGTCACGACCCCGCAGGTCAGGACCGCGGCCGTGTTCACATACCCGGCGATCCATGCGAGGGAGATCGCCAGGCGAGACTGGACGATGAGGGAATGGGCGCGGCCGGCAAGCATGGGCGCTGTCAGGAAGTGTGTCGGCATCCCGCGTGCCGCAACCTTCGGAATTCCCCGTGATTCGGAAGGATGGCGCTTCGGACCACCGGCCGGGAAGGTGCATCGCGCCCGCTGGACGCCCTCTCTCCCCCGCCTTTCGTTTGATGAAGGCGGGGTTGAACATGCCACACGCCACCTCTCATCGCATACGCTGCGCCCCTGCCGCGGACCGACCCGTGGCTGCGCGGCGGGCCTCCGAAACCATCCCGCCGTCTGCGAGTTGTCCCGCGCCACCATCGCCATGCCAGCCACAGCCCATTCGTATCCATGCACCGTGCGCGACACCGTCACGGGCGTCGGCCTCTTCGCCACGCGGGACATCGCCCGCGGCGAATGCATCCTCGAGATCCACGGCACGATCCAGCGCTCCCCCACGCGCTACTCGATCCAGATCGGCGCCGACGAGCACATCGAGTGCCAAGAGTCGCTGCCCGACGCGGAGATGCGGGTGCGCTTCCCGTGGCGATTCCTCAACCATTGCTGTGAACCGAACTGCTCGATCGCGGGACGCACCCTCGTGGCGCGGGGCGCGATCCGGTCGGGCGACCAGCTCACCTTCGACTACACCACGACCGAGGCGATGATGGCGGAGCCCTTCGAATGCAAGTGCGGCGCGCCGGGCTGCCTCCGCCGCGTGCAGGGGTTCCTCGCGCTCGCCCACGACGAACAGCGCGCGCGCGCGCTTCTGGTCGCGCCGCATCTCAAGCCGTTCCTGCCGAAGCCGAGTGCATGAACACCGACGCGGACGCCGCGACCGCCCCCTTGCGCACGGTGCTCGACCTCTTTGCGCGCGCGAACGCGGCGAACCCGGACGCCTGTGCGCTCGATGTCCCGGGAACCGCACGCATCTCCTACGCCGAACTCGATCGACGCTCGCGCCGGGTCGCGGCGCGCGTCGCAGCGTGCGCCGAACGCGACGGCGTGATCGCGATCGCTCTTCCCCGCACCGATACATGGCTCTACGCCACGATGCTGGGCGTCATGCGTGCCGGCGCCGCCTATGTCGCGGTCGATCCGGCCTTCCCGGCGCGGCAGGCCGCGGCAATCCTCGCCGATGCGGGCGCGGTCGCGCTCATCGCGACGCCGGGCCGCGCCGCCGAGATCGCGGAGGAAGGCGCGACCGTCGAGGTCATCGCGCCTGAATCCCTCGCGGCCGAACCGCCGGTCGAGGCGCTTCCGTCGCCCGATCCCCGCTCGCTTGCCTATGTCATCTACACATCGGGCACCACGGGACGGCCGAAGGGCGTCGAGATCGAGCACCGCTCGCTCCTCAATCTCGTCGCGGGCGATGTCGATGCGTTCGGCCTCGACGCAGGCGATCGCGTCGCCCAGGGATCGAGCCTGAGCTACGACTCGAGCGTCGAGGAGATGTGGCTCGCATGGGCCGTCGGCGCGACCGTCGTCGTGATGGACGACGACACCGCGCGGCTCGGTCCCGATCTCCTTCCGTGGCTCGTGCGCGAGAACATCACGGTGCTCTGCCCGCCGCCGACGCTCCTGCGGACGCTCGGTTGCCGCGATCCCGAGCGTGAACTGCCTTCGATCCGCTTCCTCTATGTCGGCGGCGAAGCGCTCGCGCCCGACCTTGCGGACCTCTGGTCTCGGGGCCGAAGGCTCGAGAACGGCTACGGGCCGACCGAATGCACCGTGACCTGCCTCCGCGCCACCGTGCGGCGGGGCGAACCGGTCACGATCGGCCGCGCGATCCCCGGCTCCTTCGCGGCGGTCGTCGATCCCGACGACGCGGACCTGCGCGTGATCGCCGACGAAACGCAGGGAGAACTCGTCGTCGGCGGCGCATCGCTCGCGCGCGGCTATCGCGGCCAGCCCGAGACGACGGCCGCCCGCTTCATCGAGCACCCGACGCTCGGCCGCGTCTACCGCACGGGCGATCTCGTGCATCGCGATGCGCGCGGCGACTTCCACTACCACGGCCGCATCGACGCGCAGGTGAAGCTCCGCGGCTACCGCATCGAGCTCGGCGCGGTCGAGGCCCGGCTCGCGGCGCACCCGTCGGTGCTCGAGGCTGCATGCACGGTCGAAGGCGAGGGTGCGCAGCGAAGGCTCGTGGCCCACGCGGTTGCGCGCGCAGGCGCCACGATCGATGAAGGCGAGTTGCGCGCGGCGCTCGCGCGCGAGCTGCCGCCCTACATGGTGCCCGCGTCGATCGCGCCGATCGCCCGCATCCCGCGGACGGTCGGCGGCAAGATCGACCGCCGCGCACTGCCCGAGATCGGATCGCTCCGCAGCGCCGGCGCCGCCACGCCTCATGTCGCGCCCGCGACCGACGCGGAGCGCATGATGGCGCGCGCGTTCGCGGCCGCGCTCAAGCAGGACGGCGAAGTCTCGGTCGAGGCCGACCTCTTCGACGACCTCGGCCTCGACTCGCTGACGGTCGCGATCGCGATCTCGCAGATGCGCGCGTCCGACGCCGCCTGCGCGGCCACGGTCCGCAACGCCTACGAACACCGCACCGTGCGCGGAATGGCCCGCGCGGTCGAGGAGGCGCGGACGCGCGACCGCCGCGCGCCGCGCGCCGAACGCCTCGCCCATCGAAGCCCCGTCCGAGGCACCGCGCGTCCGATCGCCGTCACGATCCTCCAGGCCGGGTTCCTCGCGCTCCTCCTTGTCGCTCTGGCGCAGGTCCTGTGGATCCCGAACGCCGGCGCCGCGCTCGTCGGCACCTTCGACTCCGGATGGCTCGGCGCGCTCCTCCTTGCCCTGCTCGGGGCGGGAATCGCGGCGGCCTACATCGCAGGCAGCATCGTGCTCGGCGTCGCGGCGAAGTGGATCCTGCTCGGCCGCGTGCGGCCCGGCCGGGTGCGGGCATGGAGCCTCGCGCATCTGCGCCACTGGACCGCCGTCCGCTGCGTCGCGCTCATTCCGTGGAACCTCATCGAGGCGCTCGGGCTTGCGCCCGCGATCCTGTCGCTCCTCGGCGCGAGGGTCGGACGGGGCGTGCACATCCACCGCGGCGTTCGGCTCAACGAAGGAGGCTGGGACCTCATCACGCTCGAGGACGGCGCGACGATCGGGCAGGACGCCTGCCTGCGCGCGGTCGAACTCGAGGCAGGCTCGCTCGTCTTCGACCGCGTCACGGTCCGCCGCGGCGCCACGCTCGAGACGCGCGCAGGACTCTCGCCCGGCGCCGAACTCGGCGAAGGCAGCATCCTGCGGGCGCTTTCGAACCTCACGGCCGGCGAACGGCACGACCACGCGATCCTCGACGGCGTTCCTGCAGAGCCGATCGCGCCCGCGCCGCCTCCGCCGCAGGTGCCGCCGCCGCCATCGGGCGCGATCCGACTCGCGACCGCCACGGTGCTCGTCGCAGGCATTGCCTGTGCGACCATCCTGCCGTGGATCCTCGCATGCTGGGCGTTCGGACTCTCGCCTGAGTCGCTCCAAGAGAAGCTCTTTCCCGGCGATTCATCGCTGTTTCCCGACCCCGCGAACCTCGCCGCGATCGCGGGCGCGGTGGTCGCCGGCGCGATCGGGACGGTGCTCGTGCAGGCGCTCTGCGTGCGCGCCCTCGGACGCGCGCCGCGCGGACCGTATGCGCTCGGCAGCCTCGCGGCGCTGCGCATGTCGCTCCAGTCGACGCTCGTCGAGGCGGCGGGCAAGTGGCTCTCGGGCACGCTGATGTGGCCGATCTGGCTGAATCTCGCGGGCGCGCGCATCGGCCGAGGGTGCGAGATCTCGACGGTCACCGATGTCGTGCCGTCGACCGTCGAGATCGGGGAAGAGACCTTCTTCGCGGACGGCATCTATCTCGGAGGTCCTGCACTGCACGCAGGCACGGCGACGATCGGGCCCGTGACGCTCTCGCCGTCATGCTTCGTAGGCAACCATGCCGTGCTTCCGTCGGGCACGCGGCTTGCGCGCGAGACGCTCGTCGGCATCGCGACGCGCGGCAGCGGTCTTCCCGACGACGCGGGCGCTTCCTGGTTCGGCCATCCGGTCTTCCGGCTGCCGCGACGCGAGGTCGTCGAGGTCTCGCGCGAACTCACGCACGATCCGTCCCTCGCGCGCCGCATCAACCGCTGGGCGTGGGAAGTCGCGCGATTCGCGCTGCCGCTCGGCCCGCTGCTCGTCGCGCTCGTGTGGTTCCGCGCGATGGAGATCGCAAGCGCCTCGCAATCGACCGCGTTCTTCAGGCTCGTCACGCTGCCGCTCGGGGTGCTCGCATCGCTCGCGGCGCTTGCGCTCGCGGTCCTTGCGATGAAGTGGCTGCTCGTCGGGCGGGTGAAGCCCGGCATCCATCCGCTCTGGAGCTGCTGGTGCAGCCGCTGGGACTTCCTCTATGTGGCCTGGGGCATGTGGGCGGCGATTCCGCTCTCGTTCCTCGAGGGAACGCTGCTCCTGGTCGGGTACCTGCGCGCGATGGGCTGCCGCATCGGCCGCCGCGCGCTGCTCGGCAGCGGCTTCGCGCATGTCGTCGACCCCGACATGCTGCACTTCGGCGACGATGTCACCGTGCAGGCGCTGTTCCAGGCGCACACCTTCGAGGACCGCGTGCTCAAGGTCGATCATGTCCACATCCGCGACGGCGCGTCCGTCGGCGCGAACACGGTGCTTCTCTACGGCGCCGACATCGGAGCGGGCGCGGTCGTCGAGCCGCATTCGGTCGTGATGAAGCGCGAGGTGCTCGTCGCGGGCACGCGCTACGAGGGCGTGCCGACACAGCCGGCCGGAAGCGTCGACTGAACGGCCGCTCGGCCGCTCGGCCATTCAGGTGCGCAGGCGCAGGCTGTTGGCAACCACGCTCACGCTCGAGAGCGCCATCGCAGCGCTCGCGAGGATCGGCGGAAGCATCCAGCCTGTCCACGGGTAGAGCGCTCCTGCGGCGAGCGGGATGAGCACGATGTTGTAGCCGAACGCCCACGCGAGATTCTGCCGGATCACGCGCAGCGCCTTGCGCGAGAGCGCGATCGCGTCGTCGACGCGGCGCAGATCGTCCGTGACGAGCAGGATGTCGGCGCTCGTCTTCGCGAGATCGGTGCCCCCCGACATCGCGATGCCCGGGCGCGCCGCGGCGAGGGCGGCTGCGTCGTTGAGCCCGTCGCCCACGAAGGCGGTTCCGTTCGGTCCAGCCGCGAGCCGCGCGACGAGTTCCGCCTTGCCCGCCGGCGTCATCTCGGCATGGATGTCGGCCGCCGCGATTGCAAGGCCCGCGCCGACCGCGTCCGCAGGCGCACGGGCGTCGCCGGTCAGCATGCTCGGGGCGACGCCGCGGGACCGCAGCGCATCGAGCGCCTCGCGCGCATGCTCGCGCACGCGGTCCGCAAGCTCGATCGCACCGACGAACGCGCCGTCGGCGGCCACGAACACGCGGGTCGCGGGCGACGGCGGCGCGTCGACCGAGATGCCGCACTCGCGCATCCACGCGATGCTGCCGACCTCGACCTTGTGCGAGAGGACCTGCGCGAACACGCCCTTCCCAGCGAACGCCGCGAATGCGCTCGGTTCCTCGACATGGATTCCGCGTGCGCGCGCCGCCTCGACGATTCCGCGCGCCACCGCATGCTCGCTGCGGCATTCCGCTGCGGCCGCGAGGCCGAGCAGCGCCTCCTCGCTCCAGCCATGCGCAGGCCGGAGCGCGGTCACCGCCGGCCGCCCCTCCGTGAGCGTGCCGGTCTTGTCGAAGGCGATGCGGTCGACGGCTGCGAGCTGTTCGAATGCCGCAGCGCGACGGAAGAGGACGCCGCGCGCGGCCGCGCGGCCCGACGCGACCATGATCGCGACGGGGGTCGCGAGCCCAAGCGCGCACGGACACGCGACGACGAGCACGCTCACCAGCGCCTCCACCGCACGCGCCGCGCGGATGTCGGCGGGCGCAAGAAGCATCCAGCCGCCGAAGGCGGCGATGGCGATCGCGACCACGATCGGAACGAAG
>Ga0209990_10003681_pt1 | contig 11119 bp, 3 predicted proteins | sample NOAtaG_6_FD_187304 | JGI IMG/M metagenome (GOLD analysis project Ga0209990, IMG submission 187304) | Freshwater lake microbial communities from Lake Erie, under a cyanobacterial bloom - NOAA_Erie_Diel5S_2200h metaG (SPAdes) (version 2) | ecosystem: Environmental > Aquatic > Freshwater > Lake ...
GGGGGAACAGAAAAGGACTGGGGACTGAAGTGTTGATGAATCAGTAATCAACCATGACCCTAATCTCTAGAAGAATAATTAATTAGTAGACTAACTTACTAAGTAATTAGATGATGTAAAACTATCGGTAGAGAATAAAGTGATACAAGATAAAGTCAAAGAAAGATAGAACGTGACAAACAGCGTGACGAACACACTCGTACTCCAACACCCCCCCGCATTCAAGATGGTGATAAACATCAGGAATGAAAAATCAAATTAGGTAGGAGTGTGTGAACGTTTGAGTCTATAATTCCAGGAAAGCTCATCTAAAACAAGATCAATGTAATGGGTCATAGTAGGTAGAGGATAGAATCGTATACCAATGGCGAAAGAGATCTGCTGAAATAAATGAGCGCCGTTCACGGGTTTTGTCAAACAATCGACCAGCATCAAGGCAGATTTTGAATAATTCACTGTAAAAGAACCACGGAGGAAGTTCTCGTTCAACCAGGCAAGTTTTACGTCATGATGACGTACTGTATCTGTTAATCGTTGAGTCCGAATTAACTTGATTGTTCCCTGATTGTCTTCAAACAGAACAGCAGGTCTGGTAAGGGATTGACCAATGGCCTGAAGAAAGGATTGAAGGAGAGAACATTTGAATCCCGCACGATGGAGAGATGTTAATTCTGCACCACTGGAATGCAAGGAAGTAGTTGGTTGTTTCTTGCAACACCATGAAACTAAGACTCCATTTAGTAGATGAAAGTTGGCGGAGACAGAACGACGGGTACGAAGGCAACGAGCAAAATCTGCATCAGCAAAGGAAGCTAAACCATCGCCGTAATCTCCCGGTAAGTACTCCGCACAACCAGTACCCCAATGTGTTTGAAGAACTCTCACGGAACCTTTAGAAGATTGTGATGGATACATGATAGGAAGATGAGGGTGGTGGTAGAGGTAGCAAAGAGTGAGATGTAAGGCTTCAAAAATGGGACTGTTTGGACAGGCCATGTAACCAGCATAACGCATGACGCTGTATGCCAAGTCAGGTCTAGAGATCTGAGCAAGGTGCATTAAAGCGCCAACTAAATGTCCAAAAGAGAATCTGTATTTCTTTGTAGTGTTGAGTAGAGCAACACCAGTCAGAGGAGGAGCTTCATAAAGTTTACGTTCGAAAGAGGCATCAAGGGGAAACGGATAAAGTTGACGTGGAATACTGTTGACCGGAACATCCTTAAAATAATCGTAGAGGATGGTGTTCTTGATGTGGTTTGTTTGGTCGAAGGAAACGCCAGAAGGACTCTGAATAATCCTCAAATTTAGGAATTTTAAAATAGAGCCCTCACAGACTGTTAAATCAAATAACTTTTCCAGCTCTGACTTCAATCGTAGAAATGGTGATCTTGTTTTGGAGATGAATAATAAATCGTCTGTTTCTAAAGCGACGAAACAAGTCTCAGAAGGTAGTGTCCAAATAAAAATACCATGGTCGCATGAACACCGAATCATATTCAATGATAGTAGACAACCACAAAGTAATTTATACCAACGTTGACCAGCATCCCGTGTCCCTTGAATTGTTTTTAAACATTGAATGACTAATTCCTTGATGTTCAGAGAAGGTAGGTCGTAGTCTGGCCAATGCTGTCGGAACCAATCCAAATATAGCGGAGGGAGAGAAATATATACTCTTTCAGCAGCGTCAAAGATAATGCTGTTTTGAAACGCATTAGATATATCCATTATACTGATAAGTAATCCAGCAGATGCAGCAAGATTTAATAGTATACGGATGCTATCGATGGAACCAACCGGGGAATAGGTATCAATGAAGTCTATATGTTCCTTCTGTGTTGATCCATCAGCGCAGGTTCGAGCATAGAGATCATATTGATTGGGAGTAGGTGTATCCTTCACCTTACAAGCTATGCGAGGTCGAAGGATTGTTTTGTTTGGAGGTACAGAAGTCCGTAGAAGGGGTGCGCTAAATGTACCAGATGCCAACATTTTATCATAGTTGTGAAAAAGTGCGTCGCGCCAATCAGAAGCAAAAGGGGAAGTATATGTTGCCCCAAAATGGCTAGGAGTAGCAGGTTTGAACGGACTTGAAACCACTTTGAGACCAACAGGAGCAAAAATAGATGGTGAAGGATCATCTTGACAATCAACAATTGTAGTAGGACTGCTTATTAGTCGGATTTGGTTAAAGGCAGCGCGATTACCACTCAAGGATGTTCTCTGGCTAGCAACGCGACGGGCAAGGATTGCTTCGATGTATATTGTGGTATTTGGTAATTGTAATGAGCGAAGATAGGTAATAAGTTTTGGTGCAGTCATGAATTCCTTCGAGTTGACACTTAATACCCAAAAAGAAGAGTTATATTGGCCATGTTGGAGGAGTTGACTGGCGAAAGTAGTTCCTGATGTAAAAGATGAAACATAAGGAAGATTGTAGTATGTATCTGTAGCGATCATGCAACCTAAGCCAGTACCAGAAGGAGGTAAACAAAGAGACAGAGTAAAAGGCAATGTCTCAAGATGTGGATGGTCAATAATGTCAACACATTGTTCAGTAGGAAGTGTTGGAGAGGGATCACCGGAAAGAATCAATGCCCCAGGAGATAATTTATCATCAGCAGTAAGGGGAGTATTTGTTTCATCGAAGCGAACTGCAGAAGCATGTTTTACAAGTTTGGTTTCAGAATCATACCACCTGACAATTAACCTCGACTTTGTGAATCCAAGGAAGTAACCACGAACGACCCGCTGTTCGAGTTTCTTAGGATTCGGAATTCTCACATATACATGACAACCCCATACACGTAGATTGTTGATGTGTGGTTTTACGCCATACCAGGCTTCATATGGTGTTTTATTTAAGGCAGAGTGGAAGGTATATCTATAAATATCTGCTGCGGTCTCGGCTGCATAGCACCAAAGGGTAGAAGGTAATCCGGAATTGAGGAGCATTGCACGTACCATTTGACCAATGGTACGATGGGGTCGCTCAACTTTTCCATTTAGAAATGAAGCATAACCACCTGTGCTTTCAAGCGATATAGAGCGGTCGACAAGAAAGTCACTAAATTCCGAGTTATTGGCTAAGGCGCCGTCTTCGTCAACTCTGACAGCCAAAATAGTGATTCCCTCCTTTGTAAGCATGTTGAAGAAATAATCCAAAATACGGAGTGGAACACGTTTTGTGGCGGTAGGAAAGGTCCATAACATACGATCTTTCCCATCTATAATGGAAAGTAGACTGGAGAAACCTCTGATAGAAGTAACATTCCAAAATGAGAAGTCAAGGTGAAGGAGTTGACCTCTTGTAGAGAGATTATATGTTGTTTCTTTTACTCTGGGTGGATGAGTAAATTTACTGGTTGTACATATAATGCAAGGACAAGTTCTGGGTGGAAATGGATGTTTTGGTAATCCAAGTAGGCATTGATTGCGACACATTTTGTCCAATACTTCGTCAGAATTGTGACCTAGTCTTTGATGAGCTAAAAGACGAGAAAGGGAGATTTCGCTTGTTGCGCTATTAGCAATTGGTGAGAATGGTACAGTAATCGGAGCACAGGTTTTCGGACGGACGACTAAAAATTCATGATAGTCAAGTAGTTGGGTAGACGAATGACATTGAAGGGATGGTAATGTTAATTGATGTCCGGATGATGTAGTAATTGACAAGTGTTTTAAATGTGTAGTAGTAATAGTGTAGTTTAGATAATGGGCAAGTGCCGTAGGGGAGAAAGTACACTGAGGATTAGAGGGCATGTAATAGGTTGGCCAAAGAGGTAGTATTATATGTGTAGTAGGACACTGCACCAGTTTAAGGCCATAACCCAAGGCTTGTGTAGCACTTCCATTGAGTTGTTTTACCTTTAGTGACTTTTGGATGAAACTTGTAAAATGTTTTATGTCGTTAGATATAAAACAATTGGCACCGCCATCATTGTGCTCCTTAGATGTATCGATAACATGAAAATCTGATGGCGATGCCATTGCCAGTCAGCTGTCATAGGAGAGGTATTGTAAGTGATCAGTGATGACTGAATCACAATCGATGTCAGCATATGGTAAGGTAGTAGATGTTGCAGCGTTTCCGGTGGCAGGTGGAAAGGGAACATCAAAATATTCTGTTTCAATGATTTCATCGGAAGGTTCAAAATCTGATGAATCTTCTAAAGAAGCCTCTATGGAAGTTGTAGGAGAGGATTGTAAATCAGATGAAATGGGTAAATGAGAAGACTCTAATACCGTAGCACTGTGACCAGTGGCTTGTGGCGGAGTATGTTTCGCATTTGGGACATCTTGGGTTTTGGTGAAATCCTTCTTTTCGGCCCCATGTAAGGCGTTGTGTTGCATTACGCGCTCCCTGACGTCACGTGGAAGGATCTGGGTCGGATGTTTGTACGGACAGTTCTCAGTGGGGTGCCATGGGTTAACATGTTTATTAAAACAAAGTTGACACAATGGAGCTTTTGGACCCAACAAATGATTATTTTGACTAATAAATTTTCTCCCATCTTTCGTTCGATGAATTCCAATTGTGGTTGCTTGATTAGATCGAGTCGAAGCGGATTGACTGGAAGATGTAGATTTAATAGACGACGGCGGATGAGAAAGTCCTCGAGCAGCAAAAGGTTCTTGAATAGATGTGGAAGATGTGACATTTGTCAAAGTCAAAGAAGTAATGTCGGAAGAAATCAAGTCATCATATATTTCTTGGAAGGTCCATGGTAAAGAAGCCATTATATGAGTGGGATCACGGCGATGTTTTGTAATTGTTTTCCAATATGGATTTACCAAACCAGTAATAGTGGGAGAGTTGGTAGATCGAAGTAGGGAAACAAATCGGTAAGCTAATAATGCCATATTCCCATTTTGTATATTGGCGATCATGATTTCATTGGATAGATTAATGACGCGTTGATAAAACTTTGTCAAGTGTTCCCCAGGAATAATTGCTAAATTGTCAATGTCACAACGAAAGTCATAATAATCACCAGATAATTGAGGGCTAAGTGTGAATACTAAATCATGTAACAAGAGGAAACCGTCATGAACATGACACAGTGAAAGTAGTTTTAGGTAGGCTTTTGGTGAGGATGTTTCTTTGATTGGAGTACCAGAACGGAGGAAGATACGTAGAGCGTCACCAAAAGATCTGTAATTTTGTTTCACCTGCATTGTGTCGATCGGAAGATACCTAGGTGGCACAATTTTGTCAATAAAATGTACGGAGAAGGTAAAATCACGGGATAGGTCACGGTAGTATGGAAATGCTTGATTTACTTGGCACAAGTTGGTGAAGGCACCTAAAATGGCATCCCAAAAGATTTCAATGTCCTTTAGGGTGTCACTTGTTAGCTTGATGTCTTTTAGTTCCTTTTGGAGTTTAGAAACTGAAAAATCCTTCGAAATAGTCTGATGAAATCCAAGAGGGCGACCAGGAGAAGAAGTAGACCGAAGCGTAGTAGTGGATGAGGATCCAAGACGTGTTTTTAGATAGTTATCAACAATATCTTGAACAGTTGTATCAATTGTAGAAAGTCGATCAGTTGTTTCTTGTTTGAAATCATAGTGTGACTTGATATGGGGATCAAGTTCGTCTTCCCACTTCTGGACGACGATGCGTTCAACATCAGCTGTAGAAAGTGTGGAGGCTTGAAGGGCAGTCAAATTCTTGGCAGTCGAGAAAAGATCATTCCCTAAGGCAGTAATAGTCTCGACGTGATTCTTGAAGCATACTGTCATGTCATGCCGTTGATCTGAAAGTTCCGTAGTAAACTTAGTAGAAATCGTATCCAAAGTTCCTGAAAATTCCTGGCGTAAGTCTTGTTGAATTGTTTCCATCTTTGTCTCGAAGAGCTTGGGTAGGTCAGTAACTGTAAGAGACATATCACGTAGAGTATCATCAAAGATCGCTAGTGTTTTCATATTACAATCAAGAGAGCTTGAATGGGATTCCAGTTTCAATTGAATGGCTTCAATGGCTGCTTGATTGGCCTTGATAGAATCATTCGTAGCTTTGATGGATGTTAGTACTTTCGTGAGAATATCGTTGTCTTCAACGGTACTTGGAGTCGAAGAGGGATTAGAGTCAATGGAGACATTAGAATCTGGAGTCGATTTAGATTGATCTGCAGATGTCGAAGAACGTGTTTTAGGAGCCATGATGAATACTTGAAGAATACTAAGACTGTAGACAATCGAAACTGTGAGACGAAGCTGGTAGCAAATTGTATCACTAAAAGTAATTCCATAAAAGGGTGAATTTGAAAATTTGAAAATAATCGTCGGAGTCAAATAAAATGATAAATTATATCAAAAATAAATGACGATGAATCTTGTAGAGTAAAATAAATGACGACGTTGAAGACTTCAAAGGAGCAGTATCGAAGTTAACAAGATTAAAATGGTAGCAATGATGAAATTTCGAAATTTCAAAATAAATAGTGGTGAAGTAGGATGAAAGGTAGAGTAACAATAAAATAATAGTAGCACCAAAGTTGAGGAAGATGTTATGAATGACGAATGGATGCTCATAACCTGAAGTGTTGATGAATCAGTAATCAACCATGACCCTAATCTCTAGAAGAATAATTAATTAGTAAACTAACTTACTAAATAATTAGATGATGTAAAACTATCGGTAGAGAATAAAGTGATACAAGATAAAGTCAAAGAAAGATAGAACGTGACAAACAGCGTGACGGACACACTCGTACTCCAACACTACTAAGGTAGTAGAACGTACCTATCTTTCATTGTACAAATAATGGCAGTTAGTACGTCGGTGTACCTATAGCTTATTAGAGGTATCTACTACGATGGCTCAAAGATACTACACGGAACCCAGTCTAACATAACTGTTCCGCGTGACAGTGTTTGGCACGCATCATACTATGTACTACTATTATCATCATGCGTATTATTACTACTAGTAACAGAAGTAGTACACGTACAGACGGCCAATAGCAGACCTATACCGTTACTACTATACATACATAGTTAAATAGTATACTTAGCTTACTTCTTATCCTCTTACCTATCTAGTAGTAGTAGTAGGATTGGGAGTACAACAGGTTATGCGCCTGTTGAACGCTTTCACAAACCAGATATCCTCTGATAAAAGACATGACAAAAAGGAGAAACAAGGGAAATACCCCCAAAAAGAATAATTTAAATAATCCGACAACGACATCAGCTTCAGCATCGATTTCGTCGTTAACCACCATGGCAGACGAGTCTGCTTTCACCTTAGTCTCCTACGGGAAAAAGACGCGCGCTAGCGCGGTACAGGAAAATACAAAGCAGTCCAGTGTGGAGATACAGGAAAAAGACATGCAGACAGTCTCAGCATGGCGTTTTAAAGAGTTCCAGCAGCAGCTATTCCCGGTCATTCAGGACTTAATTGCGGAATGCTCCAACCAAGATCACCCTTTTGTGCAACGTTGGATCCATGCAACGTCGGGTTCTTCAAAGATTACCCGCGATAGTACATTTAGAGCTGTTGCAGATGCATTGAATCTCAAGGACATCCACGATTACCGCTGTTTTCTCCTAACAGCCCCAAATGTCGATCGTTACATTACTTTTGGGAAAAATACTCGCTCCACAACAGTACAGTACATCATTAGACAGAGAAGTCGATCAAAGTCACCAACTGCACTTTCGACGCAGCAATTAATCGACTCAGTTCAACATTTAGTTGACTCATCATCAGTAACGACGACACTGGATACTCAGAGCAAAACAGATGATAACACCACGTCACCCCACATCGACGGTAGTAAGGACGATCCACAACGCCTAACAGTAAATGACCCTGAGGATGTAGATGGTGATAGTCTCGCATCTGTCAATCACAGCTATAAAGTCTGTTACGGAAATAAGGATGATTTTGCGGATATGATGACGACATTCTGGCCACTCATTCAGCACTTTATGGAGCGTGAACCTGAACACGATCATACCAAACAATGGGGTCGATGGATGCAACAGGGACTTACAAGTGAGACCGAGCTAAGCAATGTTAAGACGATAATGGGCATTGAAACGTTTGATCAGCTTTTTCTCTTTCTCAGGGACTCCCCCGCACTGCATCCATTCTATGATATATTGTGGGATCATAAAATAATTTATCAGAAAAGAACGGAACCAGACTCACCTCTTGGCATCTCAATGGACCACACTCATACCTCGGTCCCAACCACCTCGACAAGTGCAGTAAATCGAGTGTATCAAGTTAGAATGGTAACAGACAATGATATGGAATTCTGCGTTTTTCACAAGCGAGTTTACACCGAAATTACTGCCTGGCATAACAGTCAAAATGCGGCATCTGACTTGAAATGGATGCAATGGCGAAAATGGGTGTTTGCAGGACTGAGAGCTATACAGCCAGCACAGGAGATACGAAAAATTATGGCGATAACGAACATACAGAGTTATGTTGAAGCAGTCCAACCATATACTATCTTTCAACAGAAGTTTATCATATATGATGCTACCGGGGATGCCATCAGGTACTCATACAACGCAGATAATGTAACGCCAGCTACTCCAACCGCGGAAGATTATGAGCACTTTCATTCTCTATTCCATATCCATGTCAGCCAATTGTCTAAGGCTATAAATGCAATTCAGGACAAAGTTGATGCATGTGAACATATGATGAAAACCTTCCATTCGCAACAAAAACTTCGTTTTGAGACAGCAGTAAACGGTATTATTGATAGCAGTATAATGACTTTTCAAGAAACTATCGCAAGAATACTTAAGGAAAATACTGACGGTGGTTATACTGAAACTTTTCGTACACACCTAGCAGACATTGAACAGAATTCCGCTCTCATGTACGAAGAGCACATAAACGGGTTAGCAAAAGACATGATACAAGACGTTTGTGGCGCAACTGACGATGCGCATGCATCCATGACGCTGCACTACAAAGAAATGTTGGATGACTTCAAGAATCAATTGATGCAACATAAACAACAAGTTAACACCCAGCAATCCACACCACCACAGGTATCCACGCTTCAACAAAGTCGGCGTTTCCCTAATGTCGCTCCACGATCCCCATTTGTCCGGAAGCCAAACCCATATAGTACACCTGTAGCAGATAATACGACATCGCAGCACCATATGTCGATGGCACCACCGGTACCCGCGCCTGCACCTATGCCGAACCTCACGTTAGGACCCAATGCACACGCTGTGGCGTCACAACCTCATCCAATAAATGCGCCAAGCATACCGATAAATCCAACTGCTACGGTCATAGCACCAGACAATGCTCATTCTACAAATCATTCCGCGGCCGGACCGTACATTCCATACCAATCAGTGCCTCACCAACGAGACTACGTAAACAATTCAACCATACCCCATACAGTACAAACGGGTATGCATACACTGCCCCCAGTTAACCATGACCAGGCACTGAAGAGGGCGAAAATCCAATTCAGTGGATTAGGAGACATATTTGTCTTCTACAATCAGCTAATGAATTCAATGGAACAATTTGGCATCTACCTACTACCCTTGCCAAAGGTGAAATATCAGATGAGTTTATGCCCTGACTCGTACGGCGGGATCCCAATCGACATGCATCGCCGGCAAATCATGGCTGGAACCCTATATCAAAAACTACAAAGCTCCGATGTAATCCCACTAGATTACACGGCCATGCGCAACATTATCAATAGATTTGCGGAGAAGAACGACGGCTACGAAGTGCTCTACGCCATGCTAGAGCTAGTGCACCCAGCTCTTCAAAAGGATGCCGTTATGTGTCCTCCCAAGTCGTCCGAGTGTAATGACGACATACACCTATATGCCCAAAAATTCGACGCCTGGCTGAGGTACGAAACCTACGCTAATCGCCCTTACTCTCCTCGGGAACAGATTAACAAATTCGTTAACGAGCTTAGCCCATGCTTTGCTCCTGCCATTAGTCGGGTCCGACGCCTTCTCGATGCATGGAATCATTATGACCTCACGGTGCCAGAAGTATTAAAAATCACTGCACTCCCTAATACCATTGAACGCTTTATGAATGAAGAGGCAGGCACCAGTTCTGCATACATTCGCGCTATACACGATACCAGGAAACCGAGGAATAAACATCAAAAACACATACAGCCACCACCAAGCGACGAGAAATATTGTACATTTTGTGGCTGCAAGGGCCACGAATGTTCTCAGTGCAATTTTATGGCAAAATTATTGATAGCAACTGAATCCCTTTCAAAAGTAGATCCTAAAATCAAAAAGGACTTGAAGGAACATCACAAACAACAACAACGTCAAAGGCGCGAAAGCCGCTTGAAACGACACACAAGGACCATTCGCCAGCTACTGGATCAAGGAGGGACACGGGAAGACATAGAGGCGGTGCTGGAAACTCTGCAAACAGAGTCTGACCTAGATATGGAAACCCCGCATCAACCAGATCAAGACAGTGTGTCAGATTCCTCATCCTCCGAGTGACGCCAACGGGTGGTTCTGGGAAAGGATGCCCCACTACCAGAAATCCCAACATTACGCCCGGAGCCAGAACCACCCCCTATAACAGCAAGCAGTGTTATCCATTTTATCGCAGCAGACCTATCCCTACAACCATCTACAGGGCCGCCGAGCGACGAGTATAATGATGATATTATTGATATTAATACTGACAATCTCGTTTCTCCAAAACTGATACAGGCATCGCCCGACACCCCAACGGGACAGAACACCACCACTCAAAATGACACCAAATATACAATACACCGTCTGGAGCAACATACGCCCCGCAATCGAATATCTATGATACGGCTTATGCGGGCCGCACATACATCCAGTACACCTATGCATCAAAAGATATGCCTCCATGTCGATGGAGGTGCTAACCGATCAATTACGAACGATTCCTCTCAATTGCTCCAATTCAAAAATATTAAACCATACCCAATGTCGACAGCCAGTGGTGAGGATGCTTTGATATGCACTGGAGTGGGATATCTTCCGTGGCGATCCCCCAATGGATCCGTCATTCTCATAAGGTGCTTTTACAGCTCAAAAGCCACGGACACAATAGTGTCTCCATCCGATATAGCAATGTGTGAGCATACCGCTCATA
>Ga0209990_10003685_pt1 | contig 11111 bp, 14 predicted proteins | sample NOAtaG_6_FD_187304 | JGI IMG/M metagenome (GOLD analysis project Ga0209990, IMG submission 187304) | Freshwater lake microbial communities from Lake Erie, under a cyanobacterial bloom - NOAA_Erie_Diel5S_2200h metaG (SPAdes) (version 2) | ecosystem: Environmental > Aquatic > Freshwater > Lake ...
TGGAGGTCGTGCTGCGGTACCAGATGTTGCTGCCTGCCGTCCACGCCTACGACCTGTTTGACAACGTGCCGAAAGAAGCCCGCAAGGCTGACCACGGCCCCGACCTCTACGAGCAGGTATGCCAGCGCCTCGCGCCCTTTAACGCTATTGTGCATAAGGGCGACATCTGCGCTGTTACCGCCCTGCCCGACCAAATCGGGTTTTGCCAAATCGACCTCAACAACGCCGAGGCGGAAGGGTATATTTTCCCGCTCGTGTACGAACGACTGCAACCGGGTTCCATTGTCGTTTTTGATGATTACGGGTTTCGCCGATACCGTGAATCAGCCCTAACGCACCAACGGTTCCTACAGGGCAAGGAACAGGTGCTGGAACTGCCGACCGGGCAGGGGTTGTTGGTCAAGCGATGAGGTACGCCGCCCGCCGTGACGGCAACGCTGGCGTCATCCTCGACGCCCTCCGCAAAGCCGGGTTTACGGTCATGGACTTTAGCCTAGCCGGTCAAGGCATCCCCGACGCCCTTGTGACGCGGGCGCTGCCAGACGGCACCCCGTGGGTGTGCTGGGTAGAGGTCAAGATGCCCAAGGGACGCCTTAAAACCGCGCAGGAAGCGTTTATGGGCGTTTTTGAGCCAAGGGGCGAGCATTACGTCGCCCGTGACGCAGAGGCTGCTATACGCGAACTTTACGCCCGATACACCGCCGCGATCAGGCCGGAGCAACTCCGTTGAGCAACGCCTTGCGCTGGCCCTTGTAGTGGGTGATGGACGGGCGAGGGTAGACGTTGGCGGCCTCGGGTAAACAGGCGAACTCAAATTCGGGCAGGTAGGTCACCCACGACGCCGGCAACGAGTTAACGTAATCCCGCAACACTTCTTGGTCGCCGTACCACCGCTTGAACTTGGCCGGCAATGCGGCATAGGTCTCGGCCATCGCCTCCCATGCCCCGCTGGAGGCCGTAATCGTGCAGCAGCCGAGGATGGGGTACACCTCATCCAGCGTCTTTCCTGCATATTCGCTGTAATCCTGCCCGCGCTGATGGATGTTGAACGTCGCGTCACGGTTGAACGAACGACGGCAGGCGGCGATGTGGTGGTCGTCCAGTAACAGTTCGACGTTGATCGGCTTATTCACGATCATGTCGGTGTCCATATACAGGGCAGGCTCGGTCAGCCCCAACCCGGCAAACGCTTGGGTACGCCAGAGCATGAGGTATTCGCGGTCGCCATCAGTCGGGGCTGTCCACGTCACGCCCGGCACGGTGCGCGTATCGTGGTCGGTGACCTGCACAATCTCGGCGGTTGGGTTGTGCCGCCGCAGTGATTCCACCATCCGCGCCGGCATGGCGAGGTCTGGGCCGACGTGGAAAAACACAAAAGTTGACATGGTTGCAACGATACACCTGTGTGATAATCTCGTCACGCGGAGGTTCTATGTCGCATAAAGACGCAGCGGAATTTGTCGGGGTTTTACTGCACAGCAGCACGGCCACACATTTTCTGCACCTGCAGACGGCTTCTTACGCCGCGCACAAAGCCCTCGGCCACTACTACGAAAACATTGTAGGGCTGGCTGACAAGTACGCCGAGGCGTATCAGGGCCACCACGGCATCATCCCGCTGGACGACTACCCCGAGGGGTTCAAGGTACAAAAGGACGCGGCCGCCTACGCCGAGAGTTTGCTGACGTTCGTCAAGGGCATCCGAGGCGACCTGCCCAAAGACACTGACTTGCAGAACATCGTGGACGAGATCGTGGGCGAAATCGCCAGCCTCGTTTACAAGTTGGATAGGTTCAAGTAAATGGCCGCCGACCGCAGCCGCCTTGCCGCTGCCCTCGCCTACAAACAAGCCGAGGAAGAACGCCGCCGACGTATGCTGGAGTCGATCCCGACGCCGGCTGGCACAACCCCCGCCCAACCTGCCCCGCAAGCAGACTTCCGCACCAACCTAGAAAACCTGTCCATTGGCGTAGGTGAAGGGCTGACCAACCAGTTAGAAGGCATCAAGGGCATCGTCACCGACCCCGTAGGCACGGCCAAGGGCGTCTACGAGGCCGGCAAAGCCGTTGTGCGTGACCCTGCCATTATCGCCAGCGCGTTACGCCAGATGGGCCAGAAAGCGATGAGCGGCCCGTTAGGCGCAGGCGAGGTCATTGGCGAGATGCTCGGCCCTCGCAAAACCGGCCCTGTCATGGCGGAACTGGACGTATACCACGGCACCCCGCATCGTTTCCCTGCCACAGAGGCAAACCCGCTCGGTGAGTTTGACGCCAGCAAGATCGGCACGGGCGAAGGCGCACAAGCGTTTGGTCACGGCATTTACTTGGCGGAAAAGCCAACCGTGGCGCAAGACTATCAATTCATGTTGAGCAAGATTGATCCAAATACGACGACGTACCAAGGCAAGCCTGTGGAAAAATGGTACGAAATGGCGCAAACCGAGCAAGATCGCGCCCACCGATTGCGAGATCAGAAAGCCATTGACCGCGCCAACGCAAAACTTGCGTTTTGGGAAAATGTGATGACCCGTCGCCATCCCGAGGATGCAAAGCGGGTTGCAAACGATCCTGACGACGGTTGGCCGACGCTTGCAAATTACGCAAACTCGTTGGACATGAGCAAATTTGGCGGCATTGGCGAGGCTGGCTCCCTTTACAAAGCCGACCTACCCGACGAAATGATTGACCGTATGCTGGATTGGGATAAGCCGTTGAGCGAGCAGCCAGCGGCGGTGCGCGAAGCATTGCTAAAAAATCCGGTTGTTGCGGAAGAAGTTAAGCGGTTGAACGCACAACGAGAAGCGTTAAACGCGCAAAACCCAAAAAGGTTATCCCACCCGGTAATTGGCAAATTGGCGCAAAAAGAAACCACTACCGAGTCATTAAAAGGCCAAGCGTTGTACGAATTGCTGGCAAGGGGCAATACTCAAGCCGAAACGTCGGCCTACTTGAAATCACTAGGCATTCCCGGCATCAAGTACCTAGACGCAGGGAGCCGAGGCCAAGGCGGCACCGGCACACGCAACTTCGTCGTATTCCCCGGCGAGGAGAAGAAAGTACGCATATTGGAGCGAAAGTGATGCACCACAATACGCCCGACACCTCTGCACTCGTGTACGTGTCGGCTTTCTAATGCAACTCTTTAACTATTGTTTCATTAGTGTATAAATAAGCCATGCCAAGACCCAAAGGATCGCCCAACAAGGCAACCGCAGAGGCCAGAGAGGCAATAGCCCGTCTCGTAGACGGCAATGCTCACCGCCTCAACATCTGGCTGGACGAAATCTACGAGACGAAAGGCGCAGAGGCCGCATGGAAGTGCATGATGGATGTGGTCGAATATCACGTCCCCAAACTTGCACGCATTGAGACCACCGGCAAGGACGGAGGCCCACAGGAGTGGGTCATACGGTGGGGCGAGCCGAAGTGAGGGAAGTGCTGCTGCCGTATAACCCGCGGCACGCCTTCATGCCTTTCCACAACCGTCGCCAACGCTGGGCCTGCCTAGTCGCCCATCGTCGCGCAGGTAAAACAGTCGCAGCCGTGAACGACATGATCCGCGCTGCTGCGATGTACCAAGGGCCTTACGGGCTGTTCGGATACGTCAGTCCGTACAGGTCGCAGGCCAAGGCAATTGCTTGGCAGTATTTTAAGGACGGCGCACATCCTATAACTCAATCGGTCAACGAGCAGGAACTGACCATAACCCTTATCAACGGCAGCCAGATACGGCTGTACGGGGCCGAAACCGCAGACAATATGCGCGGACTGGGGTTCTCGGGCGTATACATGGACGAATTCGGTGACTTTAAGCCCAGTGTATTCGGCAACGTCATACGCCCGGCGCTGTCAGACAAGCAAGGTTGGGCTGTATTTGGCGGTACACCGAAGGGCAAGAACCAGTTTTGGGAGATTTACGAGACAGCAAAGCGCCTGCCGGACGAATGGTTCCTGTTGCGCCTCCCCGCTTCATCGTCGGGGTTGTTGCCCGCTGGCGAATTAGCCGCAGCACGGGCGCAGTTGGCCGAGGATCAGTACCTACAGGAGTACGAGTGCAGTTTCGAGGCGGCCATCCAAGGCGCGTACTTTGGCAAGGAGATGCGTGAGGCGCAGGATCAAGGGCGCATCTGCCACGTCCCGCACGAACCCGGGCTGCCCGTGTTTACGGCATGGGACTTGGGTTACCGCGACGACACGGCTGTTTGGTTCTACCAACTCGGGCGTGGGGAAATCCGCGTCATAGACTTCTTTGCCGTGTCTGGCGCAGACATATACGACATTGCCAGCCACATCACCGCTAAACCCTACAAATACGGTAAGCACTATCTGCCGCACGACGCCCGGGCCAAGAGCCTGCAGACGGGCAAAAGCATCGTGGAGCAGTTGGCCGCCCATCTGGACATCGCCAAACTGGCCGTGGTGCCCGACATCGGCGTACAAAGTGGCATCCAAGCGGTTCGGTTGATCTTGCCGCAAGTGTGGTTTGACGCAGAACGCTGCCGCGAGGGCATTGAGGCGCTGCGCCAGTACCAGCGCGAGTTCGATGAGGATAAGAAGGCATACCGCCAATCCCCGCGCCACGATTGGACATCACACCCCAGTGACGCGTTCCGTATGCTTGCGGTATCATACGCCGAGCAGGCTGACAAGACCCCGACTTTGGAGCCGAAGCCGCTTATAGTCGGGCCGGGCAATACAGTGACGCTCAACGATATGTGGGCAGTGCATGACCGCAGCGTGAGCAGGAGGGCAAGGATATGACAGCGATTAGTCCAGTGCGCAACAACTACGTTGCAGTGGCCGCAACCTCTACGACGACGTTTGCTGCTGCGGGCGCATACATCCACAGCGTCGTAGTTAACGTCGCCAGCAACACCGAAGCGACTGTTGTAGTGAGTGACAACGGTACCGAACTGGTACGCATCCCCGCTACGCAGGCTGCTGGCGTGTATGTGATTCCGCTTGAGGTGGCGAGCAAGGGCGCAATCACCGCGACCTGCTCGGGTAACTCTAACTGCCGCGTCGTCGGCCTGTTCAGCACTTACACATGAGCAAGCCCGGTTTATATGCTGCAATTCTCGCCAAGCAAGAGCGCATCAAGGCTGGCTCTGGTGAGCGTATGCGTAAACCGGGTGAGGCTGGTGCGCCAACTGCAAAGGCGTTCCGCGAATCAGCCAAAACGGCCAAGAAGGAAAACAAATGAGCGCAGCGTGGCAGCGTAGTGAGGGCAAGAACCCAAAGGGTGGCCTAAACGCCGCTGGCCGCGCCTCGTACAAAGCCGAGACGGGCGGCACGTTGAAGCCTCCTGTAAAAGCAGGCGACAACCCGCGCCGCGCTAGTTTCCTCGCCCGCATGGGCAATATGACTGGCCCGATGAAGAAAGACGGCGAACCCACGCGCCTTGCACTCGCCTTAAAGGCTTGGGGTGCAGGCAGCAAGGCAGAGGCCAAGAGCAAGGCCGCCGCCATCAGCAAGCGAAACAAGGGGAAAGACTGATGGACGCAATGGTGCAACCGAAACTTGACCGTTACCTGCGCATCATCGGGCAGTACGACAGCGAGTTTGCGAAGTGGGCGGCGCGTACTAAAAAGATTATTAAGCGGTACCGCGACGACACCCGTGGGCAGACGCTGACGGAAAGCGCCAAGTTCAACATCCTGTGGTCAAACGTGCAGACGCTCAAGCCTGCCGTGTACGCCAAACTGCCGAAAGCCGACATCAGCCGCCGCTTTGGTGACAACGATCCCGTGGGCCGCGTAGCCTCGCAGTTGATTGAACGCGCCATCGACTTTGAAATTGAGCATTACCCCGACTACCGCGCAACGATGAACCATTGCGTTGAGGATCGGTTCCTCAGCGGTCGTGGTACGGCATGGCTGCGATACGAGCCGCATACCGCCCCCATCGGGCTTGAGGATGATGGCGTCAGCATCACGCCGAACATCGAGCAGGGCGAGGGCGCCCCGCCTCCAATGGAGAAAATCGAATACGAGTGCGCCCCGGTGGATTACGTCCACTGGCGCGATTTTGGGCACAGCACGGCCCGAACTTGGGAAGAAGTCTCTTGCGTATGGCGCTGGGTGTACATGACCCGTGAGGCGCTCGCAGAACGTTTTGGCGATGAAGTCGCACGCAAGATACCGCTTGACCAAGGCCCAGAGCCGCTCAACGCGTACAACGAGAATAAGCGCCTATACAACCGCGCCAAGATTTGCGAGTTGTGGGACAAGGAAACCGAAAAGGTCTATTGGTTCAGCAAAGGGATGCCCGAGATCATCGACGAACGCGATGACCCGCTCGGCGTTGAAGGCTTTTTCCCGTGCCCCAAACCGCTGTACGCGACGACGACAAGCGACACGCTGGTGCCCGTCGCAGACTTTGTGCTGTACCAAGATCAGGCGATGGAGTTGGATATTCTGTCTGACCGCATTGACGGCCTTGTGAAGTCGCTGCGTGTGCGCGGCGTGTACGACGCCAGCCAACCGGCACTGCAACGCCTGATGACCGAGGGTGACAACAATGCTCTTATTCCAGTCGATAAGTGGATGGCTTTTAGCGAGAAGGGCGGCCTTAAAGGCAGCATTGACCTTCTCCCGCTCGACACGCTCGCCAACGCCCTCCTCAACTGCTACCGCGCCCGAGAGGACATCAAGAGCCAAATCTACGAAATCACGGGCATCAGCGACATCATCCGAGGCGCGTCTTACGCCAGCGAAACCGCGACCGCGCAGCAAATTAAAGGACAGTACGCCGGGCTGAGGCTGCGGTCGATGCAGGAGGATGTGGCCCTCTTTGCGTCAGAGTTGATCCGGTTGAAGGCGCAGGTGATGTGTACCAAGTACCAGCCCGAAACCATCCTCGCCTACGCTGCGGCCCAGCAGATGACGCCGGCCGACCAGCAGTTGATCCCGCAGGCACTGGAATTGCTCCGCGATAAGCCGCTGCGCAACTTTCGCGTGGACATCGCCGCTGACAGCCTTGTGATGTTGGACGAAAACCAGAACAAGCAAGACCGTATGCAGTTCCTGCAGGCGTTTGGCGGGTTCCTCGCCCAAGCGTTGCCGGTGGGTCAGGCCAGCCCGCAGATGGTGCCCATGATGATGGAATTGCTGCGCTTTGGGATGCAGGCGTTCAAGGCTGCACGCCCAATTGAGGGCCAGATTGACGCCACGCTGCAGCAACTCCAGCAGGCCGCTCAACAGCAGCAGCCGAACGAAGAAGCGCAAGGCAAGCAGGCCGAACTGCAGCAAAAGGGGCAGGTTGAGCAGAGCCGTATGCAAATGGAGTCAGCACTACAGCAGGCCAAACTCCAGCAGCAGATGCAGATGGAACAACTCAAGAACCAGACGAAACTGCAAATGGAGCAGCAAAAGCAGCAGTTTGAGGCGCAATTGGAGGCCATGCGCCTGCAGAGCGATCAAGCCGCCGCCAAGTACAAGGCCGACATGGACGCCCAGACGCGGTTGATCATTGCGCAGATGAACAAGGCTGCTCCGCCCCCGCTAAACCAATGAAGCGAACCTACGTTTTAGTTGACGGCGAATTTGTGGAGCGCAAGCGCGACTCCAAGGGCCGCTATCACTACGTCATGCCTGACATCCAGCCCTATCGGTCGATGATCGACGGCAAGATGGTCAGCAGCCGATCCGAACACAGACGCCACCTCAAGGCCAACAACTGCATTGAGGTAGGCAACGACGACCCCGCCAAGCACATTGCCAAGCCAAAGGTGGATGAAAGCCGCTTTGAGCGTTTGAAGTATGAGGTCAACAATCGCCTCACCAACGCCCAAGCCGACGCAATCATTCGCAAACTGCGGGAACACGCCAATTTCACCAATCCCCACAGGAGAGGATAGATATGGATAACAACAACCCCGCAATGGAAACCGCACGCGAAGAACCGGTAGATGACCGGCGTGCAATGTTGGAGCAAGGTTTTGAGGCTGCCGAAAAAGGCGAGCCGATAGAGGCTGCAATCGGTCGTGACGAACAAGGGCGCTTTGCTTCACGCACCGCAGAACGTGCCGAACCCGCGCAAGAAGCAGAACCGCCTGTATGGCGTCGTCCACCAGCATCGTGGAGAAAGGACTTCCACGACGTTTGGCAGAAAGCCGACCCCAAGATGCAGGAATACGCGTGGCAACGCGAAGAACAGATGCGTGCCGGCGTGGAACCGTTGCTTGCAAAGGCGCAGTTTGCCGACACGATGCAGGAGGCCATTGAGCCGTACTTGCCGACCATTCAAGGCATGGGTTTGACGCCCGAAAAGGCCGTGTCTGCGTTGATGCAGGCCGACTTCACGTTGCGTACCGCGCCGCCGCAGCAGAAAATGCAGTTGTTTGCGCAGTTGGCGCAGTCATACGGCATCAATTTGGGCGCAATGGGCGCAAATCCGCAGGCTGCCCCGCAGAACAGCGTTGACCCGCTGGTGTGGCAGTTGCAAAACGAACTCAACAACGTCCGTGGCGAAGTCATGGGCTGGAAACAGCAGCAAGAAATGCAGCAAAACCAGCAGTTGTTGGGCGAAATTAACCAGTTTTCGTTAAAAGCAGATCATTTTGAAGAAGTCCGGCCAACCATGATCCAACTCCTACAGAGTGGCATGGCAGAAACTTTAGAGCAGGCTTACGACAAGGCGATCCGTCTAAACCCTGACCTGTTTGAGCAAGTGAGCAAGGCCCAACAGGCCGAGCAAGCCGCAAAACAGGCTAAGGAGTACAACCGGGCAGCGAAAGCGGCCCGTGCAGCAGCGGTGAGTGTCAGAAGCGCAACACCAAGCGCCAACACGGCTCCCAAGGCAGCAAACCGTCGCGCACTCTTGGAGGAGGCTTTCTCCGAAACAGAGACGCGTTTGTAATCAACTGATATAGGAGCATTAAAATGGCATTTGCCAATTCCAGTATCAGCGACATCATTGCTACCACAATCCAGAGCCGTAGCGGTGAGTTGGCTGATAACGTGACCAACAACAACGCGTTGTTGCGTCGTCTCAAGGAGCGCGGGAACGTTAAAACGTTCTCGGGCGGTAACGTCATCCTTCAAGAGTTGATGTATACCGATCCGACCACCAACAACACCAACTCGTACAGCGGCTACGAAGTGCTGAATGTTGGACAGAACAGCCCGATTTCGTCGGCGCAGTTCTCCATCACGCAGTACGCTTCCGCCGTGACCATCTCGGGTCTGGAAATGATCCAGAACTCGGGCAAGGAGGCGATCATCGACCTTCTTGACGGTCGCATGGAAGTGGCCGAAGCGCAGTTGGCGAACCGCATCAGCGGTGACCTGTACGGTGACGGCACCGGCAACGCGGGTAAGAACCTCACGGGTCTTGCTGCTGCTGTGCCAGATGACCCGACTGTGGGCACCTACGGTGGCATCAACCGCGCTGTGTGGTCGTTCTGGCAGAGCAAGAAGTTTTCGGCTGCCGCTGATGGCGGTGGTGCGGGCGCTGTCTCCAGCACGACCATTCAGGGCTACATGGACGCCCTCGCTGTGCAGTTGGTTCGTGGAACCGACAAGCCTGACCTGATCGTGGCCGACAACAACTACTACCGTTTCTACCTGCAGTCGCTCCAAGCGATCCAGCGTATTACGGAGAGTGGGTCGGGTATGGCGGGCGCGGGCTTTGCCTCCCTCAAGTATTACGGCGCGGGCATGGCCTCCGACGTGGTGCTGGACGGTGGTATCGGTTCGTCCACCTACAACAGCGGTTCGGGGAACGCCAACCACATGTGGTTCCTCAACACCAAGTACCTGATGTTCCGCCCGCACAAAGATCGGAATTTCGTTCCGATTGGCGGCGAGCGTCAGGCCGTCAACCAAGACGCCATTGTGAAACTGATTGGCTGGGCCGGTAACCTTACCTGCTCGGGCAGCCAGTTCCAAGGCGTGTTGATTGCTTAAAGGGGTACACGACAATGACTGTTTCAACAAGTAATTTGATTGGCGTGTCACTCGGCTATGCCGATACGTCTGCATCGTTCAACGTTGGCACCGCTGTCAACCTTGATGATGGTGGACAGGCTGTGTATGTGCAGGCCGCATCGGAAATCTCGCAGTACGCTGCGGTTGCCGTGCTGTCGAACAACACCGCCGTGATGCTTACCACGACCAACGCCGCGACCTCCAAGCGCGTCGGTTTCGCACAGGTGTCCATTGCCTCCGGCTCGTATGGCTGGGTGCAGACGGGCGGCGTGCCGGTCGTGAAGTTGGCTGCCTCTTGCGCTCCCAATGTGCCGCTCTTTACGACGGCGACTGCGGGCGTGCTGGATGACGCCACCGTGTCGGGCAACGGCGTCGGCCTTGTGGCTGGCATCGTGGCGACCGCTACGGCATCGGGCGCAACCGCAATCACCTGTGTGGCGGGTTACCCGCACGTCACGGGCGCAGGCGGCGCAGTCTGATGAAGCCTCTGGAGATCACGGTGCAGGCGGCGGGCACGCCGGAGGAACTCTGTTCCAACATACGGTCTGCCCTTGCCCGTGGTCTACCAGAACTGACCCTCGCTCCCATCACGCACGATGCAACCATGGTGCTGGTGGCGAGCGGGTGGTCTATGCCGAACTACATTGACGACATCAAGGCGCACCGCGCTGCCGGCCATGTGATCGGTGCGGTTAAGAGTGCGCACGACTTCCTATGCGAAAACGGCGTAGAACCTGATTTCTGGGTCAACCTTGACCCCCGCGACCGCACCAACGGCATACAGCGCAAGAATGACCGCACGCTGTACATGGTCGCCTCGCGTTGCCCTCCCGTGACGTTTGATTTCCTGCAAGGCAAGCGCGTAATGCTGTGGCACTCGTGGGCAGAGGGGCCGGAAATGGAGGCGATGGGGCCGGGCAAACTTGCCATTGGCGGGGGCACGACCTCGGGCCTACGGGCCATCAACATTGGCTACATCATGGGCTTCCGTAAGTTCGTGCTGTACGGGTACGACTCATGCAACAGCCCAGACGGCCGCAAACGGTTTACCGGCGAACTGCCGGGCGTCACCGTGGACATCTGGGTGGGCGGCCCTACGGGCAAAAAATTCAACGCCAACGCCGCAATGGCCCAGCAGGCCAACGAATTCCAAAAACTGTTTGAAGTGATGCCCGACCTCAAG
>Ga0209990_10003687_pt1 | contig 11106 bp, 24 predicted proteins | sample NOAtaG_6_FD_187304 | JGI IMG/M metagenome (GOLD analysis project Ga0209990, IMG submission 187304) | Freshwater lake microbial communities from Lake Erie, under a cyanobacterial bloom - NOAA_Erie_Diel5S_2200h metaG (SPAdes) (version 2) | ecosystem: Environmental > Aquatic > Freshwater > Lake ...
ATAGTGGTCGTCTACCTGCTTGTCTACCTGGTAATTCTACTGGATGTTGGGACTAGGGTTGCTTTTCTGTTGCGACCGTGCAATAATGTTCATACGGGGCTCACCAACTGCCCCTACAGGTGAAAGAAAATGATTGATACCCTTACCACTGGCGAATGCGTCTCCCGACTCTACAACGACGAGAACGCGGCCTGGTCCTACGAAGGAGCGCAAGCCCTGGTCGCCTACCTTGAAGAACTTGAAGAGGACATGGGGGAGCCTATCGAGTTCGACAAGGTTGCGATCCGCATAGACTACTCCGAGTACGCCTCCGCGTTGGAAGCCGCTACCAAAAAAGGGTTCACCCCTGGCGAGTCGGGTGACGATGACGCCGAGGAGGCCGCCCTATCGTGGCTTCAAGACCGCGCAACGGTCATTGAGTTCGACGGCGGGGTGATCGTCTCCGCCTTCTAACCTACAGCCCCCACGGGGGCACCTAATGCGGCCTTAGACGGTGACAAGCCCGTAAACGCAGAGTCAGGTGACAGGTGAAAGACAATGAACAACCAACCCTACTACGCTCTCTACGTTTGCTACGACGGCTCTTATGAGACTCACACCAAAGAGGAGTTCGGCTTCGCCGTTGCTACCCATGACGGCGCATTTGCCCGCGCTGAACAGGTGGACCGCGACGGGGGCCAAGTCTTTGTCATCCGATCCAAGAAGGGGCCGGGACAATCCTTTGGCACCATCACCGCCGCCCGATCTGGCATGACCGAGCAACAAGCCTGGGAGAACGTCGCTGACGCCGTGAGCTACGGCAACCTACACGAATGGGTAGGGGGCGACGAGTCTGCCTCTTGGGTCTTTGCCCATGAACCCGAGTTCTACTTCATCCTCGGTGGCGGCACCCGCGCCGACTGGCAGAAGATGCTTGATATGGGCGTTGTCGAAGACCGGAAGGTGCAAGCCTGATGCTCAAAGGCTATTACATTGACCACGGTTGGCCGACAAGCCGCAAAACGCGCCACGTCGTCCGGCATTTCAGTAGCGACTCAACGTACCGCGACGGGTCTATGATTCATCACCCCGCCACATTCCCCAACAAGCCTGCGCGGGATGAGTTCCTCGCAGGGCTTCGGAAGCAGGGCTACGTCTATATGGAGCCCAGGGAGGCTTTCGCCCATGACGCTAAGGTGCAAGCCTGATGACCTGCACTTATTCGGTCGTAGCAGTGAACCGCGTCCCGAAGCGGTACCTCGTCACAGCCCATATCCAAGATGGCGAGGTATCCGTAGCCTGCTATCAATCCGAGAGGCGCAGCGAGGCAGACTGTATTGAATATGCCAAGCGCATTGGGGAACTCCACCAGGTGCCGTTTAATGCTTGCACCCGTAGCTTCGCTGAGGGGCTTCCCGGGAGTAACAGAGCATGACTGTCAAAGAAGCCGCCGCTCAATGGGGGGTCTCCCCCCAACGAGTGCGGGTCTGGCTTGCGGATGGTCGTATCCCCGGCGCAACGCTCGTGCAAACGCCTGTGGGGCCATACTGGGCCATCCCTGATGACTCGAAGCCCCCTACGCCCCTCCCAGGGGGCAAGAAACCACAATCACCGTAACACGGCCTGCCTTCGGGCGGGCCTTTTCTTTTGATGGACGAGGCCCCGCTTTTATGCGCTTACGGGGCGGGCGGTGAAAATGACCAGGGTCACCGAAACCGTAACAAACCCCGGCGCAATACCTCTACTCGTCCAACTCTATGCGGACTGGCGTTTTAGCCAATCCATCTGCCACATCACGCGGAAGATGTCCCCGCGCACGGCTGTGACTTGCCCTTGCTTGTTGCGCTCGACTACTTCCACATCCCAACCGCCGTGGTCGGCCCATGCAGTAGCGTTATCCCAAAACTCCGGGGCAGTAAGGTCCCAGGTGTGGACTCGCCTTGCCCACTCAAACTCTGGCTTCTCTCGCTCGGATTCCAGTTGGTCTTTCACTTCTTGAGGGATGACTAGCGGCATCTGTTTTGCGGCGTTACTCATGAGTCTCTATTGGCGGAGCGCAGAGGACTCGAACCCCACCCTTGCGGGCCAACGGTTTAGCAAACCGCGTAGGGAACCCTGCCCTAGTTGCGCTCCAAACGGGATGATGATGTACGGCATCGGGCCAGCAATGCCAGCCTCCACCGCTTCGCGGTAGAAACACTCAAAGTCCAAGCCAATCATCATCGCCCCCAACTCGGGTATCTGGCTTAGGCAAGGAACCGTATTGCCCCTTCCACCATTCAAGCACTGATGGCACCATTGACTCCAAGTCATCCAACGCCTCTTGCGGGGTATCCCCGTAGGCCCTGAGGCTGTGGTTGCCAAACGCGGGGGCGTAGGCGACAAAGGGAGCCCCGTCAGATTTAACCAGTGCCCCAGGCCCAAGAACGACACGGTATGGCAACGCCGCAATAGCCGGGTGCTTCCCCTCGGGGTCGAAAACAAACTTGTGACCCACCACCCAATCAAGCGGACACGGCAAGATTATCATTACGCTCCAATAACCCGGCGAACGCTTTTCGTAAACGCTTCCGGCACCTGCCCGCTGATCTTGGCGACAAACTGACCAGCATCAACCAGCACAAGCCGGGAGTACGGGCCGCTATTCCCTTGGCACGGGATGAACTCAGCATCCCGGTTGCCAGCAAGGGCACTAGGCAAGGTGCGGGAGTGTATGGCTAGAATGACATCACCACCCAAACTTTCATCTTCTCACCTGTGCGGGTTGGGGGCCATCCGTGACCCCCTTCCACGCTTAACCCCAGGATCATCACCCGGCGAACCGGGGAGAGGATTTACCCGAGGGCTTCAACCAAACCAACCCGCAGGAACTATTTGCAAGTGGTCCCCCATCCTGCCCCTTGGTAGTACCTCGGAGCCCTCTGGAGGCTTTATCTTACCCTGTTGTCCTCGAAGGATGTCTACTGTGGGGCCGTGTCGCGTTGCAGTTCAATCCGAGCCCGCGTTTCATCGTCCAACGCACTCAAGAACTCATCTTCGGTAAGGATAGCCATGACGCTCCCATACGGGATGACCCAAACCGGATCACTGCCCATAGTCAGGCACCATGTCTGCTCCCCGGTAAACCAAACGTAGTTCCCGGGGTCAATATCGCACCACTCCTCGTTTGCCGCCGTGACGATGCCGAGCTTCCCGCTTCGCGAAGCAGGCTCATAAGCCTCTACCGCAACGTGACCAACGAGGATGTGCATGGGTTACTCAATCGCTCCGATGCCGTCCATGCCCAGGCCACCGCCCGAAGACGTGCCAGAACCGGAACCGGAACCGCTACCCGTGTTGTCACCAAAGCCAAACACGCCGCCCGAGTAGAACCGGGACACCGTGGTGCCATACGCCATCATGCGCCAGTTAGCGGAGGCCGCGCCGCTGGACGGTTGGTAGATGCCACCACTTACCTGCATGTTCCCCGTGGGAATATGAGCCGCAGTCAGCACCACCGCTTGCGACGTGCCGTTGAGAGTGATGGGGCGACCGTTTACGGCCATGCTCACATACAACTCATTCGTGTTCGCCGCGTAGTTCAGGTTCAGGGCCAACGTTACCGGGTCGGTGCCAATTACCGCGTCCGTCGTAATGGTCTGCTCGGCCACGCCTGCCTTGTAAACGCGGATGGACACGGAGGCACTACCACGCGCCGAGAACATCACGATGCCGTCTTGAGGGGCACTCATTACCGTCCCGGCTTGACCCACCAGCCAGCCAAACCGCCAACCGATAGCCGTTGGCGTCGGAAGAGCCGTGTGAATCAGCAACTCCGCCTGCGTGCCCGCCTTCGGTTGGTACACCTGGCCCGGGTCTTGGAACGCCACCTCAGCGTTGTTGGTCGCGCCGATGGTGTACGAGAGCGCACCACCCGGGACCGTCACGCCCAGGGCAGTCGGAGCCGAAGGGCCACCGTTCACGCGCCACGTCAGCTTCGTTACGTCGGCATCGTACAGAAAGTCATTGATGCCCTCGAAGAGCGGGTACATCCAGGGGTAACCGCCGCTACCACTAATAACGCGGGTTTGATGGGCAAATGGATTCGGGTAAAGGCTCATTGGTCTTTGGGCTTGCGGGTTCGCTTGGGTTTGGCCGGGGCCGGGGGATTCTCGTTCACCTTCTTTGCGCTAGCGGCAACGCCCCGCTCTACCGATTCGGCTTCTTGCGGGGAGATGGACTCGTAGTCTTGGACGGAGTGCTTGATGTGGAACACCAACTCGTCGAACGTCGTTGCAATCTTCTTGCTCGGGTAGAACTCGTCAGGGTCGTTGGGGTCTGACTTGAACGCGGTGATGATGTATCCGCCCTCCACGCACTCAATGGTGATCGTAGGGTACTCGATGTCGTTCACTTCTTCTCAGCCGACTCGCAAACCAGCATCGCGGCAATGGACGCCGCACGCTCGCCCAGGACAGGGGCAACCGTCTTGACCGTGTTCACCGCGCCTTCCAGCTTCTTGAAACTGTCGGGGGTCATGTAATCCACGACGATCAGCGCGTTCGGCATGAGCGGGAGCCGGAAACCGAAGCGCACTCGCACGGTCGCGTTCACTCCAACCCCTTGAGGCCCAGGCCAGCCAGGGCACCGGACACGGCACCACCAACCCAACGCTTCACCGCAAGACCCCAATCAAACGCCAGAGCCGGGTCCGCCTTGGACCAGGCGTGAACGTCTACGAGGATGGCAGAAACGAGGCCACTGACGGCCCCCGCGATAATCAGTCTGATGTTCATTGTTTTCCTTTGAGGTCAGTTCGCATCTCCTTGACCTGTTCTTGAATGTAAAGCACTCCCGCCTTGATGACAGCCACGTCTTCACTCAGGGATTGAATCTTGTTGCGGTCTTCGGTCGCCTGAACCTCGATCCGGCGAATGTCAGCGCGGGTTTGGTCAATGGCTAGTTGGATGGTCGCCACCCAAACACCGAGGGCAAACGCACCGTAAACCAACCACTTCACCCATTGGCCGTAGCGGTCCACGTTCCCGGTAATCGCACCGATCCGCGCGTCCACGGCCTTTGTAACCTGCGCCTCCAAGTCGATCACTTATGCGCCCAGCCCCAGGGAGTCATCAATCACAATCCACCCGTGACGGGGGTACGCGGAAATCTGCGACCACGGGCGGTAACGGCGCATGACGTACTTGCCCTCGCGCTCACCCGCCTCGTTCGTGTTGCCCTCGATTGTCATAACCGAGTAGGTTCCTTGCAGCCGGGTCACGGCGAAGATATGTCCGCCGCCCTTGCCGTTCCAAACACCGAAGAAACCACGACGCGCACGGTTGCCATCGGTAATCAGCCGCTTGTTCTTGCGTGCCCAGTCCCACCAGAAGTAGGTAGACGCCGCGAACTTCGGGAGCTTCTTCCGGTCGGCTCCGGCTTCCAGCAAAGCCCAAGTGAGGAGAGCCGCGCACCACGGGGCAGGGCCAAACACACCAGCCGCCCGAAGGTACAGGCTCACCTTCGGCCCCCAGTTGGACGGGGACTCGGCTACGCCAACCTGAGAATCCAAGACCATCAGGGTACGTTCCGCCAGGGACGCCTCTGCCCAGTCAGTCTTGGCCCACGGCTTGAGGTAATCCGGGGCGGTCTTGGACTTCCAGAAGGAACTCATGTCAAATCACTCGTCGTTTGGGTGAGCCAGTAGAACCGGGCGTCACCATGCTCGCGCCGGACCAGCAACGCTCCCACACACCGGGGGAAGCACGCCTGGACGCGATACTCAATCTGTTCGGGGGTCACCGCCTCCACGTCGGTGCAACCATGCGCCCATTTGCGGGCCTCGTCTTCGGTTTCAGCGACCACCAGCGCAAAGGGGAAGTCGTTGCCCTCCTTGCGCTTGTCCGTGAACCAACGCTTTGCGTACTCGCGGCCTAGCCCAGTCACCATGACGGGCAACCAGTAGCGGCGCGACGGGGCCTTAGCATCCTCGCAAAGTGCGGAGATGTCCAGGTCGAGCGCGTCCATGCGGCCTCGGGAAAAAGGAAAGCCGCCCCTGGGTGGGAGGAGCGGCTAGATTTCGGGGAGTCGTATCCCACAAGGGGAAACGCCCGCTATCGGGCAAAAGCGGGGCGTTTCGTGAGGCGCAATTACTCGTCTCGATTTAGAGTGTAGCCGACATGGTTTTGAACTTGCAAGCCATTTTTAACGTTATGACCGAAAGTCCTAGCCAATGTCCGCGATGAACTGCCCAAGCGCGTCCCCGTGAACTCCCGCGTTGTAGTGCCACGCCCCCGCAATGAACACCTTTGACTGCGGGCGGAGCCGGATGTACCTTCGGAACTCATACGTCCCAAACCGCTTAAGCCACGTTTCCACTGTCACGAAGTCCAGCAAGTCAGGGTCCACATAGTTTCGGCCTTCGTACACCGACGAGCGGCTAAACGGGGCGGGCTCGTCCAAAGGGGGCATCGGGGTTGCACCTTGCGCCATCTCCCGGTGATTGCGCTCAATGATCTTGCGGACGCGGATTGAATCGCGTTTCTTGCAGTACCGACGCCAGCCTTCCAGCACGGTCACGGCTTTCGCCCATTGACGAGGGGTGATGTTCTGTTCGCTCATGGTGGTGTTCATTGGGTCACGGGCCGCACTTGGATTCGGCCTTTGCTGTCGAGGTAGGGAGTGAAGTAGAGGATGTCGCTGGTCGTATGGGCGGGGCCGAGCGGCACCGGGATGATACTCCGCGCGGGGTTCTTTCGGGCTTCTAGGAGCGCAACGCCCTTCGGGCCTGTCGGAACAGCCGAGTCGTCGTAAACGCGCTGTACGGGCGCGGGAGGGGCCTTTACGGGGCCTTCCAAGAACCTTTGGACATGGAGCCGACGCCCGATGGTCTGCGGGAGCAGGAGGTGGCGGTTGCCCGCATCAATCGCCACACGGCAGATGCTTTCCCACTGTTTCCCGAACCGCTTCCAGTTCCGGTTGTAGCAAGTGAGGCAAGCCCCCTTCGGTCCTTCCTGCTTTTTTGGGGCAAGGCACACCCAGCACTTCTTGCAAGTCACAGGCTTGTCTCCTGGTGGCAGTCAAACAGCCGGACTTGGATGCTCCCGTCTTGGCCCACATACGGCTCGAAGTAATAAACCGCCTCCACCTTGCCCTTGCTGACGACAATGGGGATGACACGTCTTGCGGCGTCCCTGCGGGCCTCTTGCAACGCTCGCCCGCGCGGGCTTAGTTCCGTCGCTTCGCTTTGCGTGGGGCGCGGCTCAATAGGGAGAACCACGCTCGCGCGAAATGCCAGGTGCCCCTGAACATGGGCCAATAACTTTGCTCGGTCACCGTTGGCAATCACTTCGCGGCAAATAGGCTCCCACTGGTTGCCAAACCTCTTGTAAAGGCGAGCGTGACACGCCATGCACGTCCCCTTGCGGCCACGGGCTTCGGCCTTTTCACGGCAAACCCAACACGCCTTCGTTGCCATCAGTAGCCCCCCAGTGAGTCTTCGAGGCAAAGAGTGACCTGATTGATGCGAGTTTCCCAGGTGTGCTTCTTGCCGTGCCTGTTCTTTTGCACAATCATGTCCCGGTCGTCCTCGCTACGCTTCGACGCCACCAACCCCGCAAGAAAAGCCGCGTCCATCTGGTACTCCTTGGAGCCCCGCACCGTGAACCCGCCACGGTCTTCGGTGTTGATCTGGGACAGGGCCACTAAGCAGCAATCCGTCTTCTTCGCAAACACCCGGAGCTTTTCCGAGATTTGACGGTGAACGTCGTAATGCTCGCTCTTACCGGGGGCCGCCAGCCGTAGCTTCTGAACGTAGTCCAGCACTACGCGGTCCACCGGGGCCTTGTCATGCTCGTCGTAAAGCCAGCCAAGGATTTCCTCTACGGTCGGGTTTGATGACAGCGACGAGTCGTAAATCGGCATCCCAGCCCGGTAGATTTCGCCTACGCCTTCTTCCCACGATGCCAGGTCGCCCGCCTGCCGAGCGTCGTACTCGGAGCGATACCCCGTCATCTGCTGGACCAGACGCGCCACTAGCTGAGGAGCCGTCATTTCGAGCGACACGAACAGCACGCGCCGCCCCTGGCGGATGTCGTGCGCCGCAATCTGAGTGCCAAGAAGCGTCTTCCCTGAACCCGTCTCGCCGCCCAAAACATTCATCTCGCCCCGGTACAACCCGCCACCCTTGCAAATGCCGTCAATGAAGGGGATGCCCGTCGAAAGGGAGGTAACCCCCGGCCTGTTCTTGAGTTCTCCAAGAACGTCGCAAGCGTCCACCACGGGCGTAATGCCGAAGTAAAGGCCCTGCGTCATTTCCGAAGCCGTCATCAGTAGCGGCTCAAGGTCTTGCCCACGGTATGCGGACTCCGCTAACGCTTCGGCCCGGCCGATCAGTTCCCGGCGGGCGTAACGTGCCAGAACAATGTCCGCGTAATCGCCAGCCGATTCCGCGCTCGGCACGTCATCCACGAGACGGACAAGGTAGCCCACGCCGCCGATGTCATCCAGCTTCTTCTTCGCCAGAAGCGCGTCCCGCATGGTCACGAGGTCCACGGGCTTTGCCGACCGCACAAGGGATTGCACCGCTTCCCAGATGGTCTGGTGAACTGGCAAGTAGAAGTGCTTCGGCTCTACCCTGGCGGCAACCCGCTCGGCTGCCTTGGCAGAAAGCATTACCGCCCCAAGGACGGCCATCTCCGCCTCCTCGTTGTGCGGGGGAGTTCTCACGCCGCACCTCCGGGCGTCCACACCGGGGGCCGCTCGTAATCGGCGGCCTTTGACTTGCCCCCTTGGAGCCTCGCCTGCGTTGCCCAAACCCCAGCCCTGCGGGATGCCCAGTCAGCCAGAGCGTATGCCACGCCTGCCACCTTTCGCCCAGGCGCGGGAGTGGCCTTGTACGGGGGCTTAGTGCGGTCCCTATGGAAGTCCTCCCATGCCACCCAGAACGAGTCCAGTTCCTTCTCACTCGGGCAAGGCTCTAAAGCCTCCAAGACCTTCTGCGCGTCGTCCTCGGTGATGTTCCGGTAGGGAAGTGGGTTTGACTTTGAGCGGATGCGTGTAGATGCAACCTTGGCGGCTACCTTGGCAAGTTTCTTGTTCTTGTAGCCTTCTTCCTCGTACCACCTAACCCCTTCCGAGTTTTCAGGCAAGCCGGAGGGTTGCCGATCCTCTTCTTGCTCCTCCTCAGAATCGGTTTTCGACAAAGATACTTCCCTTCCTTTCCCTTCCCTTCCCTTCCCTTCCCCTACAGGGGCGTGGGCCACGCGTGGGGCACGCGTCAGCCACGCGTCAGCAATTACAGCCATCTCAGGTTCAAATGCAGGGATAGTCGAGGCCGCTTCGCGGTTGTTGATGACTTGATGCTCGGTAAAGGTCGGGACCCACCCGTACATCACGCCTTCGCACTGGTACTTCACGAGAAACCCACGCGTCGCCAACGCGTCAAGCACGCGTGAAAAGTCCACTTCATCATAGGGGAGCACGTCGAGCTTCATCTCTCGCGGCTTCCATCGAAACCGCCCCTCACGATCGCAAAGGCACCAGATGCCTGCAAAGGCTAGGCGCAGGGGAAGCCCGGTCTCCTGCTCGGAGTCAAACAAATCACCGTGCTTGAAGAACTCCGGCTTGATCGTGCGGATGCGGGCCATTACGCACACACCTTCTTGCTAGTCGCGCTGGTGTAGTAAGAGCCCTTCATGCTATCCCCCTTGTAGATAGCGTGAGCAAGCCGGAAGTCGAGTAGCCCGAGTCGTTTCCCTTGTGGAGACAGAACGCGAACCCATACGCTTGTTGGTGTTACGATGATGTTCATGCCGTTGGAGCGAGCCATCCCCGCGTACTTAGCCAGTTGGCAACGGTGGTAACGGTTCGGCTGAGCGGAGGAGGATGTTTTCAGGTCCCCCACCACCTTGAGCCCGTTCCACTTGCCCAGGAAGTCAGGCCGACCTGCGACCCTCGACTTCTTGCAAACGAGTTGGGGTTGGAGCGCGGATACTTCCAGGTCTGGACCCGTGGCAAACCACGCCCCTAGTTGAGCGGCAAACGGTAGCACCTCCTCGAAGGTACATTGCCAACCGCGCCGGGGCTTATCGCCCTCAGTTAGCCCCATTTCGGAAGCCTCGTCCCATTCCAGGTAGTTCATGGCTACCTCCTCGGGTCGCTGGTCAAAGACTTGCTCTAACCACTGGGCAATCTCCCCCGGCTCCATTGGTCCGTCCTCGCAAATAGCGTCGAACAAGAGCCCTACGATGGTGCCCCGGTCGGCGCAGGCTTGCTTCTGACGGGTTGCTTCCCGCTTAGTCGCCTTGTAGTAGGCCGCAGAGCGGAGCCAGTCCTTAGCCTTGACCTCTATGCGCCCCTCTATAACATCCGTTGCGATCTTGACTGCGGCCTTTGCCGCCATGTCGGAGCCCGCGTAGAACATATCTTGGGGGAGGCAGTCGGCTACGGCGGAAACCCGGTCGTAAGCAACCCCGTCCACCACGCGCTTGTTACTCAAGGGGCAACGCCCCCTGTTCAACTTCCTCGCCTTCCACCGCCGCCTTCAAGGCTTGGTACAGGTCCGCCGCCTTGCGCTTGGCCTGCTGTTGCTCTCGTAGCCCTTCGTCGGTGAAGATGTGCCGCTTCCCGGCTTCCGTCCGGTCCACAAAGTTGATAGCCAGCCGGATGATCCGCGCCGCCCAAGCATCCTGCTGTTCTAGGGCTTCAATTCGGTCAGGCCCCACGGTTATCCTCCTTTGCGGACAACCATTCGCCCATAGTCAAGCCTGCCTCTTGAAGAACGGCCTCATCCGGCAACCCGAGGTAATCACGCATCTTAGAGGTGGGCCACCCAGCATCCCTGGCGCACTCGCCAACAGTCCACGATTCTTCCTTGCGCCACATGCCAAAGCTTTTGCTTTGGTACATCCGGCTAACTGATATGCTGCTGTGGCCAATACTTAGCACCACCGTTTTGAACCCAGCCCCGTCCGTCCATGACTTTTCGGCGTTGACTGGGGCCTTGCGCTTTTCTGGCAGCGACAACAAGGCAACCAGCCCACCCACCCCGCAAACAACGCCAGAGGCAAAGGCTAGCCAGTCAAAACTCACGCGCCAAACCCCCAAGCGTTCGTAGATTCAGCCCAATACAAGATGCACCGGGCAGCC
>Ga0209990_10003697_pt1 | contig 11086 bp, 7 predicted proteins | sample NOAtaG_6_FD_187304 | JGI IMG/M metagenome (GOLD analysis project Ga0209990, IMG submission 187304) | Freshwater lake microbial communities from Lake Erie, under a cyanobacterial bloom - NOAA_Erie_Diel5S_2200h metaG (SPAdes) (version 2) | ecosystem: Environmental > Aquatic > Freshwater > Lake ...
AAAAGACATCCTATACACTACCTTTCAAGTCAATCAGTCAGACATATTGATGCTTCAGTTAATTTAGTTCATAGAGATGACATTATTGATGTTATATTGGAACTTTTGAAAAAAAATATAGATCGAGAAACATTCAATGTTTGCTTTCCGGATCACCCCTCTAAAAGAGATTATTATACCGGAATGGCACTTAAAAAAAACATTCCTCTGCCTTTATTTGTTGACAATTCATCATCAGGAAAAATAGTTTCCAGTGAAAAGCTAATTAATTCCTTAAACTATGAATTTAGCCATTCAATCTATTGAAAACATTGAAGATTGTGTTATTCAGACAACGAATAAATTATATTTGCGTCATTATTAAGGTATGCGATTTTTATCAATCATAATTTTAGTGTTTATGGCCTTCAATTTGAAGGCATCCCATATTGTTGGTGGAGACATTTATTATGATTACCTCGGAAACAACAATTACAGGTTCTACATCACATTATACAGGGATTGTTTGTCAACAGGAGCTGATTACGACAATCCATTATCTCTAGGAATATACACCCAAGGAAATTCTTCTCCTTACCAAACATTAAGTGTTCCCTTCCCAGGAAGTGTTATCTTACCTGTTGTTTTCAATAATCCTTGCGTTACCCCGCCAAATAATATCTGCGTAGAAAAAGCAGTCTATACGGTTGTGGTCAATCTCCCGCCTATTCCAGGTGGTTATACAGTTACTTACCAACGCTGCTGTAGAGGTCCAAATGTTACCAACTTATTCCAACCTGATGATACAGGAATTACCTTATCCTCGCATGTTCCGGGATCTGAAACTGGAGCAACGAACAACAGCAGTCCAAGATTCACCAATTATCCTCCTTTGTTATTGTGCAACAATGACGATTTAATTTTTGATCATTCAGCAACTGATCCAGATGGTGATCAGTTGGTTTATTCATTAATTACACCACTGGATGGCGCATCTTCAGCAGCCCCAGCCCCTGTCCCTCCTCCTGGCCCGCCCTACTTTGGGGTAACTTGGGCTGCAGGTTTTAATGCATCTAATCCTCTAGGTGCTGGCGCTACCATTTCTATTGACCCCAATACAGGTGTTCTAACTGCCTCTCCTCAAATGCTTGGATTATTCGTTGTAGGCATAAGAGTTCAGGAGTATAGAGCTGGAGTACTCATTGGAGAAACCATTCGAGATTTTCTTTTTCGAGTTGTGAATTGCGATATAACTATGCAAGCAATTCTTCCAACACAAGAACAACTTTCTACATTTGTTTCCTATTGCCAAGGTTTAACTGTACAATTCGAAAACAATTCCTACGGAGGAACAAATTATTCATGGGATTTTGGTGTTACCAATTCTTCAACAGATATAAGTACTGCATTTGAACCAACTTTCACCTATCCGGCCTCCGGAACTTACAATGCCATGCTTGTAGTTAATCCAGGTTGGCCATGCACAGATACCGCATACATGAGTGTTACAGTGAATAATGAATTAAATGTTTCCTTTACTGCTGCTGATTCTATTTGTATTTTAAATAATCTAGTAGATTTTACAGGTATATCTGACGGGCCTCCTACAACTGCTTTTTCATGGGATTTTGGTTCTTCAGCATCAATAACTACAGCAAATACCCAGATTGTAAATAATGTAAATTTTGTCAACTCCGGTTATTCGCCTGTAAGTCTTACAGCAACCTTTGGTGATTGTGAAACCACCTATGAAGACTCTATATATATTTTTCCTGAGCCGACAGCAAGTATTGAACTGCCAACCGATTATGAATGCGATGGATTAAACATCACTTTCGGTAACAACTCCCTAGGTACATTGAATCATCATTGGGATTTTGGTGTGGCAGGTACACTTGCAGATACCAGTAATTTATTCGAACCAAATTTTACTTTTCCTACTGGTGGCACCTATGATATCACATTAATTGGTGGGTCAACTAGCGGTTGCTTTGACACCGTAAATACGCAAATTACCGTTTATGATCCGCTGTCGATATCATTTACCAATAATGACTCTCTTTGTATAGTTGGAAACAGTTTTGATTTCGACGGAACAATGACTGGTCCTTCCTTCACTCAATTTTTATGGGACTTTGGGCCAAATGCCTCAATTGGTTCTTCAACCGATCTTGATGTGTTCGGGGTTGTGTTTGATACCTTTGGTCTTATCCCAATAACACTTACAGCTTCATTCAATAGTTGCTCAGAAACTGCTACAGGAAGTGTTTTTATTTATCGGGAACCAACGATTGATTTTCGAATTGAACCCGGGCCTAGATGTGCACCTGCCGAAGTACAATTTACCGATTTAAGCGAAGCTGATTCACCAATTTTTTACAGTTGGGATTTCGGTGATGGTGGAACTTCATCTGTTCAAAATCCCTTACACGAATACCAACAACCTGGACAGTATTCCGTTTCACTAGGCATCTACACAACTGAAGGATGTATTGATACGTTATTTTTATTGCAACAAGATGCTGTTACCATTCACCCTTCTCCCGTTTCAGCTTTCTCGGTTAATCCAACACAAACAGATATCTGTAATCCACTCGTAACCTTTACTGATGCTTCAGTTGGTGCTGATAGTATTTTTTATTGGTTCGATGATGAAGGTCCTTTTGGATTTCAAGCAAATATGAATTATCTCTACCAAAACAGCGGCTGGCATCGACCTATGCAAGTGGCCATTAATGAATTTGGTTGTAGGGACTCAAGTTTCCAAGAATTATACATTGAACCATTTATCGTTTATGTACCAAATACATTTACGCCTGACGAAGATGAATTCAACAATGTTTTCAATGGGAAATTTGCCCTTGAAGTAGAGGAGTGGAACATGAAAATTTTTAATAGATGGGGTGAATTGGTATTCGAAACCAACGATCCTCAAATCGGTTGGGATGGCACATTTGGTTTTACAAAAGTTCAAGAAGGAATTTATGCATACGTTATTACCTATGTGTCTTGCGAAAAGAAAGACGCGAGAAAAGTCCTTACCGGTCATGTGAACTTGCTTAAATAGCTCTCTGTAAATTGCTTGAATGAAATAATTGCTCTTAATGTAACTTTTATTCAGTATTTTGGTCTAACTTTTATTTAATTCTCATTATTATGAAATTTCGTTTTCTCTTTTCTCTAATTGTGTTGGTTTTTTCCAGCTCACTGTCTTTTTTAAATGCACAAACTGTTGATGAAATTATTAAGTCCTACTATGATGTAACAGGTGGGGCCAATTGGGAGCAAGTAAATGGCATGCGCATGACAGCTAACGTAGATCAAGGTGGTATGAAAATTCCTGTTGAAGTGGTCACTTTGAAAGATGGAAGAATGTATACCAAAATCACATTCATGGGTAACACGATGACCATGGCTGCTTTCGATGGTGAAACAAATTGGTCAACAAATTTTATGACCATGGAGCCTGAAGAAGGGACAGCTGAAACATCTGAAAATTCAAAACGCACCATCAATGAGTTTCCAAATGCTCTTTTTAAATATAAAGAGTTGGGATATACTGCTACCCTAATGAATGAAGAAACAATAGAAGGAACAACATGTCACAAAATTAAACTGGATAAGAAAACTATGCTGGTAGATGGTGAAGAGGTTCCAAATATTGAATATTATTACATAGACAAAGAAAATAGTGTCCCAATTTTAGTAGAAACGGAAATTAAAAGTGGTGAAATGAAAGGCAAGATTTCTCAAACTTCATTAAGTGATTATCAAGAAATTAATGGTGTGTTCATCCCTTATTCAACAAGTTCTGGTATTAAGGATGGGGAATCACAAGTGATACAGTTTGAAAAAATTGAATTGAACCCGACGGTTGACGACAAAGAGTTTAAATTTCCCAAAAAATAAATTATGACTAAACATTTATTTGGCTTTCTCATTTTGAGTTTGCCTATAACTTTTTTTGCACAAGAAGGTCTTACCAATGCAGGAGATTATTTTGGCGATCTTAATGCACGTCAAATTGGTCCTGCTTTAATGAGTGGGAGAATATCAGATATTGAATTACATCCAACGAATAGCAATATTGTTTTAATTGGTGCTGCAGGCGGTGGGGTATGGAAATCACAGGATGGGGGAATTCACTTCAATTCAATTTTCGATAATTATTGCCAGTCTATCGGTGCTGTAGCAATTGATCCAAATAACCCGGATAATACCTATTGGGTAGGAACCGGTGAAACCTGGGCAAGAAACAGTGTTTCAGTTGGTGACGGGATTTATAAAACATCTGATGCAGGCAAGAACTGGACAAAAATGGGTTTGGAAAAAACCGATAGAATCGCATCCATACAAATTGACCCTACCAATTCCAATATAATTTATGTCGCCGCATTGGGAGCTTTGTGGGGAGATAGCGAAGATCGCGGGGTATATAAAACTGAAGATGGTGGAAAAACATGGAATAAAATTCTCTACGTCAACGCAACAACAGGATGCTCAGATCTGATTTTAGATCCTAATAATCCTAAAATCCTTTATGCTGCTTTTTGGGAGTTTAGGAGAACTGCATTTTCCTTTAATTCGGGAGGTTTGAACAGCGCTTTATATAAAAGTATTGATGGGGGACTAACATGGAAAAAACTTCAAAATGGCTTTCCTAAAGGTAAACTAGGGCGAATTGCCGTTACCGTAGCACCTTCCAATTCCTCTATCGTTTATGCTGTGTTAGAAGCTGAAAAAAAAGAGGAAAAAGGACTTTATCGTTCTGATGATGCCGGAAATACTTGGAAGTATTTAAATGGGGACTTTGGTTTAACCGTTCGACCATTTTATTTCTCGAGAATTACCGTTGATCCTAAGAATTCTGATATCATTGCTAAAGCTGGTTTGAGTGGAAGCATCAGTATCGATGGCGGAAAAACCTTTAGAAATCTCGGGTATGTCCATTCCGATATTCATGATGTGGTATTTGATAATTCGAACTCCAATAAAATATTTGTAGCAACAGATGGAGGACTTTACAAATCTTTCGATCGTGGATCAAGTTTCGAAATGGTGGAAGACCTGCCCCTTAGTCAATTCTATCATGTTAGTGTCGACAACAGAGAACCATTTTATGTTTATGGCGGTTTACAAGATAACAATTCATGGTATGGCCCTTCAGCAAGTCCAGGTGGTATAGAAGCACGAGATTGGGAACTGGTTGGTCAAGGAGATGGTTTTAGAGTTTATCCGCACCCAACAGAACCGAACATTATCTATTCTGAACTGCAAGGTGCAGATGTAATTTGGCGGTTTGACGTTGCTAAACAACAAATCAAAGTAATTAAGCCTTATCCAGTAGAGGGTGATCCTAAATTTAGGTTTAATTGGAATGCACCAATTACAACAAGCAAGCATCATCCAGACAGACTTTATGTTGGAAGTCAGTTCATACACCTTTCAGATGATAAAGGAGACTCTTGGAAAAAAATATCTCCGGATTTAACAACCAATGATGCCACAAAGCAAAATCAAGAAGCATCAGGTGGCCTTTCAACAGATAATTCTGGTGCAGAAAATCATTGTACCATTTTTACCATAGCAGAATCACCTTTGACTGATCAAATAATTTGGGCTGGAACCGATGATGGAAATGTTCAGCTCACTCAGGATGGTGGCCAAACATGGACTAATCTATCTAAAAATTTCCCCGGATTACCAGCCAACACATGGTGCTACCACATTGAAGCCAGCGTCCACGGCAAAGGAATAGCCTACGCTGTTTTCGATGGTCATGCCAAAAATGATTACAAGCCATATGTATATAAAACAACAGATTACGGGAAAAACTGGACTTCGATAGTAACTGCAGAAATCACCTCATTTATTCGAAACATTCAGGAAGATTATACCAATCAAAACTTACTCTTTTTGGGCGCTGAAAATGGATTATATATTAGTATCAATGGTGGAAAAAATTGGTCTGCATTTACCAATAACTTTCCAAAAGTAGCCGTACATTATTTGGAATTGCATCCTAAAACAAATTCTTTAGTTGCCGCAACTCATGGTAGAGGTATTATTATCATTGATGACATTACACCATTAAGAAAGATTGATGCTACTATGCTGAATGCTAATTTGACATTTTTTGATACTAAACCATTTATTATTAGTGAAAAAAGCAATTTTGGAGGAACAGCTTTATCCAATCAATTTGTTGGTGACAACCCGAGTTCAAACGCGCTTATTTCCTATTTTCTTCCGAAACGACACACTTTTGGTAAAATGACTGCGGAAATTGTTGATATTGACGGAAACCTTGTTTCAAAACTTGAAGCAGGAAAATTAAAGGGAATCAACACAATTGAATGGGGTTTTAATGCTTTGGCTCCAAAAGTGGCAAAAGGCAAGGGTCTTTCTCTTGCCGGAGCGCCAACAGTTAAAGCAGGAACATATAAATTAAGAATAAATAAAGGTACTGAAGTATTTGAAAAAGAACTAGAAGTTCAGTATGACCCCAACTCAACTTTTACCATTTCCGAAAGAACCGAACAGCAGCGTGTTACTCAAGAACTTTTCAACATGATTGAGGATTTAGCCTATTTGGTTTACCAAATAGATCAATGGGATGAGAAAGTAGCAGCATTTCAGCAAAAAAATAGTGCGCCCAATAAAGTAGTTTCTAAATTGGATCAAGAACTAGACGCGTTAAGAAAAAAATTAGTTGTAACAACTGGGGACAATTATGTTGGCACTGCTGACCCACAGTTGAAAGAAAAATTGAATGACATATATGGTACCATTGTATCTTACAATGGTGCGCCATCTTCAACTCAACTAGAAAATATAGCTAGCTTAAACAAAGCCTTACAAGATGCAAAACTCGAATTCGAAAAATTGAAGACCGGCTCAATAAAATCTTTTGAAAAAGAGCTGCTAAAAAATAAAACTGTAGAAGCACCGAAAATTGTTTCTTTCAATGAGTTTCTAAAGTTAGATTGATAATTAATCAAACAAAAAAAGCTTTATTTTTGAAAGCTTTTTTTGTTTTAAGATCGCCATAAACTCGATTATTCCACTATTGGAATCAAGCCCCTCAATCCCATATCTACGACATTTTCAAAAGTGCCAGGACCAACATCCCACTTTCCATTTCCGTTTAAATCATTCCACTCAAAACTATTGTTAGTAGATAAAGACATTTTTACGACAATATCTGCTGTTTCATTTCCCGTTATAATAAAAGGTGAAGCAAACTGTCCTGTAACGACACAAGATCCTGCAGGAATCGGTGATGTTGATGCAATTGGATTCGGTACAGTTGTTCCCGGGCTTTGACCAGTCTGAACTCCTGTTACTGTTTCAAAAGCCCAAAACCCTTGTAATTTATTCTGATTAACAGTAACCGATTGTGTTTTTACCAAAAAAGAAGTTAGGTAGTTATTATAACCAACAAAACTTGCTATAGTTCCTGTTAAAGGCGCATTGTTATAATAAAACTTAACGTCATAATTTTGATAGGAAAGTGACAAACGTGCCCACTCGTAACTTCCTGTAGGAACATCTTTTAAAGGAATTTCGAGGAAAATCTCACCGGGAGCTTTCACAATTGCTTTTGAAAAATCAATCGCGGTACTTCCACCAGCACTGGTTTCTGCAGCATGGTAAAGTTTGGCTCCACTTCCTAAGGGAGTGTATGCATTAGGAGCCAATTCTAGATAATGCGCAGAAATCTTATTGAAAAAAGGATGCTGACCTGCATTTCCCGCTGGAATAGCAGCAGGAGTTCCTAAATTCCCAAGGCGTACCTGACTAGAATCAACAACTAGTTTAATGATTAATTTGGGTTCAGATTGAGTTTTGTCCTTTTTACAAGAAACCAAACTGATTAAGGAAATTGCCATTAAAAAATATAAAATTGCTTTCATGTTTGTGAATTTTAGGTTAATTAACCGGTTCTACAATATAGCCAATTTGCTTCAATAATTCAACTACACCATTCTCACCCGACAAATGCGCAGCCCCTACAGCAATAAATGTTCGTTGATTTTTAATTAATTTTTCAATCTCTGGAATCCAATTTTTATTTCTCTGCGTTAAAAAATTATTCATGAATGCCTCACTTGACATATCCGATGCTTCCATAAGTTTGGATAAACCACTTAAATCATTAGCTAGATACAAATCCAACATATTATTGTATTCAGTTAATTCTGTTCCTAAAGAGCTGGTGAGCATTGCTGCTTGTTCTTCCAAAGGAATCGTATTCACTGTAGAAAGTTGGTATTGAACAGTTTCCAAACCTGAAGAAGGAATGCTGCGCTTTTTAGCCTCATCATTAAAGTATTGGTCATAACCTTTCGATTTCCCAATTTGTTCTTGCAAAAGAATCGAACTTACGAAAAACGGTTTCATTTTTACATACTTTTTATATTTTGATTTTTTGATACTTAGCGTATCCAAACAATACGTTTCGAACTTTTTGTATTCTTCATTTGACATGTAATCTTTTAATGTTTTACCGTCAGGCAATAAAATTTCTTTTGCCATAGCAATTTGTTGTTCAAATGTCATATTGAGATCAATTTCAAGTGCAAGGGCTTTACTTGACTCAAATGTTTCCTTCAATGTTGAAGAGACTGTAAACTTATCTTCAGGTACAGCGTGGATTGTACCATATAAATAAGAATCCTCAGTGAGATTATTTCCACTGATTTTCCAAAGTAATTGACCATTAAGAGATTGGAGAGAAAGTAAAAATATTGTTACTATTGTTGTTTTCATTTAAATATTTCTAGAATGAAATATAAAAATAAGCAATAACTTTTATTCAGGGGGAATATTTCAAATGAGCGTGAAGGTGAAAATTAGCTTGTCATTTTGTGAATGAAGTTTTAGAACTACCAAAACCTAATGGTCACCCAAATCTTTCCCCTTTCGTCTTCAAGAATCCCTACTCCAATAGTTTTATAGTCGTTCTCAAGATTTTCTTTGTGAGGCGGCGAATTTAAAAAGTTGGTTAGTATTTTTTGTGCTAACTCATCAACATTGCAAAGATATGCTGTATCAGTACAATAAAATTTTGAGGTTTGTTGAACGATCTCTCCAATAAAATTTGTTGTTGCGTGAAAAAGCTCCTTCTTTTTTAACATTAACTGAGAATGATTTCTACATTCTGTAGAAATATTTTCAGAGAAATCTGTTGAATCACCATTAAATTTCAATTTATAATTGTTCAACTTTTCATAAACTTTTTTTTCTAAATCAGAAGATTGATTATACGCATAGAAAGAGAATATAAGTGTTAAAAGTGTAAAAATGGTTTTCATAAGAAGTAAGTATTTGAATAAAAATAATGATAATACTTAATTTACAGACTAAAAATAACTCTATTATAAAACTATGATGTTATTTATTTTAATGTGAGTTCCATTTGAAAAAGTAAAAGATAATTAATGTTTACCTTTATGGCATATGTCTAAAAATCAAGTTAAAATTCCATTCACAAACTATCAGAAGATCGTAATATTAATTCTTTCTCTAACGCAATTTAGTGTAGTTTTAGACTTCATGGTGATGTCACCATTAGGAGATTTGCTTATTAAAGACTTGAGCATTTCACCATCCCAATTTGGTGCAGTTGTCTCGAGTTATGCTATTTCCGCTGGAGTTTCAGGATTTTTAACAGCAAGCTTCGCCGATAAATTTGACCGAAAGAAATTACTTGCATTTTTTTATGCTGGATTTATTATTGGAACCTTTCTTTGTGGATTATCTTCCTCATTTTATTTTCTAATTTTTGCACGGGTAATTACAGGGATTTTTGGTGGAGTAATGTCCTCCATTTCTTTGGCTATTGTTGCAGATTTATTCGATATCCATCACAGAGGTAGAGTAATGGGGTTTTTACAAATGGGATTTGGAATAAGTCAAATCCTTGGGATTCCAATTAGTTTGTATATGGCAAATGTTTGGAACTGGCAGGCTCCTTTTTATTTAATTGTTGGTTTTGCCTGCATTATTTTATGTGCCATTGTATTTATAATGAAACCAATTGATGAACACCTTTCATTACAGCGCGATAATCCGCTAAAACATCTCTGGAAAACCTTGAGTAATCGCCATTATCGCATCGGATTTTTAGCCACTGCTTTCATGTCACTCGGAGGATACCTTATGATGCCTTGGGGTAGTACATATGCAGTAAATAATATAGGTATTAATCAATCAGATCTACCTTTAATGTTCATGGTTGTCGGTTTGTGTGTATTTGCAATAATGCCAATAATTGGCATTCTCAGTGACCGGTTTAATAAGTATACCATATTTTTGGCTGCTTCAATTATTATGGTTGTTGCAGTCTTAATATACTCACAATTACCAAAAGTTTCTTTAATGGTTTTAATACTCGTAAATGTATTTATGATGATGGGCATTATGTCGCGAATGGTGCCCTCACAAGCATTAACTGCCTCTTTGCCCGAACAAAAAGATCGCGGTGCCTTCATGAGTATTAATTCCTCACTACAACAACTGGCGGGAGGAGTTGCTGCAATGATTGGAGGGTTAATTGTCACACAAAAAAGTAGCATTGAGCCACTTGAAAGATTCGATATTCTAGGATATGTTGTTGTTGGGGTAATAGTTACCAATATATTTTTAACCTACAGGGTTTATAAAATAATTAAACAAAGAAATGAATAGCAGCATATTAATAAAGTGAAATCAAAAATAGCATTGGTCATTTTTAAATAAAAAATTATCTTTACTGAGTCTGCCCCCTAAAGATTAAAACCATTGATTAACTGCACTAGCCATGAAACAATTGTTTACAGCCCTTACAATTTTATTGTGTTCATATAGCCAAGCTCAAAATCTGTCTAAAGAAGAACAAAAACTTTACGATTTAGTAATGGAATACAGATCTGAAAAAGGACTTCCCGAAATTCCATATTCCGCTTCATTAACAATAGTTGCTCAAATGCACGTTAAAGATCTTCAAGATAACGATCCAGTTACCGATGAATGTAACCTGCACAGTTGGTCAGACAAAGGCAACTGGACTCCTTGTTGTTATACAGATGACCAGGCTGAGTCTGAATGCATGTGGAGTAAGCCA
>Ga0209990_10003698_pt1 | contig 11086 bp, 2 predicted proteins | sample NOAtaG_6_FD_187304 | JGI IMG/M metagenome (GOLD analysis project Ga0209990, IMG submission 187304) | Freshwater lake microbial communities from Lake Erie, under a cyanobacterial bloom - NOAA_Erie_Diel5S_2200h metaG (SPAdes) (version 2) | ecosystem: Environmental > Aquatic > Freshwater > Lake ...
AGACTTCTTTGTAGAGATTGGACCGTCTGCGCTGGCACATCTCCCGCAGCCACTAGCTGACTGATGCGGGTACGACGGACAGACACAAGCGAAAATTCGGCCGCTACGAAAAAAGCATTGAGGACGATTAGTAAAAAGACTAAAATTAAACGAGTCAATCTTACCCCAGCCTAGGCCTTTTTCAGCAAACCCTGATTAAATCTTGATCTGACCACTAGCAGTGTACCAAAAGCAATCAGTCCCAAGCTCAAGTTAGGTTCGGGGACGGTAGTTGGGGGATTTGATACACCTGTAACAGAACCAGTGACGATATCACCATTAAAATCACTAACAACATCATTTAAAGTAACTGTCCCTTCTGCTGTCGTTAAAAAGGGAGAGTTAAAAACTAGAGAGAGGCTATTAGAGCCATTAACCCAATCAATAGCTTCTATACCACTCCCAGTAGGATTAGCTAAACTAATGTTAGCTAAGTCAGCCTTCGTGAAATTGAGAAGGCCAATTATAATGTTACTAAAAGTAAGACTGGGAGTTGCACTATTTTCATTGTCGATGGTGAAACTACCGGTAATCGGGTTAGTTCCAGCCAGAGAACCATTATTAATAGTCCAAGTCAGTGCTTGAACTGGTATAGCGGTCAAGAAGCTACTAACAAGCAGGGTTGTTGTAGCAGCTAAGAGCAAGTTGGGTGGGTTGATTTTCATCTTGTTTATCCGAGTTAAATTTTGGTTATTGGTGAGTAATTAGAGAGAGACAAACCATTCAGGATGATTGTTCAATCCCGTGAGAGAATTACCGAGATTGTCAGTAACATAAGCTAAGACTTCAGTTCCCAAAAGAATTTGGTTGCTGTTAAAGCTTAACTGTCCGAAGTTGATTCCACTGAGAGCCAATTTATCGCCTTGAGCAGAGTTGAAATCAAGAATGCGATCGCTACCATTTCCTGACTTGAGAACGAAGCTATCAGCACCCGCACCGCCATAGAGAAAATCTGAACCTAAACCACCATCAAGTAGATCATCTCCTTCTTCTCCATAAAGTTTATCTATATTTCCCTCACCATAGAGACTGTCATTACCACTTCCACCGTTGAGAACATCTCGTTGGTTGGAACCGATTAACAAGTCATCACCAGCACCACTTTCTAAGCGGTAAGTACCGGATTTACCCAAAGCATCGATGAGATCATTTGTTGGGGTTCCTTTAATCACGCCGCCGCCAGGGGGAACTAAGACTGGGTGGAATACTTGTAGGGTGAAATTTGTACTAACACTTGCTCCCGCCTTATCAGTTGCAGTTACTTTCAAGCTGAGATTACTAACATCTTTGTAAGCAGGAGTTCCACTAAAAGTTTGGATTGTTGGGTCAAAGTTTAACCAACTGGGTAAAGCATCACCGTTACTGAGGGTAGCTGAATAAGTCAGGGTATCGTTTAGATCAACATCAACAAAGGTATTAGGGGGAACTTGGAAATTGAAGCCGGTATCTTCTATGGCGGTTTGATCGGTGATCGGATTTTGGATGGTTGGTGCATTATTATTTAGGGGAGTAAAGTTAATTCCCTGTTGAATCCAGACCTCAATGGCGGTATCTTTAATGCCATAAATTTGATAAACTGCTCCATCATAAGCATCAGTTTGTAATTTAGTCCAAGGTACAGTGGAAGGATCGGAGTAATAAGCGCTTGAAGGAGAAGCGCCGTTAATCAACAGCTTTTTATTGCCGTCGAGGATTTGCAGCAAGCTAGACTGATTAAATTGAACGGAATTATTGTAGCCAATATCAACAGCTTCAATATTAAACAGATGACCAATATTAGCATCTAAATAAAGCCGGGTTTGTTGACCTACTGTTTGGGGAACAAAGATCGTGTCAAAGCCACCGCCTCCATCAATTTTACCGATAGTTTTACTATCAGTTCCGTATTCACCTCCTAAGCCAATTTGATCATCTCCTTCACCACCAAAAGCATAAATCTGAGAAGTGTTAGCGGTGGGAATTAACATAAAGTCATCGCCATTTTGACCCCGCAACACAATCTTAGGAGTAGTAACATTCGAGGGAATGGTAAAAACATCATTACCATTAGTTCCATCAAAAAAGGTAAAGGTTTCAGCGCCACTATTTTGTTCGTCTGCTGTTAACCAGTCTTGACCGTAAACTACATAAGTTAAGTCATAATTGCTTGTATCAGTAATTATTATGTCCTGATAAGCGTCACCATTGACATCTCCACCCGTATTGGTTTGATAAGGTAGGGTTCGATTAGGCAAGCCTTGAATAGGAATCTGATTTTGGCCGTTACCGAGAACAATGGTGTTACTATTCAGGCTGGTATTGGGAGGTGTTGTGGGTGTATAAGGTGTAATTTCGGTTGATCCTAATTGGATGTAACTTTGAGTAAAAGCAGTCCCCTGGTCAAAAAGAATATCGTCAAAACCGTCGGCATTTGTGTCGCCAACGGCAACAGCAGGAGAAGGAAGATTACCAGGTTCGTATAGATTCCAAGAGTCTTGGTTATAATTAATATTTGTTTGAAATTGTCCAAAATTGTTGGTTGTCCCTGTACCATATAAGATGGTAGAGTGCATAATAGGATAAGCTTGTCGATCACCTATAATTGACCAAGATGTTTGAGCGATAGATATTAATGTGTCTTCAATATTGTCAGAGTTAAAGTCACCAGAACTAATGGATGAATTTATAGCCACCGTGTCTGTAATCTCGAACCCATTCCCATACCAAGTACCGCTATCAGTCCAAGGAGAGTTCAGAAAACTCAAGGATAGCTCAGAAAGGGGTAGATGAATGTCATTATTGAATTGGTAAACACTAACCTGTGTTTGGAGTTCTACCTCGGACTGATAGCCATTAAACGCATATTCAAGGGTGATTATTTCCTTGACTCCATCGGCGTTAATATCCGCTACTCCAATCCCCGGAGCATAGCTTAATGTACCAAGACTATAACTCTGGAATTGGGAACTCAGCCCACTCGCTGAACCCAAGAAATATTTAATTTGATAATCTAACATAAATTCAGTTAAAACGATTAAGTCATCATAACCATCGCCATTAATATCTCCTGCACAGGTTTGAATAATAACAGTATCAGGAGTATCAGGTATATCGAAAGAGTATAAAGTCTGACCCGCAATAATATTGCTCGTGATACTATTACCCATATTCACAAGCAGTTCTGTGGTCTGGACATTTTTATTGATACTCGCAGATGCTATATCCTCGTAACCATCGGCATTAAAATCGCCATGAGCAATCAAATTTGTGCTAGGAGAGGTGATTAAATTGGTAGCGGGTAAATTACTATCATTGGCGGTGAGAGTATAAGTCCTTTGTCCGCTGACATTTGTTAGGGTACTGGCTCCAAAAGTCAGTTGATTTCCTGATGGGTTAATAGAAGAGCTCACATTAACAAAATCATCAAAACCATCCCCATTAACATCTCCCACCGAAACCCCAGGATAGGGATTAACTACAATAAAACCATTATCACTGCGAAGATCATTAACATTCAGGGAAAGACCACCTTGTAACCAAGGATGTCCAATCGCCACATAAGCCTCACTATTACCATCACCATCGTTACTACTAGGAGCACCCAAAATAATATCATCTCCCCCAGTAATAGAACCGTAATCGCCATTAATATCACCAATCCCATTAAGATTCTGACCCACATTACCTGCATTAGAAGGATTACTATTACTTAATGGGTTAGCCACCCCTTGGTATTGGAAAACACGAGAATCTGTCAGATTGGGATCGAGATAAATTGCGCCACCCGATGAGAAGGCATTTGTACTACCAAAGACTATATAGGCACTACCAGCATTACCATAAGCAAAAGGTGCGCCAATGAGTAAATCACTAATTTTGTCATTGTTAATATCACCCCCATTAGCAACAGACCAACCCGCTTGTCCTAAAGCTAAATTACCTTCAAAGGTCACTCCTTGACCTGCACCAATAGAGGCTAAACTCGAAGGTAATGAACCAGAATTTCCGAATATTACATAAACTTTGCCGAGATTACTGGTAGCACCAACCGCAGCATTAGGTGCGCCGATTACTAAATCTAAATGACTATCTCCATTCAAATCTAGAGTGGTTATGGCATTGCCAACTCCATCATAAAAAGCATAGTTTGTAGCGGGATCATTACTGGGTTTACCTGTACTTGGATTCAGTTTACCGTTAACACTTCCACTCGTGAAGCTGGCAGTTCCATCAAAAACCCAGTTAGTTGTGCTAGAAGTGCTGGTTAAGTTGATAGATTGGTTGGTATTTGACCAATTAAATTGGGTTCCCGACAATACATAAATTGCGCCAACATAACCGCGAATATCTGTAGGATTGCTGGGATCACTTACTGGATTAACGACAGGTGCGCCGATGGCTAAATCAAGTTTCCCATCTTCATTTAAATCTAAAACCTGTACAGCCGACCCTAAACCTTGACCCGCACTGGGTGCGTTAATGGTAGCAATAAGACTGGTGGTAATGTTGTTACCCGATCCAGATAATTGATAGACTTTCACCTGATTACTTAAAGGAGAACTCACTATTAATTCAGGTGTTCCATCTCCATTTAAGTCTGCTAAAAGGATCGTTTCTCCAAAGCCATCGCTACTATTTCCTGTGAGTGGTGATGCGGCTAAAGTATTAAGAGCTACCGTACTACTGGTGTTGGGAATTACTGTCTTATCGAAGATATAAACATTGCTATCGTTTGTTCCCCCGCCGTTAGTTAAATTGGGAGCGGCTATAGCATACCAAGTATTAGTAGAACCAACCCAAGAACTAAGACTGCTACCACTTTGGGGAGAGGCGGATGTAGAAGGGGTTCCTCCAGTAATTTTGACAACTTTTTGCGTTGATTGGGGATTATCTAAATCAAGTCCTTGATCTGAAACTTGCACACTAGCAGACCCAAAAACCAAATATACACTACCGTCACTATTATTAGCTCCCGGTGCAGAAATCCAGAAATCATCAAGGGGTGCATTGTTATTATTACTATTGGTATCACCATTAACATTCCCCGCGCTACCCAGAGACTGACCTAATTGATCATTGACCGGGCCAATCATGGAAAAACCACTATCTATAGCCAATAAGTTAATCTCTTGGCTAGTATCCTGTAAAGTAGCGTAAGCGGTTAAAGTGGTTTGTTGACCATCTTGGAGGATTAACTTGAATTTCTCATTGAGATGTTCTAATAAGTTATCATCAAAAATATTCACCTCAATGGTTTTGCTGGTTTCACCGGGAGCAAAGGTGAGGGTTCCAGCTTTATCTTCGTAATCGGCTCCGGCGGTGGCGCTAATATCTACCGTGCGATAATTTAGGGTTTTGCTAGTATTGATGCCACCTGTTCGAGTGATGGTAAAAGTCACTTTCCCTTCATTTTCTTTGACGGTTTTATGACTCACTGAGAAGATACTGTTACTGGTGCTACCGGTGGTGGAATTACTAATGATATTATCAATCTGATCCGGTGGTGTCGGATTAGAATCTGTTTGGATGGAATTAGCCGTACTCCAATTATTGCCGTTATAAATACTTTGACCAAGGCTAGAAGTTCCTGTTTGAGAATCAAGAACTACCCAATTTAAGGTGACGGCATTGTTAGCGGCATTGTTAACATTAATGCTAGAAAAACTCAAATTAGAGCCGGAAAGAGTAGTAACGCTAGATTGATAGTTTTTCCAATTTCCCGTCGTTCCACTAGGCACCCAAAAGGCGACAGATAAGCTAGTTTGAGCCGTTTCGCCAGAACCAGTATTTGTTGTCCATAAAGCTAGAACACCATAGGGAGTTGAGGTTAAGCTTTGTACAGATTGACCGGGTTGTAACCAAGGTATAGCGGTAGGATTTGCATTATTTGTGTTTAAGTTCCCATTGTTAACCTGTCCGACTACATAATTTGAGGTAATTGTTTGTTGTAATTGATTGAGAGCATCACTAGAAACTGTATTCGGTGCTCCTATTAATAAATCAGCTTTACCATCGTTATTTAAGTCTCCTACGGCGCTAACAGAAGACCCACTGAGTTGATTTGCGCCTCCTTGACCGATTATATAACCCTGAACAGTTGTGCCAATGTTACTAACATTAATACTAGCAACAGTGCCAATATTGTTACTGCTTCCTCCGTAGATAACGTAACTTACACCGGCTTGATTATTACCACTATTGGGTTCAGCAATCAGTAAATCTGCTACACCATCACTGTTTAAGTCGCCAGCACCGGTAACTTCGGTTCCAGCGCCGATAATAGTAAAGCCATTTGTTCCATTAATTTCGGAGAAACCGATACTGTTATTTTGAGTTGACGAAAGGCTTGAACTACCAAAAAGAATGTAACTATTTCCTGCAATATAATTTCCATTCCCATCTTCAGTGGCGGGATAGCCAACAATAACATCGTTAATACCGTCGTCGTTAACATCACCAGCGCTACTTACTTGTAACGGTGCAGGGTTGTCTAAATCATCAAAAATAACAAAGCCTTGATCCGGATTAATGGTTCCTAAGTCTAGGGTTTGAGTCGATAAATTTGCACCAAATAGGATAACTGCGGCTCCTGTTCCACCAATGAGTAAATCGTCTTTGCCATCCTGATTAACATCTGGAATTAGAGCCGTGCTAGTTATATCCAGCAAGGTCTCTCCATTAATCGCTGAGCTACTGTTAGTTAAGGTAATTGTCCCACCGAGGTAGCTTTGGGAGGTTAAATTAGAGTTGGAGTTATTAGAAACAATGCTATTTCCTTCGTTGAGGCGACTAACTCTTAAAGTATTGGGATTTGTACCTTCATGAAGAGTATAAATATTGTTCCCTTGTTGATTGCGAATATACAGACCTCCATCTTCGCCCAAAGCAAGATAAGCTCCCCGATTTCCTCCTGTATCGGTTGACCAGTAAGAGAGTTGAGCTAAACCCGCCCATTCAGATAAAACAAAGTTACCATCTGATTGCATGGTAGCTTGATAATAACTGGCATATTGAGGCTCTGGAGGTGAGGTGTTGGTACTCCAAACTTGATTGTTAGTGGTTTGATTGAATAGGACTAAATTACCGTTTTGGTTGACGCTTACAGTAAATACCTCGTTAGCAATAGACTGGGAGAGAATTAGGGTAGTTTCTCCTGCTTCTTGATTGGCATTGGGTGACAGGATGGCGTAGTCTGCTTGACTATCTCCATTAAAGTCGTAACCGCCTGTTACTACAGAACCAAAACGATCTCCTGCTTGTCCATTGGAGTTAGTAATTTGTTGTCCGTAAGCCGGATTATTTGTGAGCAAGGTATCAATATCTGTTAGGCTTTGAGGAGTCTCAAATAACGTTCCCCCATAGAGTAAATAAGCGCCTCCTTGATTATTATTTAGACCCGGCGCACCAATGATTAAATCACTCTTGCCATCGCCATTGACATCTCCTGCATTGGCAATACTATAACCCAATTCACTCAAAGCTTGTCCCGTTAAAAGCAGTCCATTACTACCCAAGTTATTGAGGTCATTAACTTGGTTATAGTCTTCTGCAAACACCACATAAACGCCGCCTTGTTCATCATCAAGATCCGGTGCAGTCATGGCAAAATCAGCTTTACCACCGCTATTAACATCTCCTAAAGCGGTTACGGCTTGTCCAAAACTGGCAAAGTATTCATTGTCTAAAGTCCAATAAAAACCCGCAGCGTTAGCATTGGCAGGATTTTCTGCGAAAGTCCCTAAATCAACCTGATTATCTCCTGCTTGTCCATATACTACATAAACTTGTCCTGGTGGTGTGGTGGCAATCTGCTGTACGGTAGGATTATCAATTGATTCATATTGCCAAGTAATAACAACATTGCCATTAGTATCTAGGGCAATATTTGGGCGTTGATTTGCCCCGGCTGTATTTGGGATAGCTTGTAAACTGCTGGCATTCCAGTTAACACCATTACTTCCTAATGTTCCATTCAAAAAGTATAAGTAGGAAAGATTGGCTGAATTGTCATCTACACTGCCTGTAAATGTGCCGTAAACTGTTGTGCCATCAGGGGCAATGATGTAGGATATATCACTACTATCGATTAAATCGTTGACATCTTCTCCTAATAATGTAGCGTAACTGGGTTGAGTTAGATAAATTGTTGAATTTGGTTCTAATGAAACACTGACAGGTAATCCTCGGTTATTTTGAGTGACAGTGCTTTCCCCGCTTGAGCCTTTATCAAGAATTCGGATATAAGAACCATAAGAAATAGAAAACAAAAAGAAGTTAAATTCGGCCTTCACTTTATTAGTATAAACCGCTTCTTCAAAACCACTGGCATTAAATTCTTCTGTTTGAACGCCTTTGACGGATACGTCAATAAATCCCTTAAGCACACTAGCCTTAAGATAAAGACCGGTACCTATTCCAACATTAATGGTTCTATTATCACTTAAAGCATCGTCTAAAAAGCTAAAAAATTTAGTTGTATCTAAATGCCATTCGAGAGCAGAATTAGGAGTTTCTTCTGTGGGTGGATTACCGTTGTCATCAACCAATTTGAGAAAGTAATCACTGGCTTGTATGCTTCCTAATTTGGTTGTATTACTGTCAAATTCAATATCCGCCGCCGCCGCTATATCTATTTGGACTACTGGCCCGCCACTAAGACTCAAAACTCCAGCTTCACTAAGTTCATCTAATGCTTCACCCGCCGCTGTTGTAAAAAGCAAGTCTAGGATAAATTGAATAGCATTTACTTCTAATTCAAATTCACCCCCTGCTTTGGCTTTAACACTAGAAGGATAGCTACTAATTTCTTCCCATTCCCCACTACCTTGAGCATAAGCCGACAAATCCAAAGAAACATAGCCTTTGAATAGACCAGCAGCAAGACTATTAGAAGTTGCCGTACTTTGAGCTCCTCCTGCTTCTGTACCGACAGTTAAACTAAGTCTTAAGCTATTAGCCGCGACGGGAGACTGACTGCTAAATTTTTGAGTAGTAGTATCAATTTCGGCACTGATATTTAAAGAAAGACCGTGCAGTTTTTTCAGTAGTTTAGCGAAGTTACCTGTCTCGAAACTAAGTGAAGTATCAGAAGGGAGAGTGATAATTCCCGAGGCTCCATCCAAAGCACCTGGAACAATTGAGTAGGTAAATTCTGTTCCTTTGGGTTTAAATGTTAATTGATTGGCGGAAGTACCTGTTACAGGAAGTTGACTAACATCAACTACTTGACTTACTGTTTGATTATTTTTTTGAGTCGTCACTAAAATATTGTTGTTGTTTAAAGCGACAACCTGTAAGTTTGTGTCTGCTATTTCGTCGTTGGTAAGTTGTGCTGGAGAACTCCATTGATAGCCGCCATAAATAGAGGGACTCAAGGACGATGTATAAACTTCTGCATTATTACCATTTCCCGCTATCCAAGAAGCAACAACTCCTCCATTTGTTGTTTGGGTTAATGTTAAATTAGCGGCGCTTCCCTGACTCTGGGTTCCAATCCCACTATTAAGCGGTGTCACCCCGACATATTGACCATTAGTACCAGAGGGTTGATAACCGTAATAAATTTGACCATCTTGATTCCATAAGGCATGGGTAACACCATTACCGTCTGTAACAGTCGTCATACCAAAGGGTTGGCCACTGGTGTTGTTTAAGCCTAAAATTGAGCTAAGATTGCCAACTTGATAAGGAACACTTAGGTTAGTTATTCCGTACAAAATCCCTGTTTCATCAATTTGGATTTGCTTAAAAACGGGTAAGTTAGCAATAATATTATCCAACTCAATAAAGGTACTAGCGCCACTTGACCAAGCATAGATATTGCCACTATCGTCTAAACCTAACAGAGTTTGACTGTTGAGAGAAACTATTTGTTGGAAAGCGGGATTATTACCCCCATTAAATAGATTAAAATTCGTTCCATCCCAACTGTAAAGACCACCTTGATTATCTAATGCCCAAACCGAGCCATCCTCTTTTCCTGTTGTAATCTGAGTAACACCACTCAGACCAGTACCAAAACCTGCGTCAAATTGTTGTGTCGTTGTATTCCAGACATATTGTTGAATGCGATTAGACAGATCGAACTTGATAATTGTCCAAATCTCATTATCATTAATAGCAGAAAAAGAAGCAAAAAAGTCTGTATTGGTGGCTGATTGCACTAGAATTGGAGCTGCCCATATCTGAGAAGTGCTATTCCAAGACGTTAGATAATAACCCGCTTGTCCTGAAATATTCCTGTAAAGTAAAAAATAAAAATTACCCGCATTGTCAGAATCTATACCAACAATCTGACTTGGTGCTGGCAAGCTAGATACATCGACTAAACTATAATTTTGAGTGGCATTATCCCAGTAGTAATATTGCCCATTTGTCGTAAGAGCTAATCGCTGAGTAGAATTGCTCACGATAGTTTGTTGAATCGTACTATAGTCTATCAGATTACTCATGGCGATTTAGTGTTCTAGATAAATTGGGAACAGATAAGCCTTTGTCTCTCTTTCTTACTGGGGTTGAACGGCTTAAATTTTTAATAAAAACATTGTAGCATTTTTCCAGATGTCAATACTGTCCAGGGTGAGAGCATCTCAAACGCTATTGACAATTGGCCAATTTTGTGGTCTGCGTGGGCAATTCAAGTGATACCAGTCAATCAGAATAGTTACGAAATCTTCATAATTTGGTCGATTTTTGCTTAACAATTGAGAGGGCAAATTCTCCTCAAATATGCCTGAATCGCCCCCTGGGTAAGCAACTTACATATAGTGCTTTTCACGTTACTGAGGTATCCACAAGTTTTGCCAACAAAGGGTTTAAGCTCCTTGCTCATACCTCATTCTTATGAAAACTGCTATAAAGTTGATTTTGTCAAGAATTATTAAGATGCGCTTACCCTGATAGGAGTGGGCAGCTATTGACGCGATTAACGATGGAGAAGGTTAAATGAGAAAAGTTGTTTCTTGTTTATATCCTTAGGATGGTTGTTGTCGATAAATCTTAATTTGTTCCAAGCGAGGGCCTACCTTAGAAATAATGGTAAATTCTAAATTTTGGTAATATAATTGTT
>Ga0209990_10003700_pt1 | contig 11085 bp, 4 predicted proteins | sample NOAtaG_6_FD_187304 | JGI IMG/M metagenome (GOLD analysis project Ga0209990, IMG submission 187304) | Freshwater lake microbial communities from Lake Erie, under a cyanobacterial bloom - NOAA_Erie_Diel5S_2200h metaG (SPAdes) (version 2) | ecosystem: Environmental > Aquatic > Freshwater > Lake ...
CTCACGCCCCGAAACTCGCAGCTTGATCCGACCGTCCTGCGGGACTCGCTTTTCTGCGATGTTCAGTCGAGCCATGATTTTCAGGCGGCTGAGAATTGCAGCCTGAAAACGATTCAGCTCCGGAGGCACGGGCTGGTTCTGCAGCACTCCGTCGATTCGATAGCGAATCTTCATGCCGGCTGCCTGAGCTTCCATGTGAATGTCGCTGGCTCGCGCCGTCACCGCCTCAGTCAGAATGTCATTCACCAGCCTCACGACGGATGCCTGCTGAGCCATGGCAGCGGCTTCCGAATCCTCAAATGACAGATCCCCTGGAAGCTCAACTTCGTCGTCAGCAGACGCCTGCGCCATCAGGCCGTCAAGCGTCTGAGCACCCACGCCAAGATGCAGCTTGATCAGCCCGGCCACCTCTGTCGGCAGCGCCGTACACACCGTGACAAACAACCCCGTGGCCTCCGCAACCGCGTCCGCCGCCTGAACGTCGAACGGGTTCGAAAGGACGATTCGCAGAGTCTGCTCGGTGCGCGACACCGGGAAAATCCCATGCCGGTGAATCAGTCGCACCGGGAAATCCTGCAACAGATCACGCGATGGCTGCTCACGACTGAGATCGATCACCGGCAGTGACAACGCCTGAGCAATCGCGCGGAGTGCATCAAGGTCGGTGGCATAACCAAAGTCACGGCACACACCAGCCAGGCCGCACTGGACAAATGCACGCTGCACGTCGTCCAGTTGGCGAGCCTGCAGGCGGCGCGGTCCTTCACGGAACGTCGCAGGACGCTGTATCAGTGAACTCATGGCAGGTTTCCACACAAAACACAGCAAACACCGCAAGCCGTCAGAAAATGGCAGCAGTTACCGTGTCGGCAGGTAAAATTCGGGAAGGATTCTTCACCCGGATGTCAGAAGACAATGGGCTGAAGAGAAAATTCGCAGAGTCAGGCAGGAGATTCAGGCGGGACCGCCGGAGTCCAGGCACCAGCGGTGGATTGAGGATCCAAAAGCATGTGTAATCCAGAGCGACAGAGCGATCAAGGGGCAAGTGGCAAAAGGCTGGGGTCTGCCGAGGATTACACGAGATGAGATCGTCATTTCCGGATTGGGAAAATGCGGGCGGAATCCGCTGACACCGGGTTTCACGAATATTGGAACTGCCTTTTTGGCAGTTTCGGGCTCGCCGGCGGCGCCCAGAGCAGATTTCAGGCCCGGGGGGAATCAGAGCACACAGTCGCTCGGCTGCTGCCGCAGACTGGCGGCAAACCGGGATTTCGTCCAGACGGGCAATTTCAAAAATCCCTGCTCGCAGGCATGCAGCAGCCGAGCACACTCGTCTCGCTGGGCCTTCAGACGAGCATTGTATTCGATGAGTTCTTCAGGTGACTGATGAATCATTGCGAAGGCTCCGGCTGCGTCACAAGGTCGTTTTCAGGGGGGCATGTCCGAGTCCACTCTGGCGGTGGCAGAGCAACCGCAATCGTCAGAGCGTTTCGTCTGGTTTACCACCGGCATTGGTTGATGGCCCTGCAGCCGGGTGCCAGCGTGTTCTGTGGTGTGTTGAGGGTGAATTCAGGACCGGCCCGCAATGAAGCGGTGCTGTAAGTCGGCCGAGATCTGACTCAGTTCCTGCATGGTGCAGGCAGCAAATTGGGAGTCCGTCCAAACGGGCAGCAGCAACAGCTTTTGCAGCAGCAGGATCTCGCCTTTCACCCTGCCCTCCTCTCTGCCCTGTTCAATTCCCTGCTGCTGAGCATACAACAGCCGCGCGCGGTCGTCTCGCTGGGCCTTCAGACGAGCATTGTATTCGATGAGTTCTTCAGGTGACTGATGAATCATTGCGAAGGCTCCAGCTGCGTCACAAGGTCGTTTTCAGGGGGGCATGTCCGAGTCCACTCTGGCGGTGGCAGAGCAACCGCAATCGTCAGAGCCTTTCGTCTGGTTTACCACCGGCGTTGGTTGATGGCCCTGCAGCCGGGTGCCAGCGTGTTTTGTGGTGTGTTGAGGGTGAATTCAGGACCGGCCCGCAATCAAGCGGTGCTGTAAGTCGGCCGAGATCTGACTCAGTTCCTGCATGGTGCAGGCAGCAAATTGGGAGTCCGTCCAAACGGGCAGCAGCAACAGCTTTTGCAGCAGCAGGATCTCGCCTTTCACCCTGCCCTCCTCTCTGCCCTGCTCCCTGCCCTCCTCTCTGCCCTGTTCCCTGCCTTCCTCTCTGCCCTGTTCTCTGCCTTCCTCTCTGCCCTGTTCAATTCCCTGCTGCTGAGCATACAACAGCCGCGCGCGGTCGTCTCGCTGGGCCTTCAGACGAGCATTGTATTCGATGAGTTCTTCAGGTGACTGGGCAATCATCTCGAGCACTCCGGCGGCTTCCGTAAATACCTCGTCGGGAAACAGTTCGTGTATCTGTTCGGATGTCAACTGGTCTGCGTGGCACAGGAACCACGCCCAACGTTCCAACGCACTTGCATCATACAGCGTTTCCTCCGTCACATGAAGATGGTTTAACTGCAAAAGATGAATTTGCAGATCGTCCGTCAGTGTCAGTGTATGAGATTTTTCCCTGAGCCGGAAATCCAGATGCAGCACCGGCGGAGCCGCAAACATCTGTCCGGCCAGCACACAAATGCAGATCGAAGGCCGCAGTTCACTGTAATCCTGACCCTCCTTCATCTGCTCAACATAGGCCCGACACGTGTAGTAGGTCAGCCTCTGAGCCATCCCGGCGGGCATCAGGATCTGAACCTCAATATTCAGCTGCCGACCATGCTCGTCAATGGCCAGAATGTCCAGAATGCACAGCTTGCCATCGGCATTTTGCCGCAACCGGATCGGGTTGAGGAAGCGGATGACCGTAATACGCGGTTGCCCGGTCAGGACCGAGTTCAGAAAGTGAATTGTGATTCGAGTATTGTGTTCACTGCCAAGCAGCTTTTTGAACGCGTAATCAACAAGCGGGATGATACCGATGGCCATGTGACGCTCCCGAGCAGTCAGATGCTGCACCACAGTGTATGTAGTGCCGTTTCTTTTGGACTCACCCACGGGTATACTTCAATAATCTACTGTATCAAGCGGAATCTGCGAAAATTGGCAGACGAATTCCGCACCTCCGGTCGGCAGTGCCGAGCACCACATCAAAATGCCAACTGCCCAAACCACGGGTTTTGCAGGACAGATCTCGGGCTAAAGCCCCAGCTGCATCAATTCCTGTCCATTCGTGGTTGAGAACATCCCCGTTACCACGCAACCATGTCTTCGCGGCTTCGCGTGAGCCGGGTGTCGCTGTGGCGGGTGCTCGGGCTGGAAAGCCCGAGCTACGTAATGACTGCCAGCATTGGTGTCTATTCGTGGTTGAGAACGTCCCTGTTACCACGCAACCATGCCTTCGCGTCTTCGCAAGAGGCGGGTGTCGCTGTGCCGGGTGCTCGGGCTGGAAAGCCCGAGCTACATGTATTCGTGTCCATTCGTGTCCATTCGTGGTTCAAAACACCTCCATTCGTGTCCATTCGTGGTTGAAAACCCACCTCCCATCAACGCCCCAGCACCTCGTCCAGCACCTGCATCACACGCCGCGAATTCGTCCGCTCAAGCGGCACCAGACGCACACTGCGAGCCCGTGAAGCACTCGATGTGTCATCCAGCTGACGCACCAGCTCACGAATTTCCTCGATCAATGTCTGCGGCGCCTTCAGCACCAGCGAATTCGTCTCCCGCTGCACCTCAACCGTCAGCAGCGGAGCCGATGACTGAGCATTGATCTGACGCAGCACGCTGGCCACAGAACTGTCAATCCCCGCAGGAATCTCAATCGCACGGCGACTGCCACCCGCACTCAATTCCGTCCGATACACCCCCTGAATCACGTCCTCAATCTCCGCCGCATCCGCATGCCGAACTTCCACCACCTCCGTCCGAAAAATACGCCCCGAATCCGGCAGCTTCTCCGTGTCCAATATCTCCAGCAACTGCTCAATCCGATCACGGTCCGTTCGAGATCCATACACAATCAGCGCATTCAGGCGAGTCTCCGGGACAATCACCACAGAGCCAAATGCCAGCAAACCCGCTCGACTGGTATACACCGACTGCAACGTCTCCGAAACATCCTCCGCACCCGCGTTCCTTAACTGATACACCGAAAAATCCCGACCACGCTGACCTCCCGCTCGCGAAAATGCCGTCCGCACAATCGACTCCAGCTGGTCCAGTGCCCCGGAATCCTCTGACGCTATCGTGATTCGATCCACACCCGGAATCACCACCACCGCCGGTAACTCGTCAGCCCCGGACACAACATCCGCCCCAACCTGCGATGCTCCGCCCGGCAACTCGTCCTGCAGACCACACGGCGATCCGGATACCGGTGCCGGCGCAGGCGCAGGTGCCGGCTCAGTCGCACCACCACCACCACTACCGCCCGGCTGCAGCACGCGCAGCGGATTCCTCCGAATTCGCGGCCACAAATCCTGAATCCTCCGCACCGCACCATCCACATCACCAGTCACCGGTATCACTCGCACACCGCTGCCACCACCCCCGACCGCAGCACCCGCAGCAGCACCACCAGACTCCGACACCACCGCCGGTTCACCCATCTTCTGCAACAACAGTCGGATGTCCTGCAACTGCTTCCTCGTCCCGCGCAGCAGCAGCTGCTGACTGTCTTCGTCCGCCTGAATCGTCGGATAGTCACCGGTCTTCACATAGCTGTCACCGTACAGGCTCTCAATCGCGTTCTGAGCTGCCTCGGCACTCAACACCCGCAGCGGAATCACATCCATTTCCTTCGGATCGCTCTGCTGCAGTCGCTCCATCACTCCCTTCACCGCCGCCTGACCGGCAGCCGTTGTGGAAATCACCAGCTGCTGAGTTGCTCTCTCCCACGAAATCAAAGCCGCCGGATCCAGCGACTGCAGCACGTCCCGCACCACCTGCTCCGCCGTATCTCCGTTCATGCCCGGCAAGGCATACATCTCCACCTGTCGCGGTTCAGCAGCAGCCGGCGGTTCCAGTTCGGACACCAGCTTGGCGATCACCGCATGCTGCTCAGGCCGCGCCACGGCAATCAATGCCCGCGCCTGCTCATCCACCGAGATCCGTACATTGTCCGTGCGATTGAACAGCGACTGCAGCGCGATCGAAAGAGAGCTGCCATCCGAATTCCGCAGCCGATACGTTCGCGGCTCAGCCGTCACAGCCGGCGTCTTCCGCACCATCATCTGCTGCACCACACGTTCCACCGTCTGATGCTGCTCGGCTGTTGCTGTCGCCACCAGCACCTCCTGTGACGTGTCCGTCACAAACACCGCGTCCGGATACAGCCGCTCCAGCACTTCCTGCGCCTCGTCTGCTTCGTACGGACGCAGCCAGTAGCTGCGAGTATCCAGGCTGTTGCCGCCAGTGCCCCCGGATTGCCCCAGCATCTGCTGCACCTGCTCACGCACTGCCGGCATTTCGGCTGCCGGAGCACTGATGAACAACTGCCGACCAATGCGGTCCGGAGTCACCGTGACGGCCGCCGACAACACCGACTGCAGCGCCTGCTGGGCTGCCAGTCCGTCCATCATGCCCAGCCGAAACACAGCCAGCTCCCGCGGCTCCGCGGCCGCCGGAGCCTGATCAAGCTGCTCGATCAGACCGCGAATCTCCACATGCTGGTCCTCCTTCGCCACCACCACCAGCCGCCCCGTACGGTCATTGCCCGTAATCCGAATGCCGTCAAATCTGGTGTACAGCGACTGCAGCAGCGTCTGCACATCCACGGCACCCGCATGCTTCAATTCATAAATCTGCGGCACGGCCACCGCACCTTCCAGCCCCTTGCCCTTCAGCTCATCCGTGATCTTCTGAATTGTCACATGCTGCTCCGGAGTCGCCGTGGCGATCAGCAGCTTGCGATCGGCATCAATAAACAGCCGTGCATCCGGGTACATCGCCAGCAGCGCTTCCTGAGCTTCGTCGGCGTTCGGAGCACCCACGAAGTAGGTGCGAGTTTCCCGGCCCGGGCCAGCCAGACCCTCGGTAATCTGCTGCAGCATCTTTGCAATTTCCGCCTGCTTCTCGGCCGTCGCTCGCACAAACAACTGCCGCCCGCCTGCGTCCGCCGTCACCTGCACTGTCGCGTCCACCAGCGGCTGCAGCACCTGCAGCACGGCGGCCGGTGTACTGCCTTTGAGCGGATACACCTGCAGCTGAACAGCCGGAGCCACAGTCTGCGGAGCCAGCTGCTGCAGGACCTCGTCCACCAGCTGATGATCCCGCGGCGCAGCATTCACCAGCAGCCGCCGACCAGCTTCATCAGGCGTCAGGGTCGCGCGCGGGGCCAGGGGTGTCAGAGTCGCCACGGCGACCGCCGCTGTCAGGCCCTGAGGCAGCGGATGACTCTGCAGTTTTCGCTCCCGCTCGCCCTCCGGCAACTGCAGCTCCTGCAGCAGTGACTGCACACGCTGCTGTTCTGAGTCAATCGCCGTCACCAGCAGCCTGCGATTCACAGCATCCACTGTCACCGTGGCCTTCGGAACCTGCACAGCCAGCAACTGCGCGGTACTGGTCACATCCAGTCCCTCAACCGGATGAATGCGAAACTGCTTTTCGGCCGGCTGAGCCTGCAGTGCCTGCAGCAGCAGACTCACCTGCTCATGCTCAGCCGCCGCGGCCATGACCAGCAGTCGCTCCCCGGTCGGATCAGCCACCACCTGCGCCCTCGGCACTGTTGTCGCCAGCAGCGAAACGGCCTGAGTCGACTGCAGCGCCGGCACCGGATACACCTGCAGCGTGCGATTGGCCAGCACATTGCCCGCCTGTGAATCCAGCTGCTCAATCAGGTCACGCACGGACTGCTGCTCGTTCGCCGTCCCAAAGACCACCACCCCCCGTCCCGCAGAATTGAGACTGACACGGGCGGTCGGAGTCAGGCTGGCCAGAATTGTCAGAATGGCGGTGGGCTCCACATGCTGCAGCGGGTAGTTGACCACTGAACGCAGGCCACCCTGAGGCTGCTCAGCCAGCAACTGCTGCAGCGAATCACTCACCTTCTGCTGATCAGCCGCTGTTGCCCAGACCACCAGACGACCGGAACCCGAGTCAATGCGGAACTGGCCGTCCGGGGCAATCAGCTTCACCGTCGCCAGAAACTGGTCCGGATCGGCCACAGCAGCCGGATACAGCTTCAGCACCGGCTGCATGTCCGGTCCCTGATTGGTCTCCAGCTGCTGCAGAATCGTCCGCGCTTTGGCCTGCTCAAAAGGAACAGCGTTGACAGAAATCTGCCGCGCCTTCGCATCCACAACCACCGTACCCGACACAATCTGCTTCAGCACCGTGGCGGCCTGCTCGGGGTTGGCATGAGTCACAGGATAAACAATCAGCTCCGGCGGACCGCTGGCGGCCGCAGCCGATGCCGGAATGCGACCGACAACCGTTTCAATCAAACGCAGATTGGCCACCGTGTCCGACACCATCAGCTGCGAAGTCTGCGGCAGAGCCTTCACCTTGCCGTATGTCCCCAGCAGCGGCTGCACTTCCGTCACGACAGTTTCCGGCAAACGATTCTCCAGAGGAAACAGCACTGTGACGAATTCAAAACGGCCGCGAGTAGCCAGCTCGGTCGGACTGATCCGGGGAATCGCACCCTCCGGCAATCCGGACTTCAGATCCAGACACATCAGCATCCGCTCGCGACGCACCAAAGTGAAACCCTTGGTCAGCAGCCAGCCGTTCAGCAGATCAATCGCGGCGGTGGTGGAGTAATCTTTGGAGTCTGAGTAGCTGAAGACACCGGGGGGCGGAGTTTCCATGACCAGCGACAGATCGGCCTCGCGAGCGACCCAGTCGAGCACTTCAGGCCACTTCTGAGCCCGAAAGTTGAACCGCAGCTGTTTTTCACTGAACAGAGCCACAAACAGTCGCTGCTGATCTTCCGTCAGCAGACTGCGAAATGCCGCATCCGACTGCTGCACCGCAGCCGCTCGACCGGCCTCATCCGTCGCAGCCGTCAAAGCCGCCTGCCGCTGCTCCAGCAACTGACGCATCTGCCCGGCCTGCTCAACCGAAAGACCCAGCGCCGCAGCGATCCCCGGATCTGCCAGTCGAGCAAAATCGACAGCCGGTGCCGCAGCTGCAGCCGGAGCCGTCTGCGCCCACAGCCGTGCCGACTGAGTCGAACAGAGACACAGCAGAAAAATAACACCCCGCGCGAAAGACATGGTCTGCATGCGAACACTTCTTCTACTTCTACAGGCGGGAAAACTCAGGCGGGAAATCACTGTCGTCAAACCAACACTCATCCACTGCAACACAATTCAACACTGCCCAGCCTCCGGACCCGCACCCCGAATTTCGCGGCACCAGTCTGAAAACTGAAAACTGAAAACTAATCCTCCCCTCGCCCCCATCGGGGGAGAGGGGTCGGGGGTGAGGTGGCAATTGCCTCCCCGCCACGGATTACAGACTCCAGAAATTTTAAAGTAGTAAGCCACCTCCGCGTCCGCTGAGTCTGCTCAGCAGCCTCCATCAACAGATCTCGGGCTGGAAAGCCCGAGCTACCTGTAATCGTGTTTCATTCGTGTCCATTCGTGGCGATGGCCTCCCTGCCATAGATCGTAGACTTGAGAAAGTTGAAAGTAGAAAATCGCTCAGTATTCGCGAGCCCTCCTCAGGAACCTTCATCAACAGAACTCGGGCTGGAAAGCCCGAGCTACATTGATTCGTGTTTCATTCGTGTCCATTCGTGGTTCCAAACCACCTCTGCATTCCTTTTGCGATTATCCGTGTCAATCCGTGTCCATCCGTGGCGAACGAGCCCCGTCCCTCCGTGGCCTGGAACCTCTTCAGGAACCTCCATCAACAGATCTCGGGCTGGAAAGCCCGAGCTACGTGTATTCGTGTTTCATTCGTGTCCATTCGTGGTTCCAACCCACCCCTGCATTCCTTTGCGATTATCCGTGTCAATCCGTGTTCATCCGTGGCGAACGAGCCTCATCCCTCCGTGGCCTGGAACCTGCTCAAGAAATTCCATCAACAGATCTCGGGCTGGCAAGCCTGACCTACACCTATTCGTGTCCATTCGTGTCCATTCGTGGTTCCAACCAACCAGTCTAACTTTCCCGCGACCCATTGCCACAGAATTCCCACACCCCCCGCCGCCACACCCAACACCACGCACCGGTTCTTACGAATCACACGACCACAACGCACCGGAACTGCCGGATTCCCAAATTCGCGGGAATCTGCAGAATCTGCCGCAGTGCTGCCAAAAATGCACAATCCTGCCACCTGTACACTGATTTTTCGGCAGCTTTCTGCTGCCCGACGTCTCGCGCCCGGTTGCTGCAACCGCGATTCCCGCCCCGCCTGATCGGCCTCGTCTGGCTCCCGCACCGCACCTCAGCTAGCCTCACCGCCCTGCCCTCGCTCGGTGTTGCCCGAGCCCCTTTCAGAATGAATCTCGCCCGGATCCGGAATTCCCCCCATGCCGTCGCTACGCATGACATTTCTGACGCTGCTGCTCTGGCTGGTCACCTGTACCAATGCCCCCTCCGCCACAGCTCAGGAATTGTCCACACTGCGTACCTATGCCGTGCCCGCAGGTCGCGCTGCCGAAGCTCAGCGCATGCTGCGGGAACTGGCCGGACCGGATGCCGACGAGGCCACAATCCAATTCGACAAGGACAATCAGCAGCTGCTGATCTCCGGTTCGCCCCAGCTGCACACACTGACCAAACAATTGCTGCAGCAGCTGGCTGCCACTGCCGACCCCGCGGAAACTGCTGTCGTCCCACCTCGCGCTCCGGCCCGACCGGTCAGCGAACCGTCCGTACTGAAAACCTATCGTACGGAATCGGAAAACGCCCGCAGTCTGCTGCCGGTCGTCCGTCGCATGGCCGGCAACGGGGCTCGAGTCACTCCGGGACCGGGCGATGATCTGCTGTATATCTCGGCAGCCCCGTCGGTTCACAGGCGGCTGCTGACGATGCCGGAACTGCAGGCGGTCGATGCCGAGCAAACCGCTGCAGCGGAACCCCGATCAAACACCGTGCGGTCCGCCGCAGCCCCGGCACCACGCACCGTGAGTCTGCAGGCTCTGACGGTCGCAGAAGCCGTTGATTCGTTGTCCACAATGCTGGGCGACAACCTGCGCCAGGTTGGCAGTCAGTGGGTCGTTCAGAAAGGGCGAACTCGACGCGCTGCGCTGCTGGTACAGCCTGCAGCCAACAGCATCTCGGTCTCCGGTGACCCGCAGCTCAGTGATCAGTTGTGTCGACTGCTGACGCAGCTGGATGCCGCCCGGGATTCGGGCGAAGCGGATGCCATTCATTTTGTCAGTTTGTCGCAGATGGAACCGGCCGTGGTGCAGCGCGCCGTCAGGTTGTGGCAGCAGGCTGCCGGGCAGTCGCCGCAGTCCGCGGTGCCCACCGACAGTCCGGGATCCGACGGTCAGTCAGCGGAAGGCAGCGAAATTCCTGAGCAGGGAAGTACGCGTCGATCGCGACCTCTGCGGATGGCCTCATTCAGTTCGCAGCAGGCTGCGACCGGGCAGGCCGGAGCGGATGAGCCTGCCGAGGCGGACGAGCCCGCCGGGACACCGCTGCGGCGACCCTCGGCCGATGTGCAGGTCGAAGCTCTGCCCGATCTGGACGTCATGATTCTGCGCGGACGTGATCCGGATGTGGAAGAACTGTCGCGTATTATTCAGGAGATTGAGCGGCTCAGTCTGGAGACCACTCCGGAAATTGAAGTGGTTTATCTGCAGCATGTGCGGGGAGAGAATTTGAATGAGCTGATTGAGGATGTGCTGCAGGATCTGACCGGGCCGTTGCAGGGGCGAGTTTCCATCACGCCGCTGGTCAAACCCAATGCCCTGCTGCTGGTGGGCTGGGGTGAAGCGGTCCAGGCGGCGAAAAGGCTGGTGGAGAAGCTGGACGAGTCTGTGATGCCGGAGACGCAGCTGGAAGTGTTTCGGCTGAAGCGAGCTTCTGCGGCGGCGGTGGAAGCGACGATCGCCGAATTTCTGAACAATCGCGGCGGTCTTGGTCCTGAAGTCACGGTGACGGCTGACAACCGCACCAATTCACTGCTGGTCAATGC
>Ga0209990_10003702_pt1 | contig 11082 bp, 9 predicted proteins | sample NOAtaG_6_FD_187304 | JGI IMG/M metagenome (GOLD analysis project Ga0209990, IMG submission 187304) | Freshwater lake microbial communities from Lake Erie, under a cyanobacterial bloom - NOAA_Erie_Diel5S_2200h metaG (SPAdes) (version 2) | ecosystem: Environmental > Aquatic > Freshwater > Lake ...
TCATCTTTAAATATGTACAATTGTACCAACCAATTTCCAACTACATAAAGCTCCCGCCAAGGAGCAAATTCATCTTTAATACTTACAAACTGCACCAGCCAACTTCTAACTATACAAGGCTCCAGCTGAGGAGTAAATTCATCTTTAATATCTACAAACTGCACCAGCCAATTTCTAACTACACGAGGCTCCAGCTGAGGAGAAAATTCAACTTTAATACTTGCGAATTGTACTAGCCAATTCTCCCTAACCAATGAGCAAATTCATCTTCAAACAGGTACTAAATGTACCAGCCAATTTTTAACTACACGAGGTTCCAACTAAGGAGCAAATTCACCAATAATACGTCTGAATAGGACCAGCTTTTTTAACTACACGAGGAGCAATTTCATCTTTGAACACTCATGAATTGGACCAACCAATTTCTAACTAACCAACTCCTATTATCTAGGGCAACGATCAACTGCGACCCAGTATTCACATTCCGGATCGACGACGATGTCATCTTCATGCAGTTCATACGTACTAATCCACCGGAGTTTAATGAATACTGGATCAAAAGATGCAGCACCGAGATCAGCAGCCCACTCGACAGGAGGATCCTCTACAAACAAAGCACATTACCCGGCCACTATCGGCCTTTTCCAGCATTCAACTTCGAGCCAAATGAATTCATCGAAACTTGGATCGAATTTGAAATTCGTGGAGAAAAAGTTTTAGCACTCAAAGGAACCCAGGGAATCGACTTCAGCAATCTACGAGCCATTCCCGGAATAATTCCCATCATCACAGCTCCAAATGTACTTCTTTTCAACAAGTACATTGCTAGCCGCTTAACGGCAATTCAACGTGACTTTGAAACTAGGAAACAAGCTGAACTCAAATCGATCGTAGACTCCACGATCGACCAAGCAAACACAGACGTGGCCAAAGAACTAGACGACCTCAAATCATTACTTCAACTCCAAAAAAACGAAAATATCGCTTCGGCCAAAAAATTGTCAGAGCTAACCAACTCGAGCATTCGAGAAAAGAACGATCTTCAAGATCAAATTAAAATCCTTATTGATCAAAAGGAAGAAGTAACTAAGGAAAACGCTGCCAACCAAACAAAGATTCAAAATTCTGACAAGAAATATGAAGACATCAAAACGCAACTTGAAAACTTTGAAAAGGACTTGAAACGAGTACGTGAACAACGGAACAAATATGATGACGAAGTCCATGACAAGAATGAAGAACTTAGAAAACTTCGAGATCAACTTGCCAACAAATGGCCGAACAAACGCCCTCGAAACGATTTCAACCAACAAAACTACATTGGACCAAATAACGACCGGCCAAACTACAACCAAAATCCGCAGCAGAACAATCGGCCGAATGGATGGAATCCACCTAATAATGGTAACCGCAATTTCAACCAGCCTACGAGTCACCAGCAAAACAACTGGGGCCAAAAACAGCCATCGACGCCCAACCACAATTCTTCCGATTTAGCACAAAGAGAGTTCAACATCAAGAACGAAGAACTCAACCTCAGGGAAAGAGAAATCGAAATGCGAAAAGCAACGCTCTACCAACGCAACAATTCATCCTCAACCGACCAAACAAAAGAGAGGGAATTTCTTTTGCAGATTGAAAAATTAGTAGCTAACCAGGGAATGGAACACCGCAATTTCCAACCTACTACTTCATATGCGAACCAACAGTAGATCAACAGTTTCGAATGAAATTATTTCTGTGTACTTGAATTAATTGTTCAATATACGGATTGTTTCCTTCCAACGCATCTTTATCAATTCTTATCCGTAGCTCATATTGGCTTACATAGGATCACCTTTTCTACTCTGCCCACACAATTGAAAAAAATTTTTTTGTCTCTTAATCACAACAGGTACCCGTTCAACAACGAAGTTATTCAGCTAGATATCCCTTTGGATTTTGATCGCCTACTACGAGCCAACAAAACTGAAGACAAACAATGGGAAGTCTTATGTCGAGTATCCAAAGACTGTAGCGTCACTCAGTTTCCCTCTAGCTCAGTTTTTGAAAAAATCATATTCAAAGCTACAAACTCGGCCTCCAGAACAACTGAAATGTCGGGAGGCCACTACGTCCTTCCTAGGACCTCGGAGGAACTCGATCCTAAAAAAATTTGGGTCAAGATTAAATCAATTGCCGACGACACATACTTTGCAGCAGCCAAATCAGGGGGAGGAAACCTCCTCACCCTTAGCGAAGTAGAACCGGCGGAAGATGAACCAACTCTAGACGACCCAAATTCTGGTCTAGAACCTCAACAGCAGATTACCATGGAGCACTACGGAGCCACTAGTGACAACAGCGATCAACCAAAAGCTACTCAGCCTAACCAACAGTCGACTACCTTGAAACATCACGTACCTGAGAGCCACGTAGTCGAGCGGCCAATCCACGAGCCCTCCGTGGTACACGTTGGAACGTCTAAACAAACAGACAGGATTCAGAAGAGAGGACAAGACCTGAATCGAGAAACGGACAGAGAAACCCAGATGTCCTTCACTAAGCACACCTCGGAATTACTTAAGCAAACGCCATCCTTGGCAGTCATCAAAGAAAAGTCATCCACTATTCATTCCTACTACATAGCAACTACTGACCAGAGGTTCAACCCAAAAAGAGCAGTGGAATTTTTGCATTGCTCCAACGGCACAGTCTTCCCTCTTTACCGCTGCAAAATCTCACTTGTAGAATTATCTGGCCTATATGAAAAAATGCGCAGTACCAACAAGAAGCCTAAAATGTTTTGGAAGCCCTACCCGATGGATAATAGTTTCCAACTCTTCACTATGCCCTTATCCAGGAAGATGTCGAACCACATTCTCACCACGGTATTCTGTAACCCATAGCGACACCCTATGAGAACCTTGTTGTAAGAATTGAAATACAATTAGCTGAGTGGTTGAATCACCAGCCAAATCCATAAAACTGTTAATCAATTCTACCATGACTTCAACCTGCCTACAACTAGTAAACAAAGATCTACCGACATAATTATTCTTAAAAATTAATCATCACAGGAACACAACGGACACAGACGCTATGCAACTGGACATTCTACTGAACTTGGATCACCTGGTACGCACAAGCCAAAATGGGCCCGACCAAAATGGAATCAGCCAAATGGATCACTTGGTTCGTGCGAGCTACGATACCTGCAACACTCAACTTGGTCCCAAGCCCGATGCATACAAAAAGATCTGCTTCATGTCAAAAGACCCTACTTCCGGCCAACCTACTCTGCTAGGAGGAAATTATTTTACTACCAAGCATCCACATGGATTCGACCTTCTGAAAGTTTGGGTCCAGATTACATCCACAGACGGCGAAAAATACTTTGCAGTAGCCAAAAACAGCGGCCCAGCTCAACTAGGAGAACACCAGATCAAAACGCTCAACGCCGAAGCAAAACTCAATGCTTGGGCCAAATATCTTCCAACTCACTTCATCAATAATAACCTATGGAATCATCTGTTATAATCCGATTCGATTATTAATTACTGAATAAACTTGCTTGGTTATAAATGACCAGCCAATAATATCATTTGGAATACTTCATATCTCAATTCTGTCCACTGCATTATTAAACTACCGCCTGCTTTCTTAATGGGCCAAAAAATTCAACTCAAATAGTACTTGGGCAATAGCCAAGTAAAACTTCACACACAGGATACGTCTACAACCTACCCCCATAACCTGTGAGACTATTGGTCTGGCAGAGTTTGGCTGGACGGTGCTCTCGCCTATGGACTGCCATTGCACTGCCCTACGTGGTCGCGTGCTGGTTGGTTGAATTTATTTAGCCACTAGACGTGATCGCTGGCAAGGTATTCAAGCACTATGAGATCGCCGGCTCGGCCGACTCAGCTATTAGAACCTTAGCACTCTATCCCATCCTCCCCTGGTCGCGCGGCGCTCTGACGTTGGCTGCCGTGGTTGGATGTCTCTCCAACGGAGCCACTATTTATTCATTTTTTTATTCACGTTTAACGTTTTTTATGCATAAAACCTACCCAAACCCGGGCGATTAGTCCGGGAATTGGCTGTTGGTTACTTTGTGTAAAGGATGTCTGCCATCCGCACTGGCGTTGGAGCACGCCGATCTCAACATTTCGACATTTGTCAACTTTAAAATTAACACTCTCCTACTTTGCCTTTTCTACACAGCCCAACGATGGAACCGATCAGCTACATCGTGAATGTACCAAAGAACTACGAGCCGCATATCTACCGACCAAAACGGCTCCTTGAAGATTTCCTGAAGGAAAAACACATCCTAAATAAATCTAGATACCAACCATCTCCTGAAGAGACGGAAATATTAGCACTTGACCTTAACTTCATCACTGGTCAAGCGACAGCTATAGAAGATTCTGAGAACGATCTATCTAAATTTATAAATAAACTGAATACGCAGATATACTTCAACAACTCGACGAGCCAAAATCTGAAAGGTTACATCAATCGCTTATTTAACGCACCATGGGAAGCGCCATACCAATCATGGCAAACAGATAAGAACATCTGTTACCATCTGGACCAACTAAACGACGCCTTAACAAAACAAATCAGCAACAACAATCTACCAGAGCCACTTATATTAGCTCTTGAGAGCCTACAGAAAAATTCAGCCTTCTACGTTTGCAAAGCAGACAAAGGTGGAGCCACCGTACTTTGGCCCAGAGATGAGTACCATCGTGAGGCTCTACGCCAACTTAACGACCAAGAAACCTATAGGGAAATACCAGCCAATATGAAACTGGCCACTATCAAGTCACTGACCTCCCTCAAAAACGAACTGGCAGAATGGCTCAATCACCTTAAATTAATAACAAATAGAGAAAAAGAAACAATTATAGATGCAGAAACCAAGTTTCCTTGCATCTATTTTCTACCAAAAATCCATAAAAAGGAGAATGAGATATCCAGGACCTTCCCTGGAAGACCAATCGTGGCAACCTTCAGTTGCGCTCTCCACTGGATTGACAAATACCTAACAGAAGTTACGAATCCAATTCACAAAGAAATACCCAACACTTTACTGGATACAACTGATCTTATTAACAAATTACCGACTGATCGCACCTCTACCGATCAGAAGGTACTCTCGGCGGATGTAGACGCATTATATCCTTCAATTGATTGGGAGGGAGGCATATACGCAGCGACAGAGATCTTCACGATGAACCGACCAAAATTGGCTGAAGAAGCCCTGGCAACCAACAAACTTCCTCCCCCTACGCCTTATGTATTCCAAACATTACTGAGAGCTATTCTTGAGAATTCTTACATCGAATTCCAAGGGCAAACAATTTACCACCAAACAAAAGGCACAGCCATGGGAATGTGCATTTCAGTGTTCCTGGCAAGGTCCTACATGTACTTCACCTGCTTACCACTGCTAAAAAATCCTCCACAACATCTGGAAATGTTCGAAATCTACATCGACGACATCTTCATCATATCAACCGGCTCAATAGATCAAATTAACGATATGTTCTCAAAAATCTCTAATGAACACATCTCCTACACCTACTCGGCTCCTGATACTACCTGTGAGATGCTTGATCTTACTATCCATATCACTGATGATGGAATTATAACGAAACCGTTCACCAAACCAACCTCAAGTCCATTTTACTTGCACGCCAAATCTATGCACTCAAGAGCAACAATCCAAAGCATCCCCTACTCTCAGTTTCTACGACTCAGGCGCAATGCTACTCACACCAAAGATTTCTTAGCACCAGCCAAAAAACTGATGAAGACTTTGAAATTACGTGGCTACCCAGCCAAGATTTTAAAAGCTAGCTATGACAAAGCAATTCTGCTGCCAAGGATAGATCTACTCACTAAACGATCGCAAAAAGGATCCTTTGGCTCTAAGACTAAACTCATCGTACACTTCAACAACGGTACCAATTGGCCAAGAGTCTCTTCATGCCTCAATAGACTTCACAAGGAAATAACAAACCATTATTTCGGCCAGGACACCTTAAACACTCTGGCCAAAATTCAACCAGCCGTCGTCTACAAGAATATGAAGTCCATAGCAGCAACTTTCAGCCCCAGCTATAAAATTGGAGAAGAATAAATACTACGACTTTAACTGTATTCAATACAATGTCTTGACTTTGAAAACAACATTTGGCATCACATTATTGAAAAATCATGTCTGAGTTTCCTTCAAAAAGAAATGAAATGGTAACAATCACATCCGTGTTAAAAATTGGTTCAACATTTCAAATAGACTGCTTAACGACAGATCAACGAAAGAACTCAGCGGCTTGTGTTCTCAGCTTTTTTGTTCTCAGCCTCTCTCTTCTCAGCCTCCTTGCGCAGTCTCTTCCGCGCAAACCAGGCCGCCTTTTTTTGTCCTTTACTCAACTTTGGCTTGGGTATATTAGGCTTCCTGGCCTTTGGACCACTAGCTCGCTGCCGAGCCTCGTCCATGTTAAAAGCTTCATCTAATACAAAACACATGAAATAAAAGGGGAAATATTAATCCAAATGGATGGAAAAATTACCTTGTGGAAGTACTCTCTCCATTAATTGTGGATCCAGTCCAGGCGGTACCTCCGGGTACAAATCAGAACCTTGGGCGCTCTTATCTATAGCTTCCACCAATGGATTTGGATCTATCAGTACCTCTTGCTCCACAGCCTCGTCATTTAAGTCCACAGAGGCTTTGGCCGACAGCTCTTTGGCCGGCTCCCCCGATGCAGGAGAAAGAACCGAGCCATCATCTTCTAAACATCAAGTATTAAAACCAACAAAATTAACACACGCTACAGCGTATACAAAAAATACCTTGAATTAGAGTTAATGGCAATTCTTTATCCACGTTTAAATCCGACACATCCTTTGGTAACAACTCTTCAGCCAGGGTCTGCTCGTCTTCCGAACTGGAAGAATATATCGGGCACACTCTATTCTTCTGCTGTCTTCCCTTGGCAACGAGCTTTTTTCCTGTTTGCCGTTTATTCGTAAGCCTCTGGCCATTCACCGACTTGCTACTCTCATCCGTATCGGACATCGAGACAACTGACGGTTGGATCACTCTACTCGTCGACGCCCCGTCATTGATAGTACTAGCCAATAACAGCTTTGGCCTCTTTTTGGCTGGCAACTTGCCTCCATCGTGTGGACGCTTAGCATTGCCTGCTGTCGGCTTCCAATTTAAAGATTCTTCAGTGACAATAAAAGGGTCCAAGTCACCCATGTCTTCGCATAATTTGCCTCCTGCAGATCTTCGATCTTCTTCCATCCCATCCACAGCTTTGAACCAAAGTGGCCAATAGGATTCCAAGAACGTTTCCCTCTCTTTACCAAGCTTCTTCTCATAATTTGCCAATCTGAGGGCTAACTTTTCCTCAAAATCCGATCGCGCCTTTAGAAGGGCATGTGCCTGCGCAAGATTCGAGCTTTCACTCTGGTAGTCCACATGAAACGGCATCCTCTTTTGTGGCACTGCCAATTGCAGTGCAGTTTTGTTCAAATTAAAAACTAGATCTCCCAAAAGCCTCAACTTTGTATCTAATTCATCGATCACTTTGGGCTTAGCTCGTTCGATTCCCTTCAGAAATTCCAACACATCTTTATGCTCCAAACCACTATCTGCTTCCACTATACCGACAACTTTCAACAATTTAACCCAGCGAGATAAAGACAATTTAGATCCATTTGAAGTGATAAACTCTGCAAACCATTGCATCATACACTTCCTCAGGTCACCTGGCTGGACGCCAATACAACTCTCCAAGTGATTTACTCGACCTAAATCACTCATATACATTTTACAATGAGTACATCGCAGTCGATAATCTCTCCAAGTTAGCTTTTGCTCAATATCTCTGGAGAGATTTTTCTTCTGGCCCTTATCTTTCTTCCTCTGGCTCTTATCATTTGGCGGCTTCTTGTTTGGCTGCTTCTCGAGCCTAAAGATTTTCCCGTCTGTAGTCACAGCCACTGGAACTAGCTTTTTATTGTCAGCCTTCATCAAACCATAATGAATAGGCCCTTTGGCTTGATTAAGTAGCACCATCGCTTTCACCTAAAAAAGAAATATATATCAGGAAAACTGACCAGCCAAAAACTAACTTTGTCTAAGTCCATGGACGACTACACAAACAAAAGACCTGAACAAATTTATACCCAGTTCCCCAGATTACATGTGGAACATGCTCCTTCTATAAAATTCGGGAAATTCCCGAAAATTCACGAAAATTCACGAAAATTCACGCACGCACATGGACGTGCCAAAAAAATAGAGAAAATGTTTACCTACAGCCAAGGCAATCACTCCTCACCTATAAATAAAATATTTCCCTATGTATATCTCAAGAAAATCGACCGGCCAAAAACTAACTAGCCTAAAAACACTTTGTCAAGTTCCACCGATGATTTCACAAACAAAAGACCTGAACAAATTTATACCCAGCTCCCCAAAATACATTGGGAACATGCTCCTTAAAAAAATTCGGGAATTCACGACAATTCACGAAAATTCCCGAAAATTCACGCACGCTCACGAACGCCTCAAAAAATAAAGAATTCTCTATCTAAAAATTCTAACCCAAGGAATTTTCAAGCTAATCACGTTTTCACGTTCTAACAACGATTTGAAAACTTTGAAAAATTCCCGCGGTCACAACTCACGAAAAAAGACCGTGCATTGCACATGAACAAATCTACCTATAACTGAGGCAATCACTCTGGATAAAAATGGGAACCAATTTCAAAAAAATTTTTTTACTATTAAATTACTAAAAATGACCAACCAAATATCAAGTAATGGCGCCCGCCATCTTTCTCAAATTAAAAATCAATGAAAAAATCTATGTCCTTCACCATGAATCCCTACGAATTTACATAAAAATATAGCAGCTAACTCACTGAACATATTCATGCAACACGGCGGTTAACCAAACACCAATTACACGACAATTAAGTGAAAAATATGGTGACTTACCAAAAAAAACGCCTGCCAGCTGTCACTAATTTTAGCCAAGTGACGAAGAAGCAATTGGCAAAGAAGGACGTTGCCAGATTCACTTAAATGCACTCTGAGTGCGCTCAGGTCAAAAGTTCAAAAGAACAAAAAATGCACCAATTTCAACCATTTTTTTACCAAAATGTACAGAAAAATCAGACAAATCTTTTCACATCAATAGAATTTCCTGTGAAATGACAACAAAAAGTATAAACTTCAATTGAAAGTACCAGCCTAAAATACGTTCAGCCGTAATTGGCCGGTTGCAAAACCAATTTAACTAGCCTTTGGAACCAAACGAAACGTTCAATGGCCCCATAATCACCTTCTCTCAGTACAGCTTGACACTCCACAGGTGAACAATTGATCCTGCCAACATATTCTTCTCTTTGAATTGCACTGCAATTGCGCTCAGACTAAAAAGTTCAAAAAAGAACTAAAAATGTACCAAATTCGACCAATTTCTTTTAACTACACGGAAAGATCAGATAGATATGCCCACACCAATAGCTCTCTCTATGAAAAGATAAGAACAAGTTAATGTACCTTGTTGAAACGGCCAGCCTAAATCATATTCAGCCACAATTGGCCGGTTGCAAAAACATTCACTTGGCCACCTTGGGACCAAATAAAATGATCAACTTCCCTACAATTACCTTCCTAAATTATAGCGTGGCACTCCACGTGAAAACTTTAAAAATCCGGCCAGCATTTTTCATCCTAAATTGCACTCTAAAGTACGCCAAGCCAAAAGCCCAAACGTTTTAAAAGAATCTCAACAACGGGCCAACTATGACTACACTAACGACACCTAGCGATAAGGGCACTTACTACTTCAACCTACAGAAACAGTGTGTTTTCATCTACACTATGCCAAATTGAGCAACTAAAATATATCGACCGGTAAAAGCCAACATCCGGCCTTGCTACATTCCGCATTATACACTAATAATTCTGAAAGTAAAAAGCTACAACACCTAGTAAACATCACTGACACTAGCGCCACCGCTGATCCGCCATTAAAATATGCCGGATGGATTACAACGTTGCCAGATATCTCGAGACCCCTTTGTCGACCAGACGTTGCCACTTCCTAGCACCACGGGTTCACTGACCTACCAGCTGCCGACCTGTAAAGACGTCTCCGCTGTAGACTGCCGCAAACTTAGTAACGCTGCGTACGCTCCACTTCATCTCACTCATCACCAAGACCTTTCAACATCTACACAATGTAAGAAACTATTTAACTGTTTATACTCTACAATCACTTAGATCTAAGCCCAAACTAGTTATTCATTATGTAAGAACTGCATTCGCTCCCCCGTTGGTCCACCTGTGGTAGTGTGAGCGCTCATTTCCATAGGAATTGAGCACGCACTGGCCCCTGTGCATTTTAAGAGTCGGAACAAGGGGCCGAAACTCTACGCTATCATAGATGGCAAATTTGCATACGTTCCCTGACGAACCACGTGGCTGACACTCCAATCAATGCAAATAACCTTAAGGAAATTAATATAAGACCCGGACCAACAAGAGGTCTCCGTGTTAGCAATTAAGATTTAATTTACTGGGCAAACCTAGATTAAGACTGGCCAAAATCGCCTTCAAGAGGCTCACCAACCAAATGGGCCACCTATTTTTACATCAAGTTGGACCGAAGAACAACTTGTTAGAATTAGGTTTGCACAAAACAAAAGGGCCGATGGAAGACATCAAAAGGTAAGAGCCTGCCCTGACGATCACCTCAGGGACACTCTAGCAAATGAGCTGACTGATTCGTCCTATGCCTGCTTTGCCGCAGAAGGCTCTATCCAGAGAGCATTTTTCATCTTTAAAAACGTACTAGCCAACTAGCTGCGGCCCAATCCGGTCGTCAACTACACTAGGCTCCAGCTGAAGAGCAGATTCATCTTTAAATATGTACAAATTGTACCAACCAATTTCCAACTACATAAAGCTCCCGCCAAGGAGCAAATTCATCTTTAATACTTACAAACTGCACCAGCCAACTTCTAACTATACAAGGCTCCAGCTGAGGAGTAAATTCATCT
>Ga0209990_10003705_pt1 | contig 11076 bp, 10 predicted proteins | sample NOAtaG_6_FD_187304 | JGI IMG/M metagenome (GOLD analysis project Ga0209990, IMG submission 187304) | Freshwater lake microbial communities from Lake Erie, under a cyanobacterial bloom - NOAA_Erie_Diel5S_2200h metaG (SPAdes) (version 2) | ecosystem: Environmental > Aquatic > Freshwater > Lake ...
ACAGAAAAGGATGTCTTCTATGTTGCTCCAACATTTCAACAAGCTAAAGACATTATGTGGTCAGTTCTTAAAGAGCTTGGTCACGAAGTTATCAAGTCTGTGCACGAGAATACGGCAGTTATTACGCTTGTAAACGATAGGAAGATTTACCTCAAAGGTTCTGACCGTCCAGATACGATGCGAGGTGTGGGTCTAGCGTATGTCGTGATTGACGAGTATGCAGACATGAAGCCACAGGTGTTCGAGCAGATTCTTAGACCTGCTCTGTCAGATGTAAAAGGCGGTGCATTGTTTATTGGTACACCGAAGGGACGCAATCACTTCTATGAATTGTACCAGATGGCTCAAAGAGGTGAAGACGAGGACTGGTCATCTTTTCACTTTACTTCCTTTGATAATCCGTTACTGGACCCAAAGGAGATTGAGGCAGCAAAGAAGTCAATGTCTTCCTTCAGTTTTAGACAGGAATACCTTGCTTCTTTCGAAGCCGCCCAGTCAGACCTCTTTAAAGACGAATGGATCAAGTATGTTGATTCTGATGATTTGCCTGATGACGGTTCTTATTACATCGCTGTTGATTTGGCTGGCTTTGAAGATGTAAGCAAGCAAGCCAGTAATAAGAAGAAACACCTGGATGAAACAGCGATTGCAGTAGTTAAGGTTTGTCTTGATGGTTGGTATGTCGATACGATAGTAGCAGGAAGATGGGATATCAAAGAAACCGCAAACAAGATATTAGAAACAGCAAGAAGTTACGATGTTCGATTAGTAGGTATAGAGCGAGGAATGGCAAAGAACGCCGTACTCCCGTACCTACAAGACTTGATGAAGAGGAAATCATTTTTCATCTCAGTGACAGAGTTGACTCATGGCAACAAGAAGAAGACAGACAGGATTGTCTGGGCCTTACAGGGTCGCTTCGAACATGGAAGGATTAAGTTAGTAAGAGGCGAGTGGAATAAGCAGTTCGTAGATCAACTACTTAACTTTCCTAACTCGCAGGTGCATGATGACTTGATTGATGCTTTAGCGTACATCGATCAGATTGGTATCACAGAGTTTACTGACATGATTGAAGAAGAAGAATACGAAGCCTTAGACCCAATATCAGGATATTAGGAGAAAGTATGACTGATGAAGAACTAATCAGACAGATTGGAATTTATCAAGCTGGAGTTCCAGGCTATAGACAAAATATTATGCCAAGGCCAAGAGATGCTGGCGGTCAGATGGTTGAAAGAAAGATGTATGAACCTTTACCTAATGCTTTTGTTTCGTCAAAAAATCCTAGAGTAGCTCATTTTGATGAAGATGTTACAAGATTATTTCCATATGTTGCATCACACGAGTTTGAACATCAACTAGAACAACTTGCTGATGAAAGATATTATAGAAATCAAAAACCACAAACAGAAAAAGAAAAAGTTAAAAACTCGGTTGATTTATACTTTGGAGCACAAACAAATTTTTTATTTGATAATTTAGAAAAACTTGGTGTAAAAAATAGGAGAGCTGCTGTTGATCAAATAAAATTTGGTTTAGCTGGACAAGAAGTAAAAAATTATTTAGCAGAAAAATTTAATTTAGATAAAAAATTACCATTTGGTAGGATAGGACAACCAGATCAACCTCTTTTTGAATATCTCGCAGATTTATCTGGTTTAGAAACACACTATGGAACTGATTTAACTCAAGACCCTGTTATTAAAAAAAGGGTATTTAATAATGATGATCGTCTTATTCAAGCATACAAATCAGTAACTGGGTTAAGGCAACAAAGATTAGATGCTAAAGATTTACCACCATATACGCCACAAACACAAGAAAAATCATTTGTGAATTACTTTAAAGACTTGTTATTTAATAAAAATAACTTTTAAGGATTGGTATGGCTATAGCAAAGTTGTTCCAAGGATTACTAAGCGATGCAGCTATTAAGTCTGCAGATGTGCCTACTGCTGCACTGCCAGAAGATATTGTTATTAATCCTCAGCGCACTCAGAGAGCAAATACGCTACCTACATACCAAAAAGCACTGGATGCTCTTGGTGTATCAGAAGGCGATGAGGTACTAGACTATGGAGCAGGCTTAGGACTTGGAGCAGATGCTGCTTCACTAAGAGGCGCTAGGGTTTCAACATTCGAGCCACTACCACAAGGTGAGTTTAAACCTACTTATACTGCTCCTGATGATGTTCCTGCTGAGTCTGCAGACAAAGTTCTAAATATGAATGTGTTAAATGTGCTGCCACGAGAAGAAAGAGATAAGGCAGTGCTGACAATCGGTAAGGCTTTGCGTCCTGGTGGCAGTGCAATCATCAATGTTCGGCCTGAAAGCGACATCAAAGCAGCTAAAACTGCTATCAAGGCTGACGATGAAGGTGGATTTATCATGGGTACAGGCAAAGAGCGTACCTATCAGAAGGGGTTTACACAGAAAGAACTGCGTGAATACCTGCAACAAACGCTTGGCACAGGCTTTGCTGTTGAAGATGTTAAAGGTTTAACTGGTCCTACAGTCAAAATTACTAAAATGTCGCCTGTTTCGTATGATGAACTGGCTAATACCAACCCGTTTCCTAGCACAGTAGAGGATATGTGATGTCTGAATTCAAAGAAACCCCAGTTACTGAATCAGATAGAGAACTTGTCTCTTTCGTTACTTCGCATTGTGATCGCTGGCGTGAGCACAAAGAAGTAAACTACGAGAAACAATGGGACGAATACGAGCGTCTATACTATGGAATCTGGTCAGATGAAGATAAGACCAGGGAATCCGAGCGTTCTCGAATCGTTGCACCAGCTATCCGACAGGCAGTAGAGAATAAAACCTCTGAGATCATGGAAGCTACCACAGGTCGTGGTGAATTCTTTGAACTTTCAGACGATGCTGCAGATGTCGATGGTATTGATGTCGAAATGATGAAGAAACAACTGCATGAAGACCTAAAGAGAGACAAAGCAGACAAGGTTTGGTCTGAAGTAGACCGTAATGCAGAGGTATTTGGTCTTGGTATCGCAGAGATTCATGTTAAATCCGTGATGGAATTCATCCCTGCTACCCAACCTCTACCAGGAGGAGCAGGTGCAGCAATCGGTGTCATGGAAACAGAGCGCACCACAGTACCTATTAAGTCAATCCATCCTCGTAACTTCCTATGGGACCCGAATGCAGACTCAGTAGATGAAGGCTTAGGTGTTGCTGTAGAAGAATACACCAGCCTGTTCAAGGTTGTAAAAGGAATCGAAGATGGGATCTACCGAAAGGTTAATATTGGTCCTGAGTATACTGATAATGCTCTTGAGCCAAATCAACTGGACACACTTTACCAAGAAGACAAGGTTAGAATCCTTCGTTACTACGGACTAGTACCTCGTGAGTATCTTGAGCAGCTTGAGAATGAAGGCAGAGAAGTAGCTGACCTCTTCCCAGAAGACAGTGATGCAGATAACTACAGCGACTTAGTTGAGGCTGTTATCGTTGTCGCTAATAACCAGTACCTGCTCAAGGCAGAAGCAAACCCATACATGATGAAGGACCGTCCAATTGTGACCTATGTACCTGAGAAGGTTCCTGGTCGGTTGGTTGGTATGGGAACCGTGCAAAAGGGCTACAATATGCAGAAAGCTATTGATGCCCAGCTCCGTAGTCACCTGGACTCTTTAGCACTGACTACGGCTCCTATGATGGCTGCAGATGCTACACGCCTACCTCGTGGTGTCAACTACAAGGTCCAACCTGGAAAGACACTGCTTACTAACGGTAATCCTAACGAGATTCTCTTTCCGTTTAAGTTTGGTTCTACTGACGCTGGTAATATCACCACAGCCCAGCAGTTTGAGACCATGCTGCTTCAGGCTACTGGTACACTAGATAGTCAGGCTATGACTCGCTCAGTAGCATCAGGCGAGGCTGGTGGCGCTTCTATGTCTTTAGCTATGTCTTCTATCATCAAGAAGAATAAACAGGCACTGATGAATTTCCAAGATGACTTCCTAATCCCTCTGATTAAGAAGGTCGCCTATCGCTATATGCAGTTTGACCCAGAGCGTTATCCCAGCAGAGACTTTAAGTTTGTTCCTGCCTCCACCCTGGGTATGGTCGCTAGGGAGTACGAGCAACAGCAGTTTGTTGGCCTACTCCAGACCCTTGGACCAGACAGTCCTGTACTTCCCCTGGTGCTAAAAGGCATCATCAAAGGCTCTAGCCTGTCGAACAAGGAAGAGTTGGCTGCTGCTTTGGACCAGATGAACCAACCCAACCCAGAAGTTGTGGCAATGCAGCAAGCCCAGCAGCAGTCCCAGATTGCTCTGCTCCAGGCCCAGGTCCAAGAGCTTCAGGCCCGTGCTGCTGAGTCTCAGGCCAATGCCCAGGAGTCTATGGCTAGGGCGCAGAAGGCTGCGGTAGAGGCTCAGATGATGCCAGAGGAGTTACGCATCAAAACCGTCCAGGCTTTGACTACTAACTTAGACCAGTCCAATAGCGAGGAGTTCAATCGTAGGGCTAAGGTAGCTGACCTAATCCTCAAGGAAAGGGAGATTCAGACTAAGGAGAACATAGTAGAAGCCCAAATGAACAGAAAAGTTCAGTAACCACTTGACAAAATCTAAAAAGTGTGGTATAATTAATACACTGTTGTAGAAATACAACACAGTCCTAATAAGGAGAAACTGTGGATAAAGAGTTACAAGCCTATTACGAGGCTAGGTTCGACATGATGACATCCAAGGGATGGCAAGACCTGATCGAAGACCTACGCAAGATTGAAGAAGTATCAAAGGATTTAGACAGATGTAACGGCATAGAGGACTTGTACTATGCCAAGGGACAGCTAGACATCCTTAACTTCGTCTTTAAACTCAAAGAAGCGTCCGAAGATGCTTATGAGGAGTTACAACGATGAAGCGGATATTTGAATTTAGGTGTGTGAAAGACCACACCAGTGAGAAATTTGTTGATGATGAGGTTCGCTCTATTGAGTGTCCACATTGTCACAATGAAGCCTCTCGTATTATCTCGTCACCCCGCTTTGTGTTGGAGGGCATCACAGGTGCGTTTCCGACAGCACATGATGCGTGGGCTAGAAAACATGAGGAGGCAGCAAGAGCCTATCAAAAGAAAAGCGAAAAGAATAGCTGATCCGATGGGTATTTTAATTTCCTAGAATCCATTGTGGACAGGAGGATAATGTGGCAGAAATAATCGAAACGCAAGAAGAAGAGTTTGAAGCAGCAGATATCAATCAGGTAGAAGAGACTCAAGTAGAGCAAACTCAAGAACCTGTAGCACAGGAAGAGGTACAGCAGGAAACTGTTGAAGACCTTCCACCCAAGTACAAGGGCAAGAGTCTTGATGAAATTATCAAGATGCACCAAGAGGCTGAGAAGCTAATTGGTAGACAAGCCCAAGAAGTTGGGGAAGTGCGTAAGCTAGCTGATGAACTCATTAAGCGACAACTCGAACCCAAGAAGGAAGAGATTCCTGCCGCAAAAGAAGACGAGATCGATTACTACGATGATCCGAAGAAGGCAGTACACAAAGCAATAGAAGAGCATCCAGCAGTCAAAGAGGCAAAGCAACAAGCCTTGGAGATGAAAAAGATGCAGATGTTAAATCGGTTGGCTTCTGAGTTTCCTGATTTTCATCAGACCGCTAATGATCCAGAGTTTGCGGAGTGGTTAAAAGCCTCTCCAGTTCGCCTTCGGTTATATGCTGAGGCAGACGGAAGCGGGGATTATGATGCGGCTGCTGAGCTTCTAAGTACTTGGAACTATGTTAAACCTAAAGCTGCACCAAAAGCTGCTGCACCCTCGCAAGAGATTAAAGCAGCACAGAAGGCAGCGGTTAAACAAGCAACCGTAGATGTCGGTTCTAATGCTACTAGTCCTACCTCTTCTAAGATCTATCGCAGGGCGGATCTAATCCGACTACGACTGGAAGACCCAGACCGCTACGATGCATTGCAAGACGAAATTCTTGCAGCCTACGCAGAGGGACGGGTTAAGTAAACCTTAACTTTTAGGAGATTTAAAATGCCTTTGGGTACTAATAATGTAACAACGACAACCGCAGCAAAGTTTATTCCTGAGATTTGGAGTGACGAGATTGTTGCTGCATATAAGAAGTCACTGGTTCTCGCTAACCTCGTGAACAAGATGAACTTCAAGGGTAAGAAAGGTGACACCGTTCACATTCCTAAGCCCACTCGTGGCACTGCTTCTGCTAAGGTTGCTAGCTCTCAGGTTACTCTGATTGCTGCTACTGAAGACGAAGTAATCGTCAACATCGATAAGCACTATGAGTACAGCCGACTGATCGAAGACATCGTGACCGTTCAGGCACTGCCTTCGCTTCGCCGTTTCTACACGGATGACGCTGGCTACTCGCTCGGTGTGCAGGTTGACACTGACATCTGGTCGCTCTTTAAGTCGATTGGCGATGGCGATGGCTCGGACTACACCAACAGCCGTACCTTCACCTTTACCGATTCCACTGGCGCATTGATCGCTTATGACGGTTCTGTGTCCAGCACGGAAGGTAAGTTTGGTGATGTTGGCTTCCGTCAGGCTATTCAGTATCTGGACGATGCTGATGTTCCGATGGATGGTCGTTCCTTTGTTATCCCGCCCGTACTGCGTAACGCTTTGATGGGTACTGACCGTTACACCGAGCAAGCCTTTACTGGTGAGTCCGGCGCTGCTAACACCATCCGCAATGGTCGTGTTGGTAACCTGTACGGTATCGAAGTGTACATCTCCAGCAACGCACCGACTCCTGAGTCTGGCAAGCGTCTGGCTGGTCTCTTCCATCGTGATGCCTTCACGCTGGTTGAGCAGATGGGTGTTCGCTCACAGACCCAGTACAAGCAAGAGTGGCTTGCTGACCTGATGACCGCTGACACGCTGTACGGTGTTAAGACGATTCGTCCTGACTCAGCAGTTGCCTTGGTTGTGGACTGATCAATAGCTTAGTGCTCTAATAGCACAACAGCTTCTCCCCAGGCTCACAAGGTCTGGGGAGTTTTACTAAGTAAATTTACTAAGTTTACTGAGTAAAACTACAAGAGGACTTAAATGGCGATATATCGTGGTCCTGGTGGCCCAGGTGACGCAACAGCAGATGCCGCAAATGAAGCACAGGCTGCACAACAGTTTGCTGCTGCTGCCGCTAATAGTGCTGCTGCTGCCGCACAGTCTGCTCAAAGTACGATTGACTTTACATCTGATTTGGATGTAGCAGTTTCATCGTTACCTGCTGGCTCCACTCCTACTGTATCTTACAACTCAACTACTGTATCTCTGTCCTTTGGTATTCCTGATGGTACTACAGGACCCACTGGCCCAACTGGTCCTACTGGGCCAACTGGCAATACTGGACCTACTGGCCCGACTGGACCACAAGGTAACACAGGACCTTCAGGACCTCCTGGACCAACTGGCCCAACAGGACCTACAGGACCGACTGGTCCACAGGGTTTGCAAGGTGATACAGGACCTACTGGACCCACTGGCCCTACTGGCCCGACAGGATTACAAGGTGATGCTGGCCCACCTGGGCCTACTGGTCCAACTGGATTAACTGGTCCTACAGGTCCAACAGGTCCTCAAGGATTGCAAGGAGACCCTGGTCCTACTGGCCCTACTGGACCAACAGGCGCAACAGGTCCGTCTGGTCCTCCTGGGCCAACTGGACCAACTGGTTCTACTGGAGCTACAGGTCCTACTGGACCAACAGGAGTAGGTTTAACAGGTGGTGGTACAGATTTAGCATTTTGGGAAAACGATCAAACAATTACTACTAACTACACAATTACATCAAATAAGAACGCATTAACGGTTGGACCAGTAACAATTAATAACGGTGTTACTGTAACTGTTCCTAGCGGTGCTAAATGGGTTACGCTATAACGGAGAATTACGATGGCAATTAGAATTGATGGCGGCAGTACAAGTTTTGTTTCTACTATTACATCATCTCCTAGTGCGGCTAGGACTGTAACTATTCCTGATGCTACTATCACTGTTGCAGCTTCTGATTTAGCACAGACTTTTACTGCGGCTCAAACATTTGGTTCTGGTAATCTAAAACTTGCTGGTTCTTCTAGCGGTACTGCTACGCTTAATGCACCAGCTACAGCTTCAACAAATACATATACACTTCCTCCCGATGCTTCTACTTTAGGCTATCGCAATGTTCCAGCAGTAGGAACTAAAACAACATCTTATACTCTTGCGACAGCAGATATTGGTAAGTATGTTCAAGTTGGTTCTGGTGGATCTATTACTATCCCAGATGCAACTTTTGCTGAAGGTGATGTTATCTCTGTCTTTAATAACACCTCTGGCACAATTACTATCACTTGCTCTATTACCACAGCATATATCGCAGGAACCGACTCTGATAAAGCAACTATGACCTTAGCATCTAGAGGTTTAGCAACTATCGTGTTTATTTCTAGTACTGTTTGTGTTGTACAAGGGAATGTAAGCTAATGAGTGGCAGTCAACAAGTATTAATAGGCGGTGCTCCGTCTGGCGGCTATCAGATAGAACGCAGTCTGCGGTTTAACTCTGCGGATACTGCGTACCTTAATAGAACCTTTAGTACGCCAACAAGCCGAAACATTTGGACATGGAGTGGATGGATTAAGCGCAGTGCATTAGGAAATACTGCTGGCTATCGTTTTTTTGAAGGCGGTGATGGAACTAGTGCTAACTCAGGATTTATTGGTTTTGGCGATGGAACCGGGGTTGAATGTATTAGATTTTATAATCGTTTGTCATCAACAACAAACATTGACATATTAACGACTGCCGTGTTTCGTGATGTTAGTGCTTGGTATCATGTGGTTGTTGCGTATGACTCAGCACAAGTAACTCAAGCCAACAAGCTGTTAATGTATGTAAACGGTGTTAATTACACTTGGTCTGGTACAGCACCGTCTAGTAGTCAAACATCAGCAATAAATACAAATACCTATGTCCATAACATTGGTGTTAGTCCTTGGAACACTTCCACATATTTCTCAGGCTACCTCACCGAAATAAACTTCATTGACGGTCAAGCCCTAACCCCATCCTCATTCGGTCAGACCAACGCAAGCACAGGCGTATGGGAGCCAGTTAAATACACAGGCACATACGGCACTAACGGCTTTTATCTCAACTTCTCAGATAACTCCAACACTACCTCGACAACACTAGGCAAGGACTCATCCGGCAACGGTAATAACTGGACGCCTAATCTATTCTCTGTCGCCGCTGGTGTTGGTAATGACTCCTTAGTAGACACGCCTACATCGTATGGCACAGACACAGGTGTTGGTGGTGAGGTGCGTGGGAATTACGCTACGCTGAATCCTCTGAATCAAAATAGCACAGGCGTTACGCTGGCAAATGGCAATCTTGACATAACTCGTTCATCTGCAAGTAACGGACAGGTCTGGTCAACAATGGGAATGACCAGCGGCAAGTGGTATGCAGAAGTAACTATCGGGGATAAAACAGAATTTGTTCCGGGTATTGCAAATGGAAACATGGTTGCGGCAAACCGCTATCTTGGTCAGGATGCAAATACTTGGGCTTATTATTACGATGGAAGAAAAGTAAATTCTGGAACATACACAAGTTATGGTAATACCTACACAGATGGCGATACTATTGGCATAGCGTTTGATGCTGATGCTGGTGCTTTATATTTTTACAAAAATGGTGCGGTTCAAAACTCTGGAACTGCGGCATTTACTGGACTAACCAGCGGCCCATACTTTTTTGCTTGTTCTGCTGAATCCTCTACAACCGCAAACTCTTGGAATTTTGGGCAAAGGGCTTTTGCAAATACGGCCCCAAGCGGATATAAGGCACTCTGCACACAGAACCTACCTCCCGTAACCATAGGTGCTACTAGCACGACACAGGCGAATGATTACTTTAATGTTTTGCTTGAAACTGGAACTGGGTCGGCTCGGTCGGTAACTGGTCTTAACTTTCAACCTGATTTCTTGTGGGCTAAAGGGAGCAATTCTTCGTCTGGGCATTTGCTATACGATGTTGTGCGTGGTGTTGATAAGTCATTAGCCACAAATACCACAGCCGCCGAAGATACAACCGCTGGTCAATTAACATCCTTTAATTCCAACGGATATAGCCTACCAAATGACACGTCTGGTTATCTAAATTTCAGCGGACGAACTTATGCGTTCTGGAACTGGAACGCAGGTGGGTCTAATCAAACAATATCGGTGGGTCAATACGCTACCTCACCAGTAAATGTGCCATCAATAGCCAGCACAGTAAGAGCAAATACCACGGCTGGGTTTAGCATTGTCAAGACAACTGGCACAGGAAGCGCAGGAACAATCGGGCATGGACTTGGGACTGCACCTCGGTTTATTTTTGGCAGGAATTACAGTGATGCAGGGGGTAGTAACTGGCCTGTATACCATGCCTCTGTTGGTGCTAATAATATTGGCTGGATAAATCTTACCAATGCCTTTACAACATCTGCTGCAACTGCATACTGGAACGACACCGCTCCGACATCAAGCGTGTTTTCTGTTGGCACTAATAGCAACACAAACCAAAGCGGCGCATCTCATATATTTTACTGCTTCGCACCCGTGGCTGGCTATTCTGCCTTTGGTAGTTACACGGGCAATGGTTCTACGGATGGGCCTTTTGTGTTCCTTGGGTTTAGGCCGAGATTTATTATGATTAAAGCGTCTAGTTCTACTGGCGATTGGGTCATGGAAGATGTTGCAAGAAGCCCATATAATGTGTCAACAAACTACTTGGTAGCAAACGCATCAACCGCTGAACAGACGGGTCAGTTGATAGACTTTGTATCTAATGGTTTTAAGATTCGTGTTGCGGTTAGTGGAGCTATGAATTCAAGTGGCGTGACCTACATTTATGCCGCCTTTGCCGAAAACCCCTTTAAGTACTCCCTCGCACGATAGGAAAATAACATGGCTTACTTATACAACGGACAACCCGTAAACATTAGAGTAGAGTTCTTCCGCACAGACGGAGTGCGCTACAACAACCTATTAGATGCCGCTATCAGGACTAAGGTAG